>Ga0209599_10000884_pt1 | contig 16605 bp, 18 predicted proteins | sample Shrwel_input2_FT_FD_187534 | JGI IMG/M metagenome (GOLD analysis project Ga0209599, IMG submission 187534) | Subsurface microbial communities from deep shales in Ohio, USA - Utica-3 well 1 S input2 FT (SPAdes) (version 2) ... | reverse complement strand
CTTCTTTTTCATCTGGTGAAACCGCAAACTGCACGTTACAACCTCCCGCAAAATTTCCGATAGAGCGCATCATATGAATCGCCATATCACGCATTTTTTGGAATGTAGTATCCGATAAAGTCATGGCCGGTGCAACCGTAATACTATCTCCGGTATGAATTCCCATGGGATCCATATTTTCGATAGTACAAATAATCACTACGTTATCATTTTTATCACGAAGCAATTCTAATTCGTATTCTTTCCACCCTAAAAGTGCTTTATCGATAAGGACTTCATGAATAGGTGAAGCTTCTAAACCGCGAGTCAATAAAACGTCAAAATCTTCTTTTTTATGTACAAAAGCAGCTCCAGTTCCACCAAGTGTAAACGAAGGACGAATTACCAAGGGAAAACCAAACTCCTGAGCAATTTCTTTTCCTTTTAAAAACGAATTAGCCGTTTTAGCAGGTGCTTGAGGAATGCCAATTTTATTTAATAAATTTTTGAATTGTTCTCTATCTTCGGTAATGTTAATGGCATTGACATCAACCCCGATTAATTTCACTCCAAAATCTTTCCAGATTCCTTTATCTTCCGCTTCCAAACAAAGATTTAAGGCTGTTTGACCTCCCATAGTTGGCAATACTGCATCGATTTGCGGATGTGCTTTTAGGATTTCGATGATCGATTTGGTAGTCAGTGGTTTTAAATACACATGATCGGCCATCGTAGGATCCGTCATGATAGTTGCAGGGTTGGAATTGATCAAAATAACTTCGATTCCTTCTTCTCTTAACGAGCGTGCTGATTGCGATCCTGCATAATCAAATTCGCAGGCTTGACCAATAACGATAGGTCCTGATCCAATAATTAAAACCGATTTAATTGAATTGTCTTTTGCATTGTAGTGTGTTGTTGTTGATTGTATTATTTGGCAAAAAGTTAAAAAAAAAGGCGGTACTGAATAGTAACGCCTTTAATATGTTCTGAAAAAATCAAACATTATTTTTTGTGTCTTGGTTCGCAAGAAACAGTTAATTTATGTCTTCCTTTAGCTCTACGACGAGCAAGCACTTTTCTTCCATTTGCAGAAGCCATTCTGTCCATAAAACCGTGCTTATTTCTTCTTTTTCTTTTCGATGGTTGAAATGTTCTCTTACTCATAACTTGGTATCTTTAAAATCTTGTATAAATATCTTTCAAAAAAGGTTTCTGTAAAACCGAGTGCAAATATACAACGATTTTTTTTTCTTGCAAGTAGTTTTATAAAAATAATTTTAATTCCCTTAAAGTTTATCGTTAACTTTTAAAAACCTAAAGTTAATCACTTATTTTCATTGGTGTTTGCTTACCGCAAACAAGTTGTATATAGCAATTTCTTTTTTATATTTGCAACTCAATAAAAAAAATACAAAATGTTTCACAGAAATATCAAACTAGTAATCGCTGCATTACTATTAATTACAAGTATTTGGCAATTTACAGAAAGTAGTATAGGTAATGGGATCTTTTTAATAATCCTTTCGCTGATTCCTATTTTCTTATACTTTAGAAACGAATATATTTTATTAGCTTTCTTAAAGTTAAGAACACAAGATTTTGCAGGAGCAAAAAAATGGTTAGACAAAATTAAAAACCCAGAAACTGCTTTAATTCAAAAACAACAAGGATATTATAATTATCTGAACGGACTTATGGTTTCGCAAACCAATTTAAATCAAGCTGAAAAATTCTTCAAGAAAGCCATTAGCTTAGGATTGAGTATGAATCAGGATCTAGCATTAGCAAAATTAAATCTTGCCGGGATTGCCATGAGTCGCAGAAGAAAAATTGAAGCGACTAATTTGCTAAACGAAGCCAAAAAATTAGACAAAAGCAACATGTTGAAAGAACAAATCACCATGATGAAAGAGCAGTTAAAAAAAATTTAAAACACTGTTTACTAAATACATAGAAGCGAAAAGCTGTACGAAAAGTGCAGCTTTTTTTATGCAAACATGTATTTCATCGATAATTTATATTGTTTGTCGGAAAAATAACTATCTTTAGATTAGGTTAATATACATTTACGTGGAATTAAAAATTAGATGAAACAATTTTACACGTTTGTAGCGGTTTTTTGGATAGCTACTTCAGGTTTTTGTCAAGACATTGAAGGAAGTTTTCCTAATGCCTTAAAAACTCATCTAAATAAATACAACATCAAAAGCAATATCGCTTTTGAGAAATACGAAATGGAGAAAGGTCAAGTTCTTTTTGACTCTTTGGTATCCAACTATCTTATTGGAACCCAATTTGAAGATTACACTTTAAAAAGTTTTGAAAAAAAGAAAATAAAACTCAGCAATTATAAAAAACCAATTTTCATTTTAACCTATGCCTCATGGTGCGTACCAAGCAAAGGTGAGTTTCAGGCTTTAAACAAATTGGCCCAAAAATATTCTAAAGAAGTACATTTTGTAATTCTCTTTTGGGACAAAAAATACAGTGTAAAAAAAATTGCCACTAAATTCAACCATAACATAACCGTTTGTTATGCGCATGAATCCTATAAGAACGATGCTCCAATCGTTGCTCATTTAAAACATACTTTAGGTTTTCCGACCTCCTACTTTCTTGACGAGAACTTAAAGGTCGTAAACATCAAACGAGGTGGCGCACAGCCCAGTAAAAAGAATTCGTTTGTTCAGGCATTCACGATGAACTACAATACTTTTAGAGAAGGTTTGGGCAGTTTATTGATTGAAAAAGACATTAAAGACGAGCAGTTAACTACGAATTAATTATTTTTCAAGCAACATTTTTCCAGCGATTAGCAACAAAACCACACTAAATACTTTTTTTAGCATTTTTTGATCCAAACCAATTGCTAATTTACTTCCAAAGTAACTCCCGACCACAAAAAAAACAGCTATGATTGCAGCATATTTCCAATTGATATATCCTTCTTGATAATAATTATAAACTGCCAATGCCGTAACCGGCACAACCAAAACACTTAAACTAGTACCTTGTGCCTGATGTTGTGTAAATCCTAAAAGCAGAACCAACAAAGGAACCATAACAATACCGCCTCCTACTCCTACCAAACCACTAAGCATCCCGGCCAATAATCCAATAATAATCAATATCAAAATTGTTGTCATACTTAAGCTTTTCATTTTACAGGAATTTCTAAAATATACTTTTTCTTCTCTGGATTATCCAGTTTTCTGTCCCGCAACCAGGGATTTTGTAATTTCAATTCTTTATAATTTATACCTTGCAATTTTGCGAATTTAGCCAAATCGGTAATAGAAGAATCAATTTCAATTTTTTTTACCATAGGAGCATTATACAAACTTTCTTTAGGCAAATTGTAACCGTACTTAACGGGGTTTTGCATAATTTCTTTGAGTGCCAAAATCCTAAAAACATACCTGAATGTCTCGTCAGTCAGCAATAAATCATAATAATTTAGTTCTTGCTGAAATTCAATCTGCTTTTGCAAACCAGCCATACCACCATTGTAGGAAGCCGCAGCCATAGTCCAAGAACCAAATTTCTCTTTTGCTTTTATTAAATAGTCACAGGCAGCTTGCGTCGCTTTTTCTAAGTGATAACGCTCATCAATTAAATCCGTAACCTCCATTCCTTTTTCCTTAGCAGTATGCGGCATAAATTGCCAAAACCCTTTAGCTCCGGCGCTTGAAGTGGCATTAGTAAGCGAACTTTCAATAACCGCCAAATATTTAAAATCATCGGGAACATTATTTTTAGCTAGAATAGGCTCTATGATAGGGAAAAATTTATTAGCACGTTTCATGACCAAAATAGTCGATCCGTGCAAATTTTGATTTACTACTAATTCCCTATCAAATCGCTCTCTAACATCAGGAATGTTCAAAGGCATTTCTTCCCCACAAAAATCAATTTTTTCAGGAAAGTTTTTAATTATTTTAGCGCTAATCAGTGCCATAGAAGCAAGTACTATACTTAACGTCAGAATATATTTTTTCATTTTACTTCAATATTATTTCAGGCAAATTACTATTAAACCATCTAAAGCGATTTAAAATCATGATATGAGTTCCGCCTGATACATTTATAAATTCTTTTATGTTTTTTGAGGGAAAAACCTCATCCGCGTCTCCGTGAATATGAATTACGTTTTTATCTATTTCGGTTCTTTCCCAACACACTACTTGTTCAATTGCCCAATCTAAGTAGCTTTTATCTCGCATGCTTAAAAAAGTTTCGTACAACTTTAATCGGCTTTTAATAACATCTCCAAAAGCATACTTCACCAAACTTTCTACGTTTTGAAGTAAACTTGTCGGCAATATCTTATAGGCTTTAGTGGTTTTAGCGATTTTCATTCGGCGTGGTAATTCCTGATTGCTTTTAACACTTGAAATGATAATTACTTTCTTTGGATTCACAAACTGTGCCATTTCCTGAACCAAAATCCCTCCGAAAGAAACCCCAACCAATACCGCCTTTTCATGCTTAACATGATTTGACATCCGTTTGGCATATTGCTGTAGTGTTTCCTTTTTTTCAGGCAAAAACCATTCGAGCAAATGCACTTCAAACGTATCATCAGGCAATTTAATTCGCTCAAAAATTGACGAACTTGCTGCCATTCCCGGCATAAAATAAACATGTATTTTTGACATTATCGGATCAGATTACTTTGTATTTCATAATTTTTCACGAAATTTGCATAAAAATAAGTATTTCCAATTTGAATGAATTGAACTTTACCTAAAATTATCAATTTTTTAAGAATCGCTTTTGGCATTCACCAAAGATATTCATTGCACGAAATACTCTCCCATGGAAATAAAAGACAATACTTTTTCAAGACAATTTGAAGCTTTTGCTGGTGACCAATTAATTACATTGGAATATTCTTTTCAGGAGAAAAAAATATTTTTAACCCGCTTAAACACGCCTGAAAATTTTGATGACGAAGAATTTATTTCGGATTTATTAAAAAACATCATGGCCATTGCTTTGGAACGAAAATTAAAAGTCGTTCCTATTTTACCAAAAATCGCTACTTTTTTTAAGAAAAATCCCATTTACAAAGAATTACTTCCGCCCGGAATTAGAATATAACATACCAGTTCAGCTATTATTTTCTATTTTTATAGCATGAGCACCGAAGAAACCAAAGTTAAAATTCTAGAATTTTTTGAAGAAATTCAAAAATATTATACTTCAAAAGTCGAAATCACCGAAGGCTTGTGTGCCTCGAGTGGTGATTTTTCGGCAGAAAACACCACTTGGAATTTATTTGAATTTTATTTAGTGCATTCGGCCTATCGCAATAACGGCGCTCGTTTTATGATGGAAGGTGAAGGTACCTATTATGAACTAGATGCGCATGCCATTGTTTCTGTGAGCCAACCCGGTCGACATAAATTTGAGTTTGTAGAACAATTGGGCGAAACCGTTTTTAGAATTACCAAACTGAGATTTCATTATAAATATTAAGCTCTCAAATTGCAGATGCAGTATTAAATCTTACTTTTGTAAAAATTTTAAAACAAACACAAATGAGAGTCTTATTTCTACTTGTATTTTCCCTTTTTTCATCCTCTTTTTTTGCCCAAACACCTGAACCTTGCGGAATGAATATTAGGAATGCAATTGATTACGATGGTGATGGTCAAGCAACTTTTGATATTGGATATTTTATTAACGATATTAGAAACAAAACAATCGCTATAAATCCAACTTGTAATCTTTCAAATATGAGTATGGTGTTGCATAAATTTTCAGATGATTCTATTATTCCAAATTCACCTTTTTTAACGAGTAGTATTCAGGTATCTGTTGAAGTTCTTGATTATTTACCATGTGATTTGCATTGTAATAACACAATAACTTTTGAAGGGTTGCTTGTGTTACCAATTACAGATGACAGTGATTATGATGGTGTATTAACCATAAATGAAGATTTGAATGGAAATGGAAATTTATATGATGATGACACAGATTCAGATGGTATTTCAAATTTTGAAGATCTTGACGATGATAATGACGGAGTAAATACTACGAATGAAGATTACAATCGAAATGGAAACTTTCAAGACGACGATATCAATTCTAACGGAATTCCTGATTATTTAGATCCAACAGCATTTTTATCGATCATAAAAAATCAATTGGAAAAAGTAATCATTTATCCAAATCCAGTAAAAAACAATTTCAAAGTTCAGTTGCCAAACAGCTTGACCACTAAATTGAATATTTCAATTTATAATTCACTAGGAAAAGTCGTTTATGAAAAAACAACTTTAGATAATGAAACCGTTATAAACAATGAATTGGCTTCAGGGATTTATATTGTAAAGATTAAAGCTGACAATCATTTTATTACAAGAAAACTGGTTATCAACTAACATCCTATATTCTGTAAAAGAAAAAACTCAAATTCTACTTTAGAATTTGAGTTTTTTTATGAGATTAAACTTCAACGTCTATAAATTCCATTCGTACACTTCCATCTTCGTCTATTTTTGTCAGATTGATTTCGTGTAAGGTATTGACCAACTCCGGATTCCAAGGTGTTTTGACTTTGACGTAATTTTCGGTAAATCCGTGAATATACCCTTCTTTATTTTCACCTTCAAACAAAACCATCCTATTAGTTCCAATTTGACTTTCATAAAATGCACGACGTTTTTTTACTGATAGTCCTCGAAGCATTTTACTGCGCTTGGCACGAACATTTCCAAGAACCACATCTTCCATTAAAGCGGCTTCGGTATTGTCACGCTCTGAATACGTAAACACGTGCAAATACGAAATATCTAAGGTATTTAAAAAGTTATAGGTTTCTAAAAACAATTCATCTGTTTCTCCAGGAAAGCCGACGATAACATCTACTCCAATACAGGCGTGCGGCATTACTTCACGAATTTTTGTCACTCTATCGGCATACAATTCACGCAAATATCGGCGTTTCATTTTTTTAAGAACAGTGTTGCTTCCCGATTGCAAGGGAATGTGAAAATGCGGCACAAAAGTTCGGCTTTGCGATACAAAATCTATGGTTTCGTTTTTTAATAAATTGGGCTCAATGGAAGAAATACGCAAACGTTCGATACCTTCTACTTCATCCAGTGCTTTGACCAAGTCTAAAAACGTATGCTCGTGTTTTTTATTCCCGAATTCGCCTTTACCATAATCGCCAATATTCACACCCGTCAAAACGATTTCTTTAATTCCTTTGGCAGAAATTTCGGCAGCATTTTGCAAGACATTTTGCATAGTGTCACTTCTAGAAATTCCTCTTGCTAATGGAATGGTACAATAAGTACATTTGTAATCACAACCATCTTGTACTTTTAAAAAAGCACGGGTTCTATCACCAAAAGAATAACTTCCGACATAAAAATCGGCTTCTTCAATTTCGCAAGAATGTACTTCGCCCATATCATTTTTGGACAAATCATTGATATAATCGGTGATTTTAAATTTTTCGGTTGCTCCTAAAACTAAATCAACCCCATCAACTGCTGCCAATTCTTCAGGTTTCAATTGTGCGTAACACCCAACGGCAGCGACAAAAGCTTTATCGTTGAGCTTCATCGCTTTTTTGACAATTTGTTTGAATTGCTTGTCGGCATTATCAGTTACCGAACAGGTATTAATGACATAGATGTCGGCCGCTTCTTCAAAATCAACACGGTCGAAACCTTCGTTTTGAAAATCACGGGCAATGGTAGAAGTCTCTGAGAAATTCAGTTTACAGCCTAAAGTATAAAAGGCTACTTTCTTTTTGTTTTCCATAAAATAGCTCAATTAATGAAATCGTTGTCAAAAAATTGAGGGTGCAAAGATAGTTTAATTTGAGAATTAAAAAATTTGAAAATCAAATAATTGCATTATTCAACTGTAGTTTCACCAATATCATCGATGGTATCAGCAATAACAACTTCTTTTTCCCATTTTCTTTGGAGCAAATAATACAACAAGTAGCAAGTACCTAAACCAAAAGGAATACCCAAAAGACTTAATCCTAAATTATTGGCATCCCAATCGATACCCCAGCTAAAGATTAAATCCAAAATACCTATAAAAATACCTGACAAAAAAGTTCCAGCATAATAAGCTATTACACCCGTAAGTCCGTAAACCCATTTTTTGTTATCATACTCTTCAGCCAACTCGGCAAATTTTTTCCAGATAAAATAAATTAAAAAAATTCCTAACATAACTATTCTTTTCTATATTTTTTAGTTTCTTCGAACACGTGTTCTAATATTCTCGCATCTTCTTCAGTAAATTCCACCTGACGACGCGCCATTACAATTTTAGCAGTTTGAAAAGCTTTTGACGTCATATACGTAGTAAATCCTGAAGCACCACCCCAAGAAAAACTTGGTACAAAATTACGAGGAAAGCCACTACCAAAAATATTAGTCGAAACGCCAACCACCGTTCCGGTATTGAACATGGTATTGATTCCGCATTTACTATGATCTCCCATCATTAGTCCACAAAATTGCAATCCAGTTTTAGCGAAATTTTCGGTTTCATAACTCCACAATTTGACTTCCTCGTAGTTGTTTTTCAGGTTGGAATTATTACTATCCGCACCAATATTACACCATTCACCCAATACCGAATTTCCTAAAAATCCGTCATGCCCTTTATTGGAATAACCGAACAAAACCGAGTTATTTACTTCACCTCCAATTACTGAATGTGGGCCAACTGTGGTTGCGCCATATACTTTGGAAGCCAATTTCACACGACCACTTTCGCAAAGCGCAAAAGGTCCACGAATGACTGATCCTTCCATAATTTCGGCGTTTTTACCTATGTAAATGGGGCCGGTAGAAGCATTTAAAGTTACAAATTCTAATTTTGCTCCTTCTTCAATAAAAATATTTTCAGGAGAAAGTACATTCACCGATTTAGGAATGGGCTGTGAATGTCTGCCTTCGGTAATTAATTCGAAATCTTCTCGCAAAGCCACATCATTCTTTGCAAAGATGTCCCAAGTATTTTCAATGCGTATACAATCTTCTGCAAATTCAATGATTTCGTATGTATCAAAATCTACTTCTTCTTGATTTTCTTTACTGTAAAAAGCAATAACCTCATCCTGATAAAAAATCGCTTGGTTGGCTTCTAAACCTCTAACCATTTCAACCAATATATCATTTGGCAAAAAGGAAGCATTGATCATTACGTTTTCCTCCATTTCAACCATCGGATATTTTTCTGATAAATATTCTTCCGTTATGGTTGTTGTGGTATATCCCAAATGCTTTTCCCATTTTTCTCGAATAGTCAAAATTCCAACACGAATATCGGCAACGGGGCGGGTAAAGGTAAAAGGAAGTAAGGCATTACGGACCGTGCCGTCAAATAATATATAGTTCATCTTTATGTTTATTGGTTAATTCGGTTATTCGCATAATCGAAATTCAAAGTTACAAAGTTTTCTCACAGATAAAAACAAAAAAGCCTCTCCGACTGGAAAGGCTTTTGTATGAAGATAAAAACAGCGATTATTTGCTGAATTTAGCGTATTTGTTTTTGAATTTATCGATACGTCCTGCAGTATCAATAAGTTTCGATTTACCTGTGTAAAAAGGGTGAGATGTTCTAGAAATCTCCATTTTGAATACTGGATATTCTACACCTTCGTGCGTGATTGTTTCTTTCGTTTCAACTGTTGATTTAGTGATAAAAACATCTTCGTTTGACATGTCTTTAAAAGCAACTAATCTGTAATTTTCTGGGTGAATTCCTTTTTTCATGATAAATCTTTTTTTATGTTTTGCTACGTTGGGTCTTGATGCTTTTCTGAGTAAAGGTATCGACTTACGGTAACTTTTGTTGTAATTCTTTTTAATTCAGGGTGCAAATTTACAACTATTTTTTAATAATCAAACTATTCTGTAACTTTTTTGTGTTTTAGTAACTAACCTCATAACTTTAAATATTATTATATTTGCAACTTAAAAACAAACCAAAACTATGGAAACCAAAACATCAACAAAAAAATTTGGACTAGACAACGGAATCTACTACGGATTAGCTATGATTCTCTCTTTTGTAATCATTTATGCACTTAATTTAGATTTAGTTGAAAATCCTTATATAGGAACAATTTCAAGTGTTTTAAGTTATTTTGTTTTTCCAGTTTTGTTTATAACAATGGCCGTCAATGCTTTCAAAAAAAACAATGCTGGATTTGCATCGCTTGGAGAATGCATAAAAACAGGCGTAACCGTTGCATTTGTTGCTTCAGTTTTATTAGCCGCTTTCACATTGGTTTTTAATTTGGTTTTTCCTGAATATTTAGACGAAATGATGAATCAAACTCGTAAAATAATGTTGAAGCAAAACCCAAATTTAACCTCTGAACAAGTTGAAACGGCTATTGCGATGACCAAAAAATTCTCATCTCCAGTTTTTTCTTTACCCATAACTATTGTATTTTTAACATTCGTAGGTTTCATATATTCTCTAATTATAGGTGCTATTACCAAAAAAGAGAAACCTCAATTTAGCTAATTAATGAACATATCCGTTATAATCCCTTTACTTAACGAACAAGAATCGTTACCCGAATTAACCACTTGGATTTCCAAAGTCATGAATGCAAATAACTTCTCCTATGAAGTTATTTTTATTGATGATGGAAGTACCGACGGTTCGTGGGAAACCATTCAGCAATTATCAAAAGAAAACGAAAATCTAAAAGGCATTCGTTTTTTACGCAATTACGGAAAAAGCCAAGCCTTACACGCTGGTTTTGCGAAAGCACAAGGTGATGTAGTGATTACAATGGATGCCGATTTACAGGATAGCCCTGACGAGATTCCGGAACTGTATAACATGATTACCAAAAGTAATTTCGATCTAGTTTCAGGTTGGAAGAAAAAACGCTACGATTCGGTTGTTGCTAAAAATTTACCTTCTAAATTATTTAATGCTGCTGCTAGAAAAACATCAGGGGTAAAACTAAACGACTTCAACTGTGGATTAAAAGCCTACAAGAATGTAGTGATAAAAAACATTGAAGTTTCTGGTGAAATGCATCGCTATATTCCGGTTTTGGCAAAAAATGCCGGTTTTGGCAAAATAGGCGAAAAAGTAGTACAGCACCAAGCCCGAAAATACGGAGAATCAAAATTCGGCATGAGCCGTTTTGTAAATGGTTTTCTGGATTTAATTACCATTTGGTTTTTATCAAAATTCGGAAAAAGACCCATGCACTTGTTCGGGTTATTGGGCACCATAATGTTTATGATAGGTTTTATTTCCGCTGGATATATTGGCGTTTCAAAACTCATCAAACTGTTTTACTTACACGAAGACACTATTTTAGTAACTGATAACCCGTGGTTTTATATCGCACTAACCACCATGATTATAGGAACACAATTGTTCTTAGCTGGATTTTTAGGCGAGATTATTCTTCGTACTAAAAACAACGAAGAACGATACAAAATACAAGAAGTGATTTAACTTGACGACATTAAGTTAACATACTATCTTTAAGGTCACAAATTGTGACCTTAATAAAGGAATGAATAAATTAAAAATTGGCTATAAAAATAAAGATTATGTACATAGATAAGGCAATTTTAGATAAAGTGAATGTATGGCTAACCCCAACATTTGATGAACAAACACAAGAAGCCATCAAAGAAATGATGACTTCATCTCCAAAAGAATTGGAAGATAGTTTTTATAAAAATTTAGAATTCGGAACCGGTGGTATGCGTGGCGTTATGGGCGTAGGCACGAACCGAATCAACAAATATACTTTAGGAAAAAACACGCAAGGGTTATCAAATTATTTGAAAAAATGTTTTCCTGACGATGAATTAAAAGTGGCCATTGCCTACGATTGCCGAAACAATAGCGACACTTTGGCGAAAGTGGTTGCCGATGTTTTTTCAGCGAATGGCATAAAAGTCTTTTTGTTCTCAGAGATGCGCCCCACACCTGAGCTTTCTTTTGCCGTGCGACATTTAAATTGTCATACCGGAATTGTTTTAACTGCCTCTCATAATCCACCGGAATACAACGGATACAAAGTATATTGGCAGGATGGCGGACAAATCGTTCCTCCTCAGGATGCTGCAGTAATTGCCGAAATTGAACGTTTAGAGTATGCTGACATTAATTTTAAAGCGAACGAAAGTTTAATCGAATATATTGATATTGCAATAGATGAGGCTTTTAGAGATTCAACCATCAAAAATGCAAGTTTCAATACTGCTGCAGAAGCTAGAAAAAATCTAAAAATCGTGTATACCTCGCTTCACGGAACTTCCATCAAAGCGATTCCGGGAGTTTTGGAAAAAGCAGGGTATACTGATGTTAACATTGTAGCCGAGCAGGCCGAACCTAATGGAAATTTCCCTACAGTAGTTTCTCCCAATCCGGAAGAACCGGAAGCTTTATCAATGGCAATGGATTTAGCCGAAAAAATTGACGGCGATATTGTAGTGGGAACCGACCCAGATTCTGACCGTCTTGGAGTTGCCGTTCGTAATACCGAAGGCAAAATGATTTTGTTGAACGGAAACCAAACCATGGTCGTCATGACAGCTTTCTTGTTAGAACAATGGAAGAAACAAGGCAAATTAACCGGAAATGAATTCATAGGTTCAACTATTGTTTCTACTCCGATGATGCTAGAATTAGCTTCAGCGTATGACGTTGAATGTAAAGTAGGCTTAACCGGTTTCAAATGGATTGCAAAATTCATCAAAGACTTCCCTAATCAAACGTACATTGGTGGTGGCGAAGAAAGCTTCGGATTTATGGTGGGCGATGCCGTTCGCGATAAAGATGCGGTGGCTGCCATATTATTAGTTTGCGAAATTGCCGCACAAGCCAAAGAAAAAGGAAGTACTTTATACCAAGAATTACTTCAAATGTATGTCGATTTCGGATTTTACAAAGAGCATTTAATTTCAATTACCAAAAAAGGAATTGAAGGCGCCAACGAAATCAAACAAATGATGATTGACTTACGTCAAAACCCATTGAAAGAAATTAATGGGCAGCGTGTAGTTTGCGTTGAGGATTATCAATCTTCTATTGGTAAAGATTTTATGAATGGGGAAGAATTTGCTATTTCAATCCCGAAATCGAACGTATTGATTTATTATTTGGAAGACGGAAGCAAAATTTGTGCACGACCAAGCGGTACCGAGCCAAAAATAAAATTCTACTTCAGCGTAAATTGTCAAATTGATAGTGTTGCCGACGTTCCTGAAGCCGAAAAACAGTTAGATACTAAAATTCAAAACATTATTGCTGCAATGCAACTGAACTAATGGATAATAATTTAAAAAAATTAATTCCTTTTGCCCTTGTCTATAAAAAAGACATCGTTTTAAATATTGTGTACAATATTTTTTACGCCTTTTTTTCTACTTTATTGATGGTTTCCATGATTCCAACACTAAATGTAATATTTGGGTTAAACAAAAAAATAACTACACCTCCAACTTTTAACGGAATTGGCGAAATTAAATCTTTTTCGGAAGATTATTTGAATTATAAAGTGACACAGCTTACCGCTGACAAGGGATTTGAATTTGCCATTCTTTTTGTCATCTCTATTATAATTGCAACCGCTTTCTTAAAGAACATTACTAACTATTTTGCCTCCTACCACGTCACGCGTTTAAGAAATGGCGTATTAAAAGATTTAAGAGAAAAATTATACAATGCCATAATTCATTTACCTGTTTCTTATTATTCAGAAAAAAGAAAAGGAGACGTTATGTCCCGTATGTTGGGAGATGTAAATGAAGTTAAAAACTCTTTCTTTCAAGTATTAGAATTAGTAGTTAGAGAACCGTTAACAATTTTGTTTTCTATTGTCACTATGTTTGTAATCAGTGCCAAACTTACTTTGTTTGTCTTTTTATTCATACCTGTATCAGGTGTTATCATTTCTCGAGTGGGGAAAAGTTTGAAAGCAAAATCAACAAGATCACAAGAAGAAAATGGAATTCAAATTTCTATACTTGATGAAACTCTAAGCGGACTGAAAGTAGTTAAAGGATTCAATGCAGAAGATAAATTTATTTCAAAATTCAACACGTCATTACAACGTCTTCTCCGATTATCAAACTCTATCGGAAATAAAAATAATTTAGCTTCTCCATTGAGCGAATTTTTAGGAATTGTAACTATTGCCACACTACTTTGGTTTGGAGGACAATTGGTTATTGTTGATAAATCCCTTGCTCCTACTACATTCATTGCATATATTGCTCTAGCCTATACCATTTTAACACCAGCCAAAGCCATTTCAAGAGCCTCTTATCAGGTCAAAGGTGGTTTAGCAGCTGCAGAAAGGGTTTTCAGTATTTTGGAAGAAGAAAATACGATTCAAAATAAACCAGATGCGATTGTAAAAGAAGGTTTTGAAAAAAGCATTAAGTTAGAAAATATCAATTTTGCCTATCTGGAAGAAAATGTGTTGACCAATTTCTCTATTGAAATTCCGAAAGGAAAAACCGTCGCTTTGGTCGGTCAATCAGGAAGTGGAAAAAGTACCATCGCCAATCTATTAACTCGTTTTTATGATGTTCAGGAAGGAAAAATAACCATTGATGGTATAAATATCAAAGATATGGATATGCATTCTCTTCGATCTTTGATGGGATTAGTAACACAAGATTCAATCCTTTTCAACGATTCAATTAAAAACAATCTGTTAATTGGTAAACCGAATGCCATCGATGAAGAAATCATCGAAGCTTTGAAAATAGCCAATGCGTATGAGTTTGTGAAAGATTTACCAGACGGTATCGAAACCAATATTGGCGATTCGGGAAGCAAGCTATCGGGCGGACAAAAACAACGTTTGTCTATTGCCCGAGCGGTGCTAAAAAATCCACCCATTATGATTTTAGACGAAGCCACTTCGGCATTGGATACCGAAAGTGAAAAATTCGTTCAGGTGGCTTTGGAAAACATGATGCAAAACCGAACTTCGATTGTGATTGCGCACCGACTTTCGACCATTCAAAAAGCAGATACCATTATCGTGATGCAAAAAGGACAAATTGTAGAACAAGGTACTCATGACGAATTATTGGCTAAAAATGGCACTTATTCGAAATTGGTCATGATGCAATCGTTTGAATAATTCACGATTTTAGACGTTAGATATTAGATTTCAGAATTTTCTTAAATCTTCTTATCTTTATTTTATAAAATCATTTTTGAAATGTACATAGCCAATCCAAATAGTAAATTACCTGAAAATCCTGAAACGGTGGTTTGGAAATATTTGGATTTGTCTAAGTTTTTAGACTTATTGCTTTCGCAGAAAATGTTTATGTCAAGGTCTGATAAATTTGAAGACCAATATGAAGGCACTTTTAGTGAACCCACTTTTGAAGAAATCAAAAAAATTGCCGAAAACAATCCGAGGTTTTTGGATTACTACAAACAACACCGCGAAAAAGTAGCCATTAGCAGTTGGCACACCAACGAGTATGAAAGTTTTGCTATGTGGCAAATTTTTACCAAAAACAACGAAGGCTTGGCCATTCAATCGACGGTTGGCCGCTTGAAAGAAGCTTTGTTACCTGAAAAAAATTACGAACAATACATAGGCGAAGTCAATTACATCGATTATAAAAAAGAGTACATCCCTTTTGATGATACTTTTTTCCCTTTTTTATTCAAACGAAAAAGCTTTCAGTATGAGCGAGAAGTACGAATCATCACGGATGTAACCGATAAAAATGTGGTGTTAAACGACGGACTCAAAATTCATGTAGACGTCAACAAGCTGATTGAGAAAATTTACATTCACCCCAAAAGTGAAAACTGGTACAAAAAACTGGTGATTGAATTGGTGACCAAACTAGGCTTTGATATCGAAATTGAAAAATCAGATTTGGAAAGTGATATTTTGATTTAAATTATAAAGAATGAACTATTTAACAGGCGAATACTCTTCCGCTTTCCAATCTTTAGTGAGATTTAACGAAAAGTAATGTACTTTGTCATTTTTATCGAAAGCACCGTTTTTATTGGCATCTTCAATCGTTCTGAAATAGATTTTCTTGGTGCTTTCCAGATAATTCCAATCGATTAATTCTTGCACATCGGGAGAAATTTTAGTAAAGTTTTTCCCCATATCAGTACTCAAATACAACGATTTAATATCGTCAGAATTGACATTATTGTCCCGATTGGTATCGGCATCGGCTACCACATAAACCAGTACTTTTTTACTTTTTAAGAAGGTAACACGCTCAATCATCATCACTTTATCGGTCAATACATGAAGTGAATCGGTGCCCACTTCCTGAAATTTAACATTACGCAAATAGCCTGTAATTTCATCTTCTAAGGAATTGGAAACATTAAAGTTGCCTTTTTCTTCGTATCCGTTTTTTTTCAATTCACTAACCCGCAAATCACCAATAGGATACACCAACACATTTGAACTTTGAAACTGCAAAGGCAAATCGGCAATTTCTAACTTTGAGGAATCTTTTTTGATTTCTACTTTCGGAGCGGTGGTGTCGTACTTTACTTTTGGCTTTTGCTCTTCTTTACAACTGATAAAAAGCGCTAAAAGAGGGAATATATATAAAGAAATCTTTTTCATAATGC
>Ga0209599_10000881_pt1 | contig 16637 bp, 26 predicted proteins | sample Shrwel_input2_FT_FD_187534 | JGI IMG/M metagenome (GOLD analysis project Ga0209599, IMG submission 187534) | Subsurface microbial communities from deep shales in Ohio, USA - Utica-3 well 1 S input2 FT (SPAdes) (version 2) ... | reverse complement strand
GAGTATCGGTGTCTGCAGGTAATAACAAATCGGTTCCCTACGCTAACCCTATTCATTGGGGTTGGTTCAAGCGCAACATAAAGCCACAGCCATTTTTCGTAAAGGCTTTAGGCATTACGCGCGATGAGGTTTACCAGAACTACTACAGAAGTTTAGATAAGCTGATAGCAACAAACTCCACGAAAGGAATACCCACAGAATGAACGCATTTGACTTTGAAAGCCTAACTCTCGAAGAAGTAGAAACCATCGAGAACCTAGTTGGCGAAAGCATTGACAGCGCCTTTGGAAACGGCAAGCCTAAAGGCAAGGCACTAAAGAGCTTTATCTGGGTCGTAATGAAAAGGGATAACCCTAAGTTTACGATCGAGGAAGCAAGCAAGTTCACACTTAGCCAGGCAGTAGCTTTGGTTCAGGGTGATGAAGCAAAAAAAGAATAAGGGAGCAAGCGGCTCGTAGAATGGCCGGCTTTTGCCAGGCATTCAACATTAGCCCGTCAGAGTATAAAGCTTTGACTCTAATCGAGTTTGCAGCCTTCCTAAAAGTTTTGGAAGATGGTAGAGACCAATGAGCTTAGTCCTCAATGTAGAAATCCTTGGTGAGTTCAAGAAGCTAACTTCGGCTACTCAGGGCGCTAACAAACAGCTTGCTGGACTACAGGGAACGGCCAAGAAGATTAGCTCAGGCATTGGCCGAGCTTTTGCAACCATCGGTGTTGGTCTATCATTCGCAGTCATAACCAGAGAGCTCAAAGACGCAGCTCAGGCAGCCGTCGAGGATCAGAAAAGCCAGGGCCTTTTGGCTACCGCTCTGGAAAACACTACTGGAGCTAACAACGCTCAAATCGCTTCGGTTGAAAAATCAATCAAAAAAATGCAACTTCAAGCCTCAGTTGCCGATGACGAGATTAGACCGGCCTTTGCCAAACTAGCTAGAGCAACCGGTGACGTCCAGAAATCCACCGAGCTAATGTCTCTGGCCCTTGATATCGCAGCTGGAACCGGAAAGAGCCTTGACGCAGTCACCACAGCCTTGTCTCGAGCTGTTGGGCCCGAAGGAACTACCGGAGCGCTTGAAAGACTTGTCCCGGCAATCAAGGGCGCTAAAGACCCGATGGCTGAGCTTGAAAAGCTATTTGAAGGCAGCGCTGAAAAGGCAGCCAATCTAGATCCATACCAGAGAATGAACATTATCTTTGGCGAGATGCAAGAGCAAGTCGGCATGGCACTTCTTCCAGTATTGGAAAAGTTCTCTACCTGGTTGGCTACCCCAGAAGGTCAGGCGAAACTTCAGGAAATTGTAGATGGCATTGTGGCCATCATCGAAGAGGGAATCAAGCTTGTTGCTTGGGTAGATAAAAACAAGAATTGGCTAGTGCCTATGGTCGTTGCAATCGGAGCGGTCACTACAGCCTGGAACATAGCTACTGGCGCTGCTAACGCTTACAAGGCAGCAGCACTATTGGCCGGTGCAGTTGGAGCCGTTGGAGCTGGGGTTGGAGCTGGACTAGCTGGAGTTGGCGCTGGAGCTGCAGTCGGTGGATACATGGAAGGCGTTGCTCGAGGACAAACCTCAAGGATTTTGTCTGGAGATACACGCTACTCAGAAACAGGCAGACTTTTTGGTAATGCATTCCAACAGCCAAAGCAAGACGTCACAATTAACATTAACAAGGGTAACGTAACTCCCAAGGAAATTGCCGATGCAATCAACAAGGGAACCAAGACTTCGGGAGCTCCTTCAATTACTCCAGCTGCACTTAGGCGTCTCGGGGCACAATGATCCCAAACTTTAACATTGAAAACAATCTTCTAGTCGAGTTCTTACTTCCGGACGAGGATGGAAATAGCTTTATTCTGGGGATTAGCCTTTTGGGCGGAGACGATGTTCTCGGTGGCTTTGATGAGTTCACAATTAACCTATCTCTAATCGGTGGCAACGACGTTTTAGCTCCAAGCTCAGGACTTAAGTGGCAGGATGTTGGATGCGAAACCTCTAAGGTTGGGCTAAGCATTGGAGGAGCTATTGCGGATGCAATCTACTTCCAGCCACAACCAGGCACGGCCAACATTACCCTTCAAAGCTTTGATCTAGATCCAACGGTAAACAAGAACATTAGGGCGAATACTAAGATCCGAGTAAGACTTGATTCGGAGGAATTAGACCGAGTTCTATTTGTAGGCTATATCGATACCATTGATGTGACTTACTTTCCTCAAGGCCCGAACCTTATTCGCATTAGAGCCTTTGACCTCTACAAATCAATTGTGAACCTTCGTATTGATGATTGGGATACCACCGGTCTGCCAGGAGGAACTTATGCAACCGTAGATGAAGTATTTGAGCTTCTATCAATCAAGACCGGAACTACTTTATCCAGCTACTCTCTTCCAGTTGAGGGCAAGATTCCTTCGGTGGATATAACTAACGTTTTGGTTCCAGACATTATCAACGATGCAATCTCCGTGGGTCTGGCGGTTGTATGGATAGACCAAGACACAGAACAACTAACAGTCATTCCTAGACCACAAGAGGAAGCTGGAACGGCAACCACTTACATCATTGGCAACGATCATTCCCTAAGCCCTTATCACCTATGCCTATCTGAGATAGTTGTCAGCTCCGACGCGGACGCTGTTTACAACTCTCTAAAGGTAGCTTTGACTTCTGACCCTGAAACCTTTGTCATCATAAGAGACCAGGACTCAATTGATCTCTACGGAGAATCAGCCATCGACGTGGCAATCAATACAACTGATTCGACGGAACTAAACCGTTGGGCTACTGCTGTTTACGAGCAAGCTCCAACAAAGCTAGTAAGTCAAGTCAGCACTCCGGCCAAGGACAGGCTCGGAAACCTAACTGAAGCAGCGGTGTTTACACCGGGAACTCTGGTTGGGGTCAGTTATACTAAGGATCAGCTCAATATTGTGGGATACTACACTATCATCAAGGTAAACCACGACATCGATGTAGACAACTGGTTCACAACTCTCGAACTATGGAAAGCAGCATAAATGGCATTCAAAGTCTTCTCTAACGGAAGCACACTCCCAGCTTCAGATCTAAACGATTACCTAATGAGGCAGTCGGTCATGGTCTTCTCAAACTCAACAGCTCGCGCTTCAGCTATTACTACCCCTAATGAGGGAATGCTTACCTGGCTCGAGGACGTCAATCGCTTCCAGTATTACTCAGGCACAGCTTGGGTAGATCTAGGAGATGAGCCTTCTGGCTGGTCTGATAAGTCAGCTAACTACTCAATTGTTGCAGCAGACCTTGGAACTACTATTCGTTCAACTTCAACAGCTATCACAATCACAATTGACAACGTGCTAACTCAGCAGGGCGATCGTATCGACTTTATCCAGGCTGGAGCCGGTCAGATTACATTTGCAGCTGGAGCCGGAGTGACTTTATCTTCGGCTGATGCCAAGGTCAAAACTGCCAAGCAATACGCTGCAGCTTCCGTTGTATTTGGTGGCTCAGGCGTTTACTACTTGATTGGAAACTTAGGCTAATAATGCTTATCCCGCTAGGAATACTTGCCAGCCAAGGTGGAATTGAAGTAACCGGAGGCACCTTATCTTCTGACGCAACCTATTTTTATAGAACTTTTACTGCCTCTGGAGACTTAGTTGTTAATGGTGGAACTGTCTCTATGGACGTTCTTGTTATCGCTGGTGGCGGTGGCGGTGGCGATGACATCGGTGGTGGTGGCGGTGCTGGTGGAGTTTTAGGATTCGCGGGTGAATCGATAACTGGAACAAAAACAGTAACCATTGGAGCTGGCGCAGCTGCAGTAACAACAAATGGAAGCGCTGGAAACAACGGAAATAACTCAAGTTTTGGATCTCTAACTGCCTGTGTAGGGGGCGGTGGTGGTGGAGGTTACCTAACACCAATCAACGGAAAATCTGGTGGATCTGGTGGTGGTGGTGTCTTTACTCCTCCTGCAACAACTGGTGGTGCTGCAACTTCGGGTCAAGGTTTTGCTGGTGGAAACGGTGGAAACGCTTGTGCTGGAGCTGGAGGTGGAGCTGCAGGAGTAGGTGCTAACGGATCAAATACCGGAGGTGCAGCTGGGGCAACTGGTGGTGCAGCTATTGACAACGTTACTGGATTAGGTTCAATTGTCTCCTGGCTCACAGCTACTTCAACTGGAGTTTCTAGCAAAATTGCAGGAGGTGGAGGTTCTTCTGGAAGTTCGGGCGGAACTACAACTGGTGGCGGTGGAGTTGGTGGAGTCAATGGCCCTCCTTATCCTGCTGGTGGAAACGGTGTTGCTAATACTGGCTCTGGTGGCGGTGGAGGAGCTAACGGTGGCGGTAATGGTGGCGCTGGCGGTTCTGGATTAGTTATTGTTCGATATTTAAAGACGGCGGTCTAAAGATGGCTCACTTCGCTGAATTAGATGAAAACAACATTGTGCTAAGGGTTTTGGTAACAGACAACAACGACCCTAATGGCGATGAAGGTTATCAATGGCTTCAAGACAACTTTGGTGGTACTTGGGTTCAAACTTCTTACAACGGCACAATTAGAAAAAACTTTGCTGCCATTGGATACTTCTACGATTCAGACCTAGATGCCTTTATCGAGCCTAAGCCATTCCCAAGCTGGACTCTAGTAAAAAAGACTTGCACCTGGAAAGCCCCAGTAGCTTATCCAAAAGATGGTTTTACCTATCGCTGGAATGAAGAATTGCTCTCATGGGAGCTGATGGACTTTTCGGAATCTGAAGCATAATGGCTGATGAAACAACTGGCGTCAAGATTACTCAAAACGCAATTTACGCTAAGCAACTTGAGCACGGCGAAACCCTTATCAAGATCCTCCAAAAGCTAGATCACCTCGATGACGTCCCAGACCGACTAAGAGAAGTTGAATTGACTTTGGCGCGTTTAGCTTGGATAGAGAAGATTGCTTACACCGGACTTTCGGCAGCACTTGTTTCAATCATCGGACTAATAATCAGCTTAGGAGCTAAATAATGAGTGAACCAAATAACTTTACAATTGACGCAGGTGCTAGGTTAGTAAAAACTTTTGTCTACGAGAATCCAAATGGCACCGTTGTTAACTTGACCGGATATACTGCAACGTTTCAAATAAGAAGATCAACTTTTGGGGCTTTGATAACTTCCGCAACTCCAACAATCAACGCTTCGACTTATGTGATTACTCTGACTCTTACTCCTGAGCAGACTCTGTTGCTTAGAGACTCGAACTACGTTTACGCTATACAAGTCTCTAATGCTTCAACTGGCGATGTAAAGATTGCATCCCACGGAGTCCTGACAATAAACCAAGCGATTGTAAGATAGTGATCTGGCCTTACAAGAAACCCCTGCCTCCAATTACGTATGATTTTGGCTGGCGGATACATCCAATTTTGGGATACAGGAAACACCACAACGGCACGGACTACGCGTCTGCAATTGGTCGTAAGTTATTTGCTGTAGCTGATGGAAAGGTGACTTACGCTGGGCCCAGCACTCTAAAGTTTAAGAATGGCGAACCAGCTGGCGGTGGCTACATTGTTAGGATTCAATTTAAGGATGCTGGCAAGTTTTACACAGCTACTTATATGCACCTTCGCAAGGGATCTATAGCTGTCATCAAAGGCCAGAAGATTAGCCAGGGAGACTTGGTTGCAGAATCAGGCAACACCGGAGAATCAACTGGGCCTCACCTTCACTTCGAGATTCAGTCAGGTCGCTTCTATGTTTGGAATGCAAACGGCAAGGGCTATCTAGATCCAGTTCCATTTATCAAAGCAAGATTGGACAAATAATGAAACCAGAAACTTGGGCGCATTTACGCAAGGCTCTTTGGAGCTACCTTCGAGCTGCATTGGCAGCCGTTGGAGCACTAGTTTTAGCTGGCATCGAGGATCCTGGAACGATTACTGCTTCAGCCCTTATCGCTGGAATCCTTGGCCCATTGGTTAGGTCACTAGATCCTAACGATGACGCATTCGGAATCGGCGCTTCAATCGAAGAAGCTTATGAAACTGCAAAAGAAGACGAGCCTCAGCCATAATGTCACACCCGGTCAATAGGATCGGGCCATGGAGATTACACAGAAGATAGAAGCTTTAGGCTTCAGCAGGTATTTAGGCACCTTTGAGCCTAACTCTGAAGAATGGCACGCTGCACGTGAAGGCATTGGCGGTAGCGACATTGGCGCACTCATGGGCAAGTCACCATGGAAATCTGCTTATCAGCTTTGGGCCGAGAAGACCGGCCAACTAAGCGATGAGATTGAACCATCGATGCCGATGAAACTAGGCACAGCTTTTGAAGCTCCTATTCGAGAACTATTTCGAGAGCAAAACGAAGGCTGGCTAAAGGTCTATGAGACCGGAACCTGGCAGAGCGTTGCTAACCCAATTCTAAAAGCCAACCCCGACGGCATCATCGAATGGGAAGATGGCAAGCTCGGAGTGCTCGAGATCAAGTTCACCAGGCAGTATTGGGATGAACTACCGGAGCACTATAACCTTCAAGTTCAACATTACCTTCAAGTTCTAGGTCTAGAGCGCGGTATAGTCGTAGCGGTCGCAGGAGGCGACTGGAAGGAGTTTGAGGTGGTTTGGGATGATTCCCTTCAGAAGGACATGAAAAAGGCTGTACGAGCCTTCTACGGCCTTGTGACATCAAATAAGCCCCCAGAGTATGACGGAAGCACGTCCACCTACGAAACCGTTAGGGAGCTTTCCGAGGGCCTACAGGAAGGCGAGATGGAACTTGGATCACTATGGTCTAACCTTGTTGCAACTAAAGCCGAAGCCGATTACTGGGCCAACGCGCTCCAGGCACAAAAGTCGGCGGTTCTAGCATTCCTCAACGGAATCAAGTATGGTCTCTACCAGGGAGAGAAGGTAATCTCACTTCAAGCCCGAAACGGCAAACCCTTTATCACATTCAAATAGGAGAAAACACAGATGGCATTTGACTTATCGAACTATGAAACCGTGGCTGATCGTATCCAGAAGTTTTGGAAGACGTGGCCTCAGGGACGCATCATCACCGAAATCAAACTAATCAATGAAACCGAAGTTGTGGTTCAAGCTTCAATCTTTACTGACCGGGAAGATGTCAGACCGGCCTCAGTAGATTGGGCGCATGAGACCCGAGGCTCAACCCACATCAACCGGGCAAGCTTCTTGGAGAATTGCGCCAGCTCCGCAATCGGTCGCGGACTTGCAACTCTTGGGCTTAGCACTTCTAAGAATCGCCCATCAAGGGAAGAGATGATCAAGGCAACGCGAGAGTCTCGGAACTACATCGAGGAAGCTTCTGAAGCTGCAGCGAACAAGGATATAGAAACTTTAAGAACTATTTACAACACGGCGCTAAAGTCACAAGTTGATAACGATGTTCTAGAAGCCATCAAAGGCTTAGCAGATTCCATAAAGGCCAAGTAAAGTGAAAGGGCTGTGACCCACAGAAAAGTCACAGCCCGACGCTTATGGCGTCACCCAACCACGATGGGCATTTACAGTATAGCCCTAGGAAGGCACAGGATGAGTCTAGAAGCCTTATCAGCCGTTCTGCATCACTCTCATAGCACCGGCACAGCTCGGGCCGTCCTGACGGCTCTGGCGTGGCATTTAGGAGATGATCCTGAAGAAGGCTGCTATCCATCACAATCTCGCCTGGCATCATTAGCCGGGTGTTCCGTTAGGCAAGTTCAACGCAACCTACAAAAGCTGGTCGAGCTCGGTGAAGTTGAGATGTCGCAACATGACGGAATCGGGTATCGGTTCGACAGAATCACAAACCGCTACTGGATCCAGATAGACTGTCCAGAAGGATGCGACGGCACTTTAAGTCACAAACTACGGGGCGTCAAAAAAGGCAAGACGGGACGTCATTTAAGACTTATCGGGGTGACACCCACGACGTCACGGGACGGCGTAGATGTCGCCTTAAAGTTAACTAATAATTAACTTAAACTTAAAAGAACACTAGAAAGGAAAAACACAGAAATGGCAACAGTAATTATCTATGGAAAAGTAGCCGAAGTAGTAAACGAAGGTTATCCAAGACTCAAGGTCTGGGAGAGCTACGACTTCAAAGGCGAACAACGCAATCGCTTATGGACAGCCTGGCTAGACAACGGCAGCAATGTCCAGAAGGATGACGAAGTATCCATCGAAGGATCACTAGGCACAAAGGTTGGCACTTACAACAAACCAGGGCAAGAAACCAAGCAGGTAGTTGAACACTCACTCAACAACTGCCTAGTAAAGGTTGTAAAGCACGCAGAGCCTAAGAGCTCAACCCCAATCGAAGACGTAATAAACATCATGGCTCCACCACCAGGAATACCGCAGAATAACCCGTTCTAATGTTCGAGTTGTTTATTGCCGGTGACCCAAGACCGCAGGGATCTAAGAAGGCATTCAATCGAGGAGCACACATAGTCCTAGTAGAAGCCAACAAAGACTTGCCAGCTTGGCGAGAGCACATGAAGAAAATGCTTGAACTTAAAATGATGGAGTTCGATAATCGCTTCGATGTGGCTGTCTCGGTGTCATTGACCTTTTGGCTACGAAGGCCCAAGACCGTCACCAGGCAATACGCAACACAGACTTACGATTTAGACAAACTAACGAGAGCTGTATTTGACAGCCTCACTCAATCGGGCGTAATCAAGGATGACAGTTATGTCGTTGACTTGACAGCTCGTAAGAATTACAACGACTTACATGAACCAGGTGTTCTAATCAGCCTGACACCGTTCGATAACAGTTTTATAACGGCTGGCGTGTCGGAACTAGACCGCAAACGCAGAGGCCTAGTTTGAGGCTATGAAGATTCTATTTTTAGATCTAGAGACCTCACCGAATTTGGCTCATGTATGGGGACTCTGGGATCAGAACATAGCAATAACACAGATAGAGCGCTCCACGGAAGTCTTATGCTGGGGAGCTCGATGGCTTGGAAGCGACAAAGTAATCTTCAAGTCAGTTCACCATCATGGTAAAGAAGCGATGCTGGATGAATTACATAAAGTCATGGATGAAGCTGATGTCCTAATCGGTTGGAACTCAGCTGCATTCGATAGCAAGCACATCAAGCGCGAGTTTATAGAGAACGGCTACTTACCACCTAGCCCCTGGATAGAACTAGATCTAATGAAGGTCGTTAGGTCACAGTTCAAGTTCCCAAGCAACAAGCTCGACTACGTAGCCCAAAAGCTTGGAGTCGGAGCCAAGGTGCAACACTCAGGGTTTCAGCTTTGGCTCGACTGCATGGCCGGTATCCCTAAAGCCTGGAAGATGATGAAGGAATACCAGATTCAGGATGTAAACCTTCTCTTGGATCTCTACGACATTCTTCTTCCCTGGATAAAGAACCATCCTCACGTTGGAGCAAGCGAAGGAAGACCAGAAGCCTGCAAGAACTGTGGGGATAGCAACGTCCGGCCCCATGGATCACAAATGTCTGGAGCTGGAAGATACAGGAAATACAAGTGCGCTAAGTGTGGCACTCACCATCGAGGCGAGCTAATCGCTCGAGGTGTCTATAAATAACAATTTGATAACAAACCTTGGATAAATTACATAAACCTCTAATTGATAACCATAATTGACATACCACACACAGAAAGGCAACAAATTGCTAAACATAATGAGAATAACTATGGCACTAACAGTTGTTGTATCCGTGACAATCGCCGGGTTTGCAATAGCTGAACCAACACTAGGACTCTTGGGGCTAGGAGCAGCCATCCTATTCCTAAAGGCTGATTGGAGTAGAAGCTAATGGACTTCGAGAAGATCGTCGATAAGCACAAAGACCAAATCGCTGAGCTATCCATCCTTGGCTTTAACCTGGGCGTCACCGAAGGCAGGACTATTGAACGCAATCGAATCATTAGAGAGCTCGATGGGCAAATCTGTTTCGAGTATGCAACCGAAGGCTCATGCGAACACTCAAGCTGTTGGGTATTGGATAGCGCTCTAAAGCTAATCAAGGAGGATCTAAAGTGAATCAAAAGAAGGTGGACAAAGTAATCAAAAGCTTCAAGACATCGGTGTATTCAGAAGGATTCCTGAATGGGGTTAGGTATGCCAGGAATCAGTTCGTAGAGTTCCTCGATGCTCACTATGCGCTTGGAGACATCCTCACCGTTGAAGAGATCATCAAGGAATTAGAGTATTGGAAGATTCAAGATAACCAATTGAAAGGACTAGCAGATGGCATCATGGCACCAATCTACGGCTTGGGCAAAAGCGAGGACGTATGCGAAGACTGTTTTGGAGCCGATCTGTGTCTCGTGTGCGAAGGAGCTGACCGGTGAGGACTGGACAATTGATCACATCGTTCCTCCAGGGGAAGGCGAGCCCAACCATGATCTCAACAACCTCCAATCACTATGCAGAAGCTGCAACGGAAGAAAGCAAGACCGGGTATTACAGCGAATCACCTGGCGCAATCCTCGATATAGCAAGGGGTAGGGTAAAGACGGAGGGGGGTAGCTACTGGGCAGGGCATAGGGGCAGGCTACTAAGACTCCGAAGAAGACCTAAACATAGAGCAACATGGGTCAAGTATGGGTGGAGGGCTCAGCTATTATGGATGAGACTAAGCTGGCGAAGCCATTGGCGTCCTGAATTACAAAATAAAATAGCTAAACTCAAAAACTTTGGCCGAAAGTAAATAAAAATAATGAATCTGTTTTTTTCTGACATTTCTCCGCAATCCCGCGCAAGCATTTTCTTTTTTACAAGTTGGTCAAATTATTCGAGAATTGAGAGCAATTGATTACTGAATCGATTCAGAACTGGCTGGAAGAGCTGGACTTGAACTTGGAACAAAAGGTTTTAGCCGGGCTATGCCTCCAGCTGGCAAAGAGCTTCGACCAACAGGCCAATACGTCCACGGCAGCCGAATTACGCAAGACCGTGCTTGAGTTGAAGCGATCTATTGGCGATGCAGCTCAATCTATCGATCCCCTGGAGAAGTTGCTAACCCGATAATGCTTCAGCTACCCACGCTCTACACGGAACCGCTGTCTAAGGACTTCAAGACCGACGGCGATAAGCTAATCGAGTTTGCAGAGATAGCTTGGAAGAGCCCGGAGAATCCCGATGGCCTTCAGCTTGACGAATGGCAGAAGTGGCTACTGCGCGCTATCCTCGAGCGCTATCCCGATGACAACCCAATGTACCCAGGCAGACTTCGCTATCGCCAGGTAGTTATCTCGGTCGGGCGCCAGAATGGTAAGAGCCTTATTGCAGCGATGCTTGGACTTTATGGCTTGCTACTCCATGAGGTTGGGCCACAATGTATCAGCCTGGCATCGAGCACGGATCAGGCCAACATCGTTTACAACCGAGTCCTCTACGTCATCAATAGCAATCAATTCCTAAAGAAGCGATTTAAGAGAGCTACCGAGACCCGAGGCATCGTCACCGCTGACGGTGGTGGCAGGTACGATGTAAAGGCTGCCAAAGAAGCTGCCCTCCAAGGTATCCCGATTAGCTTTTGTCTATTCGATGAGCTTCACCTTGCAAAAGAGGGAATGTGGTCAGCTGCAGTCCTTGGAACTTCCCAACGTAAAGACGGAATCGTTGTTGGCATTACAACAGCCGGAGACCAAAACTCAAAGACTCTAATAGACCTTTACAAGTCTGGAACTTCTGCAGCCAACGGAGCTGAGGATCTAGAGCGCTTTGGCTTCTTCCTTTGGACTGCACCGGACAACGCAGCCATCGATGATCCAAAAGCAATCATGGCAGCCAACCCTTCTGTTGCAGCCGGTCGAGTTCAGATTGAGCAAATCATCTCTGACCTAAAGACGATTCCAGAGCATGAAGCAAGACGCTATCGCCTAAATCAATTTATAGCTGGCACGTCTAACTCCTGGTTGCCTGCCAATCTGTTTAGAGCTGCAATCGGTCGGGGTGTGACCAATACTCAAAACGCCGTCTTCGCCGTGGACATTACAAAAAACTGGGGCCACGCTACAATCGCAATTGCTAACACTCAAGACGGAGTTCAAGAGACGGAGCTAGTGATGTCGCTAGTAAACCCAACGGAAGACCAGCTCTACAACGAGCTAACCGCCTTGTATGCAAAGTTCAGTCCGCGAGCGATAGCATTGGATGATCGCCAGCTAACCAACTTGGGCAAGAGACTAAAAATCTCTGGTCACACGGTCTGGCAACTATGGGCTAAAGAAGTCTCCTCAATGTGCTCGGCTGTCTATGCTATGTTTGGCAACGGCCTCGTTAGGCACGCGAACGATCCCCTCCTCGTCGCTCAAATGCCTAACGGGGTCTCCAAGCAAGTCGGAGAGTCCTGGTTTATTAGCCGGTCTGAGTCTCTCGGAGACATCGATGCTCTAATGGCAACGGTCATGGCGCTTTACGTTTCCTCGCGAGCGCAACACGCCACCGTCGGCGTATTCTAGTCGGTGTATGATACTATGATGTCTATATGGCATCTATATTTGACAGGCTTCTAAGACGTCCTGAGAGACGCGCTGCCCAGCCAACAATTCCGACAAGACACCCAGCTGTTGTAAACCCAACAACTGCATTGTCTCTAACAGCCGTTTACAGAGCTGTCCAAATCATCGGCACTCCAATCAGCAAGATGACCATCAACACTTACAGATTCGCGACAGGCATTGAACTAAAAGTTGAAAATCCAGTATTGGTAAACAACCCAAGCATCCAACAGAACCGTCGCGACTTCCTTTTCCAAACAGTTGCATCACTAGCGCTCGAGGGCAACGCTTACTGGCTAAAGAACTTTGGATCTAATGGTCAGGTAAACAACCTAACTATTCTTCCAGCTTCAGCCGTCCAACCAAGCTGGCCAAGGATGAACAATGGTGCAATTGATTACTCAACCGTTGTCTATGACTACTTGGGCACACGCTACACCGAGCGCGAGATTGAGCACCTTAGAATCTTTAGCCAGGCTGGTCAGCTTCTAGGTGTAAGCCCAATTGCATCCTGCTACAAAGACATAAGCGCAGCTATTGATCTAAGAGATTACGCTGGCAACTGGTTCACCGCAGCCGGAGTTCCAACAGGAATCCTAAAGACTAACGCAATGCTAAACAAGGACGATGCAGAAACAGTAACTGCAAACTGGCACAACAAGCAACAGAACCGTCAGGTTGCAGTTCTAGGAAACGGTTTCGAATACCAGCAGATCGCGCTCTCCCCGAAGGACGCCCTCTTTACCGAAGTTCAGGATCAGCAGGTTCAGGCCGTTGCTAGACTCTTCGGTGTCCCGGCGCGACTGCTCCTGACTTCTGTGCCAGGTGCTTCAGACACCTACACAAACCTCCAAGATGAGAACCAGGTGTTCTACCGTCACACATTGATGGCTTACACCGATGCAATTACCGACGCTCTAAGCAACTGCCTGCCACGTGGCAACCGGGTCGAGTTTGACTTCGAGCACCTATTCAAGGCAGATGTCGCAGCTCGCTACAACTACTACAAGGTAGCTATCGATGCTGGCATTCTGACTCCAGAAGAAGTAAGAACGAAAGAAGGACTAGATGTCTGAAATGATTACACGCGAGTTTCAGGCTCGATTAGTTGAGACAGAGGAGAGAACCATTGTTGGTCTTGCAGTTCCTTACGGTCAGGAGATCGAGCTAACCGGAAACACTAAAGAGCGTTTCGAGCCAGGGGCAATTGATGGCGTAGAAGACGTAAAGCTGTTTTACGGTCACGAAGAGCCAATCGGTAAAGTTATCGAAGGCCGCGACACCCCAGAAGGGTATGAGATTGTTGCTAGAATCTCAGACACTCCTCGAGGCAACGAAGTTTATACATTACTTCAGGACGATGTTCTGAATCGCTTTTCGGTTGGTTTCTTTCCGGTTGTAGATCGTAAAGAAGGCCAAACGATTGTTAGGGAGCTAGTAGATCTCAAAGAGGTTTCAGTAGTTCCGTTCCCTGCCTTTGAAGGCGCAAAAATAACCGAAGTCCGCAGCGAAGCAGAGCTAGCTGATGAGACTCCTATCGAAACAGAAAGTGAAACAATGTCAGACAACATTGAACTTGACGTTCGCTCCGTTCAGGATGAGGTTGCAGAACTGCGCCGAGTCATTGAAGCGGGCAAATCAGTCGAGACCGCAACACCAGCAACACACAAGTTCCGCTCTCAGGGTCAGTTCGCTAAGGCTCTTCTAGACGGAGACGAAGACGCAAAGGCCCTAGCCCGCGCTGCTTCAACTTCAGCAGACACAGTAGCCCTTCCAGGCTTCTTGGGATACATTGATAACCTAATCAACACCAACCGCCCAACACTCTCAGCATTCTCTCGCGCAGCTCTTCCAGCAGCCGGTCTAACCGTTGAGTATGCACAGGTATCTGCAAACACTCTTACAGTTGGCGTTCAGAACCCTGAGAACGAAGAGCTTGCCTTTGGAAACCTAACCATTGATTCAGTATCAGCTAACGTAATTACCTACGGTGGATACACTTCAATGAGCCGTCAGACCATCGAGCGTTCATCCGTAAACTACCTAGACACCGCACTTCGCGCTCTATCTATTGCTTACGCGAACACAACCAACAACGCTGTAGTAGACCTAATTGAGGCCCAGAACTACGCAGGTAAAACATTCGATGTATCAGCACTAACAAGCGAAGCCCTTATCGGTGGAATCGCAGATGCATCCGCGTTTATCTTTACAGAGACCGGACTTCGCCCAGAGGCGATTATGGTTGGAACTGGCGCTTACAAGAAGCTTCTACAAGCAGCAGGTGAAGATGGCCGTCCAATCGTCGTAGTAGATGGCCCAGGAGTTAACAACATTGGATCAGCTAATATCCCAGGTCTAGCCGGCCAGATATTCGGTTTGCCAATTATTGTAGACCCAGCATTCGGAGCCAACCTAGGCTACATGGCTAACAGCGCAGCAATTCAGACTCTCGAGTCTCCAGGTGCACCGGTTAGACTTTCCTCAGGTGACATTACAACCTTGACCGACTCAATCAGCGTTTACGGCTACATGGCGATTACCATCCCATTTGCAGACGCTTTGGTCAAACTAGACATCGTTTAGTAGGAATCTAAAATGGCAGTGACGTTGGCAGAGTTTCAGGCGTATGTAGGAACTGAGGAAACTGAGTTTCCACAGGAATGCCTGACTGCTGGACACGCCTTGGTAACCCGATACATCGGAACCAAGACCGTGCCGGTGTCAGTTCACGATCAAGCGACTCTAATCGCTTCGTCTGAACTCTTCCACCGTCGCTCCGCTCCTAACGGAGTGGCTCAGTTCGCAAGCTTTGATGGAGCACCCATCAGAGTTGCTAAAGATCCATTGAATGCCGTTTACCCAATACTCATGCCTTACACCGGTTATGCAGTATGAGCGAAATCAATGCAGCCAAGGTCGAGTTCAAGCTCGAGCTAACTGACGCAGGTTTGAATGTTTTGGAATATATCCCAGAGCGAATCACTCCTCCAATTGTTCTTCTAAACGCAGCTCAGCCTTATCTTCAGACAGCACAGTTTGGGGAATGGAGCTTGGGTATCGAGTTAGTTTTGGTAGCTTCTACCGCGACCAACAAGAAGGCAACTGAGAACCTAGATCAGCTAATCGAAGATACATTGAACGCGATTGAGCCTTTGACTTATGTTCGCATTACATCCGTCAATCAGCCTTACAATTTACAGACCAACAATGCTGAATACTTGTCAGCGAACATTTATTGTCAGCTCGATTTAACAATTTAGAAAGGTAGCCCATGCCGGCTTCAACCAGAATCAAAGCACAAAACATCCTCTTCAAGTTTGGCGCAACCGAATACGCTTGCGACGCTAACCTTGTTCAGCTAACCCTAGATGACGCTCCTGGCGACGTTCAGACCTTCTGCGAAGTTCGCGTGGGTGGCCAATGGTCACTTCAGCTAGACGGAATCGTTTCAGGAGATTCCACTAGCCTTTACCGCGTTCTTTGGGATAACTTCGGTTCAACCGCTCAGTTCACCATCGCGCCTAATGGAAACGCCAGCCCGTCTTCAAGCCAGCCTCACTACAAGGGAACTGTCACCTTTGACCAGATTCCTCCACTAGCTTTGGTTAGCAACGAGACCGCAGTATTCAGCGTAACCTTGACCGTGGTAAACACACCTCACACCCCAGCTTCAGACATCTTCTACGGTGTCGAAGTAGACGCAACCGCTTAGTTATGGCTGATCCTGCTGGCATCAAAGTAGCAGGGCTCAAACAGGCTATAAAGGCTCTCCAGGCTATCGGAGTTCCAACTGCTGAGATAAAGGCAGCTGGCTCCGAGGCCGGAGAGTTGGTTGCAGGTCAGGCCCGAGCTCTAGCCCCGGTTAGAACTGGAGCCCTACGCAACAGCATCAGGGTTTCCAAGTCCTTGAACCGGGTATCGGTGTCTGCAGGTAATAACAAATCGGTTCCCTACGCTAACCCTATTCATTGGGGTTGGTTCAAGCGCAACATAAAGCCACAGCCATTCTTCGTAAAGGCTTTAGGCATTACGCGCGACGAGGTTTACCAGAACTACTACAGAAGTTTAGATAAGCTGATAGCAACAAACTCCACGAAAGGAATACCCACAGAATGAACGCATTTGACTTTGAAAGCCTAACTCTCGAAGAAGTAGAAACCATCGA
>Ga0209599_10000880_pt1 | contig 16664 bp, 29 predicted proteins | sample Shrwel_input2_FT_FD_187534 | JGI IMG/M metagenome (GOLD analysis project Ga0209599, IMG submission 187534) | Subsurface microbial communities from deep shales in Ohio, USA - Utica-3 well 1 S input2 FT (SPAdes) (version 2) ... | reverse complement strand
CCCCGACACGGTCCAAACCGCTTCGAACCAGTCCGTTTCAATCGGAAAATAAACCAGAGTGATGACAGAACAAACCAAAAAGAAAAAAGTCTTACGAGGGGCAACTGAACCAAGGCTTCACAGTCCATACCTCAAAGGCAAATCACTAGTAAAAGATGTAGAAGATATTGCTAACATGCTTGGCCAACCGCTTTTACCTTGGCAAAAATTTATTGCAAAAGATATGTTGGCTGTTGATAGCAAAGGTAATTTTATTCGTAAGTCAAACCTGCTGTTAATCGCACGCCAATCTGGAAAAAGTCATTTTGCGCGTATGCTCTGTTTGGCACACCTGTTTAAATGGCCTTCTAAGAACATCCTTATTATGTCCTCTAATAGAAGCATGGCATTGACCTCGTTTCGAGAGATTGCTTATATCATCGAAGGCAATCCGACTATGAAGGCAATGGTCAAGCAAATTAGGTATGCAAATGGAACAGAGTCTATTGAATTACTAGATGGCACACGTTTAGATGTTGTTGCTGCAACGAGAGATGGCTCGCGTGGTCGAACAGCAGACTATTTATGGATTGACGAATTACGCGAAATCTCAGAAGAAGCATTTCAAGCAGCAACGCCTGTTACACGCGCACGCGCTAATGCGCAAGCGCTTTATACCACTAATGCTGGTGATGCTTTTAGCACAGTGCTTAATTCCATCATCGAAAGAGCGCGTTCTTATCCACCTAAGTCTTTAGGTTATTACGAATACAGCGCACCTCAGTATTGCAAGATAGATGACCGCGAAGCATGGGCAATGGCGAACCCTGCACTTGGATATACAGTGTCAGAAGAGGCAATTGAAGAATCGATTGCAACATCTAGTGTTGAAACAACTAGAACTGAAACGCTTTGCCAATGGGTCGATTCATTACAGTCACCTTGGCCGCTTGGTGTTATCGAAGAAACCTCAAATAGTGATTTAGTAATGTCACCTGGACCAATTACAATCTTTGCCTTTGACGTTAGCCCATCAAGACGCAATGCAAGCATTATTGCTGGCCAGATTCTTCCAAATGGCAAAATAGGGTTCGGCTTAATGCAGACATGGGAGAACTCAGTCGCAGTTGACGATTTGAAGATAGCAGCAGACATAAAAGCGCTCTGTGACCAGTGGAAACCGCGTGCGGTGATGTATGACAAATACACCACGCAGTCAATTGCAGACCGCCTTTCTAATTCAGGCGTTATGGTCGAAGATTGTTCTGGTCAGCGCTTCTATCAGGCGTGTGGGGAACTCCTAGACGGATTTGTGAACTCTAGGGTCGAGCATCAAGGCCAACAAGAATTAGTGCAGATGTTTAACAATTGTGCAGCCAAGACAAACGACACTGCCTGGAGAATCGTAAGACGTAAGAGCGCTGGAGATGTTTCTGGAGCGATTGCAACTGCAATGGTGGTCCATAAACTATCTATGCCAGTTTCACGTCCTCAAATTGTTGCCTAGACACAACGACACGAAATTGTCAAATGTTAGACATAATGTGATACACTGTCTAAATGGGTATTTTCTCGCGTTTTAATACGCAAGCACCACAAAAGCAAGAATCTTCTATTCTCGCGCAATATGCGCCGCAGTTAATGTCTGAGAATTACAATCTTTACAATTATGGTGTTCTTGGTATCCGTCGCGAAGAAGCAATGTCTATTGCGTCGCTTGCAAGATGCCGCAATCTAATTGCAGGCACAATTGCATCAATTCCTTTAGAGTTATACCGTAAATCAACTGGAGAAGAACTAGGTTCACCAGTTTGGTTAGAACAACCATCTAAATCACAGCCACGTTCAGTAACTATTGCCTGGACTGTTGACTCATTACTATTTTACGGCGTTGCATATTGGAAAGTTACAGAACTTTATGCTGACGATAATCGTCCTGCTCGATTTGAGTGGGTTGCTAATACTCGCGTAACATTTGATTTAAATATCGAAAACGAATATGTAACTCAATACTATGTTGACGGTTATGCAGTGCCAATGGAAGGCCTCGGAAGTTTAGTTACATTCCAAGCATTTGATGAAGGCGTATTAGCACGTGGTAAAGAACTTATTCGTGCAGCAGCAGATTTAAATAAGGCTGCATCAATTGCTGCGGCAACTCCAATGCCTTCAGGTGTGTTAAAAAACAACGGTGCTGACTTAGACCCTAAAGAAGTTCAGGGATTGCTTGCCGCTTGGCGCACCGCAAGAAATAATCGTGCAACGGCATATCTCACTAGCACTTTAGAGTACCAAGCGACATCTTTCTCACCTAAAGAAATGATGTACGACGAAAGCAAACAGTTCTTTGCTACTGAAATTGCCAGAATGATGAACGTACCTGCTATTTATGTTTCAGCAGATATGAACTCTAGTTATACATACACAAACGTTCTTGATTCACGCAAAGACTTTGTTGCTTATTCTTTGCAGCCATTTATTTCAGCGATTGAGGACAGACTCAGCCTAGATGACATTACAGCACACGGTAACGAAGTGCGTTTTGATTTAGACAAACAATTCTTACGTCAAGACCCTTTGCAGGAACTTCTCGTAATTGAAAAACTTCTTTCCTTAGGCCTTATTACTTTAGAACAGGCAATGGAAATGACAGACCAAACACCTAATGGAAACGGCGGTATGTAATTTGAAAATTACATTTGATGCGTCATTCGCACAGGATATTCAAGCCTCTAGCGATACACGCATGATTTCAGGAAAGATTGTTCCGCTAGGTGCGGAAACAGGTTCCACTTCAGCAGGCAAAGTTATCTTTGAGCGCGGTTCAATAGCGATTCCAGAACCAAAGACAGTTAAATTGCTATCACAGCATGATGTCAAGGCCCCATTAGGCCGCGCTCAGTCTTTTACAGAAACAGAAGATGCAATTTTTGCATCATTTAAAATCAGCAATTCATCACGCGGTACAGATGCACTAATCCTTGCAAGCGAAGGATTACAGGCAGGATTATCTGTTGGCGTAGAAGTTGACAAGTCTTTTAACAAGAACGGCGTAATCCATGTGACAGCCGCAAAACTCATGGAAGTAAGTTTAGTAACAGAGCCAGCCTTTAAGTCTGCTCAGGTTACTGATATTGCAGCAGAAGAAACAGAAGTTTCCGAAGTTGTAGAACAAACCCAACCAACAGAAAGCGAGGCCGTCGTGGAGATTACTCCAGCAGAGGCAACAACTCCTGAGGTCGAAACCCCTGCGGTAGAGGCCTCACGTCCAACAGTTAGCGTTACAAACGTACGCGAACGTGTTGCACCAATCACTTCAGCACAATACTTGGAAGCAAACATCAAAGCAGCACTTGGTGATGACGATGCACGTCGTACAATCAAAGCAGCAGATGATTCAACTTCAACAAACACTGGTTTGACATTGCCAGGACATCTACAAACTTTCCTTACTGACACATTTACTGGCCGTCCAGCATTTGAAGCAGTAACTCGTTCAGCACTCGTTGAATCAGGAATGTCATTTACAGTTCCACGTCTTTACACAAATGCTTCAACAGCAAACGTTGCACCAACAGTTGCAGATACAAACGAAGGTGCAGCACCATCTGAAACAGGAATGACTTCATCTTATGACACAGTAAATGTCGAGAAGTTCAGTGGCTTGCAGCGTGTAAGTTTTGAGTTGGTGGACCGTTCATCTCCTGCGTTCATGGAACTCATGATGGCTGAACTTCGCAAGGCGTATGAGAAGGCAACAGATGCAGCACTTATTGCAGCATTTACTGCTTCTGGTACACAAGCAACAGGTGTTGCTGCAACAGCAGCAGGACTTCAATCATTCATTTCAGTAGAAGGTGCAGCAGCATACAAGGGAACTGGTGGAGATTTTGCTAATAAACTTGTTGCTTCAACTGACCAATGGGCAGCAATCGCAGGATACGCTGACACAACAGGTCGCGCACTTTACTCAGCACAAGGCGCAACATACAACGCATCAGGTAACGCAGTAGCAACTTCTGTTGTTGGTGGCGTACTTGGTACAGACCTTATTGTTGACCACAACATCACAACTTCAGGAATCATTGATGATTCAGCGTTCCTAGTTGCACCACGTTCTGTATATGCTTGGGAGTCACCAACAACACAACTTCGTGTTAACGTATTGACTTCAGGCGAAATCGAAATCAACCTTTACGGATACCTAGCACTCTATGTTGCTAAATCAGGTAAGGGCGTTCGTCGCTTTAACTACACAGCACCGTAAGCAATACCCTAAGTCACTGAAGGCGGGGCGCAGCCCTTGCCCCGCCTTCAGTCTTTAGAAAGGATTCAGAATGTCACTTTGCACAGTTGCAGAACTTCGTTCAGCACTTGGCGTTGGAACTTTATACAGCGACGCTACGCTTCAACAGACATGCGATGCTGCTGACGTTGTAATCCTTCCTATGTTATGGAACAACTACACATTTAACATTGCACACAGCAACACAGCAACAACAGGCACACTTTACTTTGACACTCTAGTTGAAAAAGTCTTTTATGTAGGTCAGACAGTTGTTATATCAGGCAACGGCTCAAAGCACAACGGTTCTAAGACTCTCACAGGCGTTGGCGATTACAACATTACTTATAACATCACAGGCAACAACAACACACCTGCTCCATATCATCCAGTTGAGCCACTAGGCCAGGTTGCAGCAGATACTTATGTTGATTACACATTAGATGCAGCCGTGCAAGAAGCGGCCCTTATGATTTCAGTGGACATCTGGCAAGCACGCCAAGTTTCAAACTCAGGCGGCGTATCTCCAGACTTTGCTCCATCGCCTTATCGCATGGGAAATACTTTGCTCGCACGCGTGCGCGGTTTGTTAGCCCACGCAATTAGCCCAAGTTCAATGGTTGGATAATGCCAGCAGCGCTTACAACCCTAAGAACAACTATTGCCACAGCCTTAGTTGATAATTCTTTATGGCAAGTTTTTGCGTTTCCACCTGCAACTGTTTTGGCTAATAGCGTTATTGTTGCACCAGATGACCCATACCTAACGCCTAACAACAACCAGCATAATACAATTGCACCAACTGCTAACTTTAAATTAGTAATTACCGTTCCTTTGTTTGATAACGAAGGCAACCTCAATGGAATTGAAACAGCCTTAGTTGGCGTGTTCAATAAACTCGCAGCGTCATCCTTGACGTATAATGTGGGAGCAATAAGTCAGCCAAGCGTTTTAAACGTGGACTCTGGTTCATTGCTTACTTGCGAGATGTCACTGTCCGTACTAACCACCTGGAGTTAATATGTCCGAATGGGAAAAAGAGAACGAGGCCTTCCTGAAGAAAATCGGGCAGGTAACACCAGCAGCACCAAAATCAACATCTATTAAGAAAGAAGAGGAATAACCTAAATGGCTGTATTTCTAAATAACAAGGTCGGCGTTAAGGTTAATTCCGTTGACCTTTCTGACCATGTAACAAGCGTGACCCTGAATCGCAACTTTGAGGAAATTAGCGTCACGGCAATGGGCGATTCTTCAGTAAAGGCTGTCAAAGGCCTAGAGGCTTCTTCCGTCACTATCGACTTTTTGAACGACACAGCAGCAGCAAGTGTTCTTGCAACACTTCAGGCTGCATGGGGAACAACTGTTACTGTTGTTCTACTTCAAGACAAAGGCTCAGCAGTATCAGCAACAAATCCGCTTTACACAATGTCAGTTCTAGTAAATGGAACAACAGACATTAACGGAGCAGTTGGCGATGTCGGTTCAATGTCAGTAACTTGGAACTGTAACTCAACAGTTGCAGTAGCAACAACAGGCACATTCTAAAAACAAACTAAGGGGCAATTATGGCAAAGTTAAAAGTAACAAGGGCAGATGGACAGGTTGGGGAATACTCAATTAGTCCATTAGTGCAATATGGTTTTGAGATTTACGCTAAAAAAGGTTTTCACAAAGCGTTTATTGAGGACCAAAAGCAGAGCGATATCTATTGGCTTGCTTGGGAATGTATTCGCAGGTCTGGTGAAACCGTTCCAATGTTTGGGGAAAAGTTCATTGAAACTTTGATTGACGTTGAAGTTCTTGATGACGATTCCCCGAACTAGGGCGCGATTCCGTCACCTATCTTATTGCTAAATTAAGCGTAAGAATAGGAGTCGCGCCACAACATTTGCTAGAGATAGATGAAGTAATGCTAAAGAATCTAATAAAGGTTCTTCAGGACGAAGCGAAGGAGATTAGAGATGCCAACAGAAGTCGTAGGCGGCCTGGCTCTTCGTAAAGCATTAAAAAATTATGCACCTGATTTAGCAACTGAACTTCGTCGCGAAGTTGCTGGTGCATTAAAGCCAGTTGTGACACGCGCACGCGGTTTCGTACCTAGCGATTCAAGTATTATGAGTGGATGGCAACGTCGCTCATTTTCTGAAGCAAAGTTTCCTATGTATGACTCAAACGTCATACGTAAGGGAATTAGTTACAAAACAAGTCCTAGCCGCGCTAATAGCAAAGGCTTTACTTCTTTAGCAGCAATTGAAAACAAATCCGCATTAGGTGCAATTGTAGAAACTGCTGGACGCAAAAATCCAGGCGGTCAGCCTTGGGTTGGCCCGGGAAAGAATGTTACGCAAAAGCGTTATTCACACTCAGTTAATCCAGGTGCAGGCGCTCAGTTTAATAGAAACCTTGGACCTATTTACGGAACAAAGAAAACTTCAGGTATTGGTGATAAGCGTGGTCGTTTAATTTATCGTGCCTGGGAAGAAACAAACGGTAAAGTTATTGCTGCATATTTTAAGGCAGTAGAAAACACAACTGCAAAATTTAATAAGCGCACTTCAATTGTAGATGTAAAGAGAGCAGCATAATGCTTGATGTATCCAAGATAGCAATTCAGATTGCCTCAGAGTTCACAGGCTCTAAGGCATTTAAGGCTGCTGAAACATCTGCTCAAAAGTTAGAACGTACAGTTAAAAATCTTGCTAAAAGTCTTGGCATTGCCTTTAGCGCCACTGCTTTAGTTAATTACAGCAAGCGTGCGGTCAAGGCTTTTGCAGAGGATGAGAACGCTGCACGCTCGTTAGGCATGACTCTAAAGAACTTAAATCTTGATTATGTTGGCGCTTCTCAATCAGTCAACATGTATATTTCTAGTTTAGAAAAACAAACTGGTGTTTTAGATGATGAACTTCGTCCTGCAATGGACCGCTTTCTTAGAGCAACTTCTTCAGTTGGTGCATCACAAAAACTTCTTAATCTTGCATTAGACATCTCAGCAGGAACAGGCAAAGACCTTACTGTTGTTTCTCAGGGTCTACAAAAGGCTTACCTTGGTAACAATGCTTCACTTGGCCGCTTAGGTGTTGGCTTATCAAAAGCAGAATTGACTAGTAGTTCATTTTTAGAAATTCAAGACCGCCTAACAGAACTCTTTGCAGGCCAAGCCAAGTCGGCAGCAGATGGCTATTTGGGTTCAATGAACAAACTTACCATTGCGTCAAACAATGCCAAGGAAATTATTGGCGAAGATTTACTTAACTCATTTGCTTTACTTTCAGGACCAGATGGTATCTCTAAATCAACACAACAGATGGAAGAATTTGCAACTGCTGTTGGTGACACAATTTATGGGGTATCAGTTCTTATTAGCAAAATCCAGGGCAACAAACTTGGCGGCGGAATCCTTGGAACTTTTGGAGATATTTTAAGCAACTTGCAACCTTTTGCTTTGCTTCGTGGATTAGGCAAATCAAACACAGCAACCCCTGCGCAATCACCTGGGGAACGCGCAGCAATTGATAAAATCAATAAAGATGCTCTTAAATATCAAAAGCAACAGAACAATCTTAAAAAGATTGATAATGATAATACAACTAGAAAATTACAACTTACAGGCGATGAGATAGCGCTTAAAGAACTAGAAAAGAAGTTTGATGTAGAGCGCATTGGACTTTATGCAGCATTAAACCAATCAACTGACTCTGAAACAAAGATGCGTCTTCTTTCTTTGATTGCCATCCATGACCAGAACACAGCAATGGCTGCAATGATTAAAAAAGCCAATGAGGCAGAAAACGCTTTTGCGGCATTTATTGAAGCCCTACGCACAACAATTAGAAACATGTTATCTAGCATTGGTCCTCAAGTGCAACAACTTCAAACTATGACCGCTGGCCCAAATACACCAATAGATGTGCAAAGAGAAGTTATTCGCGAGAAACTAAATTTAGCATTACCAGATATTTCAGCATTGCAAAACAGATTAGGACAATTTAGTAATACATCATCTGGTGGTAATTCATCTAATGTAACAATTCAAATTAACCCAGCAGTCGCAGGACTTATTGATGTTATTCAAAACCAATCTGCTTCAGGAATATCTCCAACAGTTAATCGAATCAACAGTTCTTATATCGCATGACATATCCAATAACCGTTGTAACCACATTTGACTTTTCAAATGGGGCTACTTTTGGTTATCCTTTTATTCTTGATGACCCTAGTCATGGTCAAATAGGAGTTGGTACATTTGCCGATTCTGCAACTGCTGATTTAGTTGTAGATGTTTCCAATCAAGTAGGCAGAATATCTGTCAATCTTGGTTACAACCTTTTGCAAGACCAATTTGAGGCTAGTCAAGCAACAATTAGAATTTATGATGAAACTGGTGATTGGAATCCTGACAACCCAGCATCAATTTATTTTGGCAAACTTTTACCGAATCGAAAAGTTCGTGTTGCGGCGGTCTATGATTCTAACTCATATTGGCTTTTTAGCGGCTATACTTCTTCTTACAATTATTCATACCCTAAAAATGAACAACTAGGATATGTTGAAGTCCAATGCACAGATGCCTTTAGACTATTTAATTTAAGTAATATATCAACTGTTAGTGGCGCGGTTGCAGGAGAAACAACAGGGCAAAGAATTGGACGAATTTTAGACACGATTTCATGGCCTGTTAATTTAAGAAGTTTAGATGCTGGAGATACCTTAGTTCAGGCAGACCCAGGTTCAGAGCGCACTGCTCTTCAAGCATTGAAGAATGTAGAATTCAGCGAGCAGGGAGCGTTCTATATTTCGCCTGAAGGTAATGCGGTATTTATTAGCCGTTCAAACTTACAAAAAAAGGCTGCTGGAACAGAAACCTATTTTTCAAATACTGGTGATGGTATTGGTTACTCAAACATCACCACAGCCTTGGACGATAAATTAATTATCAACCAAGCATCAATAACCAGGATTGGCGGAACTCAACAGACTGCTTCTGATGCAACTTCTATTGATACTTATTTTCCACACTCAATGAATCAGGGTGGTTTGGTTGTTGAAACCGATGCTGAAGCATTGAATATCGCAAGGGCTTTTGTTGCTACTCGAAAGACTACTGGGCTAAGAATTGACAATTTGACACTTGAACTTAGCACTCCAGATTACTCAGCAGGTATAGTCGCAGGACTTGGACTAGATTATTTTAATGTAGTAAGAATTAAAAATGAGCAACAAGGAAGCACCTTTATTGAAAAGACTTTAGAGGTTGTAGGGGTAAAGCATGAAATTACGCCTTTTACATGGACTAGCACCTTTACGACATCTGAACCCATAATTGACGCCTTTATCATCGGAAGTTCGACTTACGGTATAATCGGCGTCACAGCAATGACCTACTAGGAGAATAAAATGGCAACAGGCTTTCCAGCAATAACAGGCGATGTCCTGTCAGCAGCAATGTTCAATGGTTTAGTGGCTTTTACAGTCGGAACAGACCAGACAGCAGACTATACAGCCGTAGCAACTGACCAATACCAGGCATTAGTACCGATGAATAAGGCAACAGCGATTGCTTTCAAGATTCCAACAAATGCTTCTGTGGCTTTTCCAGTAGGTACTGTTATTACTGTTCTTAATAAGGGAGTAGGAACTCTTACTATATCTGCTGTAACTCCAGGAACAACAACAGTTCTTTCTGCTGCTGTGGTTGCAGCATCTCCAACACTTAGCCAATATAAATCAGCGGCATGTGTAAAGACTGCAACAGACACATGGTATGTCATCGGTGGCGTTGCATAATGTTAAACACAATTGCTGGAATTGTTTCTAGTTCTGCTCCACCTTCACCAGTCAATATCGATTTACTCATTATCGCAGGCGGTGGTGGTGGTGGATTTGCTAGCAACGGTTCAATCGGCGGTGGCGGCGGTGCAGGTGGTTTCCAGTATTTGACATCTCAACCTGTTACCACTATTGGTTATTCGGTCACAGTAGGCGGTGGTGGAACAAATGGCAGCAATGGAGTTGAAGCAACACAGGGTTCTAACTCAGTCTTTGGTTCATTAACTGCATCTGTCGGTGGCGGTAAGGGTGGTACAGGTTCAGGAACTGGAACTGGTTCATCTGGTGGTAATGGTGGTTCAGGTGGTGGAGCAGGATTTAGTGCATCAACTTTAACTACTGGCGGAACTGGAACATCTGGACAAGGCAATAATGGTGGTAATGAAGGTGCAGGCGGTGGTGGAGCAGGCGGTGGTGGAGCAGGCGGTGCAGGTGGAAATCCATCAGCAGGTGCAGGTTCAGCAAACTCTATAACTGGTTCATCTGTTACTTATTCAACAGGTGGTTCTGGTGCAGGAGCAGCAGGCAATGGAGTAGTTCCAGCAAACCCAACAGCAAACCTCGGTATTGGTGGAGCATCAGGATGGAACGCTAATGGTGCTTCTGGTGGAAGCGGTGTAGTAATTATTCGCTATTTAACAGGAACAATGACTGCAACTGGTGGAACAACTTCAACATCTGGTTCTTACACAATTCATAAGTTTAACTCTAATGGAACATTTACGAGGACTGCATAATGGCATATTGGGCAGAATTAGATTCTGATAATAAAGTTATTCAAGTCACTGTTGGTGATGACTCAACTCCAGATAAAGGCTATCAATGGTTATTAGACAACATCGGTGGTCGCTGGGTAGAAACTACACAGGAAAACTATGCAGGAATTGGATGGGATTACATAGAAGGGTTAGGTTTTATTTCACCTAAACCTTTTGAATCATGGACTCTCAATGGTGTTATTTGGGAAGCACCTAAGCCACAGCCAGAAGGAAATTATTACTGGTCAGAAGATGATTTAGATTGGGTTCTCAATGAAGCCACTCCTTTGTAAAGCAGGGCAACAACTTCGTGAACAAATTGATGATGCTTACCCAGACCGTGACCGCAAAAGTGATGGTTGGATAGGCGATGCCGCTCATTCCAATCGTAAGAGTGACCACAATCCCGATTCGATTAACGGAATCGTCAGGGCTATTGATGTGGATAAGGACCTCGACTCACGCGCCAGCACAGGTGCTTATCTTGCCGACCAGATACGCCTATGCGCCAAAGCAGGCGATAAGCGAATTAAGTACGTCATTTACTCAGGAAAAATTGCCAGTGCTAAATCGTTTTGGCGTTTCAGAACTTACTCTGGCATTAATCGCCACGATAAGCATATCCATATCAGTTTTACTAAAAAGGGCGATGAGAACGGTTCTTGGTTCGATATCCCGATGTTAGGAATAGGAAATAAAAATGAATAAAAATACAAAGAACGCAATTAAGTCCTACCTCAAAGCCGTTGCAGTTTCAGCAATTACTTTAGGCCTTGCGCTAGTTGCTGATATTCGTCCTGAATATGCAGTCCTTGCATCCGCTTTAGTTGCTCCAATCGTCAAATACCTAGACCCGTCCGATGACCAAATCTCATGAGTCCAACAGATTGGATGGGTGTTGTAGTTGCTGCACTGACCGTTATTGGTTCATTTATTGGTGCTGTGAAATGGTTAGTAAAGCATTATCTAAACGAATTAAAGCCGAATAGTGGGTCATCAATGCGTGACCAAATTACTGCATTAGAAGCGCGTGTTGAAACAATAATTCGTATTCTAGAGAGGTAACAATTCTCTTATGGCAAGAAAAGCAACTAAAAAGTTAACGGATGAAGGTTATTCGAAACTAGACGCATGGGCAATCGGAGTGCATGAGATGTTCCGTGCATTACGCCGTGCAGGCTTCCCAGTTGACCAGGCACTTGCCATTATTGTTGAGAAAAACGCATATCCAGATTGGATATTGCCTAACCCAATTAATCCAAACATTCCTGAGCCTGACTGGTATGACGATGAGGATGAATGAAACGAACTATCGTTTGGCCCGACTTGCAATGTCCTTACGAGGATGCACATGTTGTACGAAATTTTGAATTATTTGCAAAAGCGTTTAAGCACGATTCTGTCGTTACTATCGGAGATGAAATAGATTTACCTCAAATAAGCCGTTGGACAGAAAACACGCCTGGCTGGTACGAGCAGACATTAGCGGATGACCGCGACCACACTGTTGACGTGTTATGGCGATTGACTCAATACGCCAAGGAAGCACATGCCATTCGTTCTAATCATACGGACCGTTTGTATAACGTCATCATGAAAAAGATTCCTGCTTTTCTATCCTTGCCAGAACTCAAATTCGAGAAGTTCATGAAGTTAGATGAACTAGGTATCCAATTCCATAAGGAAGCCTTCCCAATAGCGCGTGGGTGGATTGCCGTTCACGGTGATTTAGGTGGCCTCAATCCTAATCCTGGAATGAGCGCGTTGAACCAAGCGAAAAAGGCAGGCGTTTCAACCATTATGGGTCACACGCATCGCGCTGGTAGAAGTGCCTCTTCTGAGGCCTACAATGGCTCTGTGAGGCGAGTTCTCCACGGAGTTGAGGTAGGACACGCAATGAACGTAAAGGCCGCCAAATACGTTTCTATGCCCAATTGGCAGCAAGCCTTCGCCATCGTCACAGAGATAGGCAAGAATGTCCAGGTGGACCTGATTTATGTCGAAAAGGATGGCACGTTCCTAGTCCACGGTAAACGTTATGGGCGGCCTCGCTAGCGACATTTTCCCTGTTCGCAGGGACATTGATACTCAGATGGATGATGCAGAATTGTTACCATTTCGTTATCAAAATAGACTTGACTGAGCCTAATCCTGTGCAACACTAATGCCATAACCAATCGAACGAATTGGGAAAAGGGGCAAAAATGAATCTATTTCAGGTAAGGCAATTTGATGGTAAGCAATGGCATGTTTTGCGCACCTATGAAACCAACGCAAAAGCATTGGAATTTGCTCAATGTCTGACAGTTGAGTGGGATGTCAAAGAAGTTTCTTTAGCGGAAGCGAACGCATAACATGGGCGCAATGAAAGCAGTTTATATGGATATGGCACAGGACTTTGAAAACCTGAACGAAACATCCATGCAATTTAAGGGTAACAACTGGGAAGCACAGGATGGACGCTTCGAAGGTCCAGTCAATTACGACCTGGATTATATTTATTGGTTTGACAATTACGCCAATCTCATGGCGGCACGCACAATTCTTCAAGATTTTGGCAATAGTTACGAAGCAATCTTTGACGATGCTTTGGGCCAATGGTGCTTAATTACTGACTATCAAGCAATGTGCTGGAGCAACTAATGTCACTATTTTGGTGTTTCGTATTTGGAATCTTATTTACAACTATTGGCTATTACATGGGCATCACTATTGGCAAAGAGCAAGGCCATCGTGACGGCTATCTACGAGGTCGTGCTGTTTCACGACAAGAATTCTGGAGAGAATAATGAAGGCAAGCGAGGTATTACAAAGTGCCACGGACATTATGCAAGTTCGTCAGCGTGACTATGGTTCACCGAAAATTAACCAAGGTAGGATATCTGCAAGGCTTACCAATCTATTCAGTTTTCCAATCGCAGACTACGAAGCATGTCTTGCAATGGTCGAAGTTAAACTTGCAAGAATCCAAGAAAGTCCAGGAATCGTTGACCACTATATAGACGCGTGTGCCTACCTGGCCATGGCGTGCGAGTTAAAAATAGAAGAGGATGAACTATATGTTTGATTTGAGTTCGTATGAAGATGTTAATTCTAGGATTCGCCGCTTTCAAGTTGCGTTCCCCGTCGGAAGGATTGTCACAGATGTTATTCAATTCAATGCTGAGAAGGGTCATATCCTTGTATCAGCCCAGATTTACCGCGAGCATGAAGATACGCTTCCTGCTGCTGTCGATTACGCTTTTGGAGATGCAAGTACGTTTAATGCTTCGATGCGTAAGTTTTACGTTGAAGATACTGTCACGTCAGCGATTGGCAGAGCATTATCACTTATCCTCGAAACAACACACAAACCAACAGTTCAAGACATGGCGAGAACCAAACTCGCAGAACCTAAACCCGAAAAATATATCCCTGTCATGAAAGAAGATGACCCTTGGACAATCAAGACTGTTGCAATGCCAATAACTTCAGAACAGGCAGTTGAAACCGTGAAGGATATTATAGGCGGCACGACTGACAAAGATATCCCTACTTGCGCATGTGGTAAGCAAAGAATCTTGCGCACTGGAACAGGCAAGAATGGCAAGCAATGGGCTGCATGGGATTGCTGCTACAAGGCAAGTAATTACCAGGTCGGTCAACAAAAACCATGCGACCCAGAGCGCATTTGGCTTGAACTTAACAGTTTGGGCCAATGGCAGGCACAGAAGGTTAGAGGATGAGTACGCTTTCATCGTTTGATTTAGACTTTCGTTACGGCTATGCAGGTGAACAGTTAGTTGAGGAACTGCTCACCAATGGCAAAACAGTTGAAGTCAAGCGTGACCGTAGATGGCATGAAACTGGCAACTTATACATCGAAGTTGAGTGTTGGTATAACAGCACACAGAGTTGGCAGGCTTCAGGCATCGCAGTCACAGAAGCAGATTATTGGGCTTTCGTGTTAGAAGAAAGCGTTTTAATGATTCCAACAATTAATGTGATTCAGGCTATAAATCAATATGGCCGTCAAATCACCTGTGAGATTCCTCCAAATAAAAGCAGAGGTTTTCTCATCACAGTAAATGACCTACTAACAGTTATGAGTAAATAAATGATTCATCAAGAATTGATTGCTATATTGGACGATTTAGACGTTGCATTAAGTAATGGATTTGGTAAAGCATCTGCGTTTATTGCCTGTACAAAAGCAACTCGCAAAATACTTGAATTACATAAACCCTACACAACGGCAGAACAAACACAATTTTGTGTTATTTGCGCAACAAATCCAGATGACGCGTATCCGTGTGAAACAATTAAAGCCATGGAAGACGAGTTAAATCATGGGTGAAATGGTAATATTTGATAATGGCACAGCAACCGTCATGGGCGGAGAGTTCGAAGAACCGCAAGATATTGTTATCTATTGCGATTTATGCAATGAACCTGTGGCTATTACTCCAGAGGCTAATGACAAAGTATTTATTACTTGCTTGAAATGTCATGCAGTAAATCATATTGCACTGACATATACGAAAGAGCCAGATGAGCCAACAGAGCCGTAAGCACAGAGGTTATGCGACTGAAAGGCTAGTGGCATCATATTTGCAGCAGTGGTGGCCACACGCTAGCGTAGGTCGCGGTCAAGGCAAGGATATCTCCAACGTTCCGTTCGACGTAGAGATAAAGGCGCGTAACTCTCTTGACATAAAAGGGACACTTCGCCAAATCAAAGCACGCACTTCCAAATCGGGGGAACTCGGATTTGCGTGTTTCAGACTTAACGGTATGGGAACTGCATCAATCGAAGAGTTCGTTTGTATGTTGACGTTAGGTGATTTGGTGGAGTTACTACGCAAGGCAGATTATGACCGATTACCGCCAGACATTGACTGGGAAGCATCAACGGAAAGATGTGATAAGTGTGGGGACTGGAAAGTCAAGTGGTGGGGATGCAACACCTGCGAGAAAGGCACGCCTAATGCCAATGTATGAATACCGATGCCCTATTTGTAATACACAAATGGAGTTAGAACTATCAATGGACCATGACTTAGTGCGCTGCACTGATTGTGGCGCACAGGCTAATCGCATCTACTCAGTGCCAGGTTTAGTATTCAAAGGTAAGGGGTTTTACTCAACAGACAAGTGAGAAACGCCGTCCTGACCAGCACTTATGCAAATGGATTTGGAGTAGTATGCTACGCTATAAATCGTTAGAACGCTTCAGGCGTTCAGCACGAACCGCATCGCGGCTAGTTCGTGTGATAGCGATTGCTATTGGGGTGAGTATTGTCTTATGCAATACTGCACACAGCCCTGAAGAAAAAGATTTCACACCAAAAGAATACTTACGTTCTCAATTAACATTAAAGAACTACAAATGCGCAACCGCTCTCATAGGTAAAGAGAGTGCATGGAATCATAAGGCTCAGAACGGTAGTCATTATGGATATATACAGATGCGTAATACTAAGTATAAAGACCTAGACCCAATGACTATGATTGATTGGTCAATGAGATACACTGCACATAGATACGGATTGACTAAGGATGGTCAACCTAATTGGTGTAAGTCATATAAACATTGGATGCGTTACAAATGGCAGTAAGAGGTGATGACCTAAGCACTGGTCATTGGAAGAAGCAGAGGTTGCGTGTACTCTCACGCGATGCCTACACCTGTGCATACTGCGGTGAGGTGGCAACAGAGGTAGACCATGTGATACCACGCAAAGCAGGTGGTGGTCATGAGATGGATAACCTAGTTGCATCATGCAGGTCATGTAATCTATTGAAAGGCGCACGCTCAGAAGGCGTTTTTT
>Ga0209599_10000878_pt1 | contig 16691 bp, 19 predicted proteins | sample Shrwel_input2_FT_FD_187534 | JGI IMG/M metagenome (GOLD analysis project Ga0209599, IMG submission 187534) | Subsurface microbial communities from deep shales in Ohio, USA - Utica-3 well 1 S input2 FT (SPAdes) (version 2) ... | reverse complement strand
GATTATGCTGATGGGGATCGCCACCAAAAACTCGATTTTGCTGGTCGATTACGCGATTATTGGCCGCAACGAACAACAGTTATCGCGCCATGACGCGGTGCTGAATGCCTGCCACAAACGGGCGCAGCCGATCATCATGACCACGTTGGCGATGGGGGCTGGGATGTTGCCAGTAGCGATTGGACTGGGTGCGGCCGATCCAAGCTTCCGCTCGCCAATGGCGATTTCGGTGATTGGCGGATTGATCACCAGTACCTTCTTGTCGTTGTTGGTGATTCCAGTGGTGTATACGCTGGTGGATGATCTGCAACGCGGCTTGGGGTGGGTGCGGCGTAAGCTGCGGCCTGCGGTGGTTTGATGGTTTAGACGATGCCCATCTACGAGAGTGGATGGGCGGGTGTTCTACTCATGCTCACCCCCGCCTGCCGATCTACTGTTCTGTTGCTACGGCTTGCTGCAAACTGACCCGAATCGCATTCAGCATAAACTCAATAAACCCACTGCAATCAGCAGACTGATCCGCAAGGCTCAGCATCTGATAATACTCAGCCTGCTGTTTTTTGATCACAGTTTCAATCGGCAGATACGCCAAAATCGGCTGCCAGCGGCTTAACAGCAGGGTTTGCCAGAGTCGGCCAATGCGACCATTACCATCACTAAATGGATGGATAAATTCAAGCTCATAATGAAATGTACAAGAAGCAATCAGGGGGTGTGCATCGCTGGTACTGAGCCATCTCATGAGATCGTTGAGTAGGCGGGGTAACTGGGTAGCAGGTGGCGCCATGTGTACCAGTTGCTGCCCACGATAAATCCCAACGCCCGACGCTCTGAGTTGACCGGCATCTGCCACCAGTCCTTGCATCAGTAAGCCATGCGCCCGCAATAGATCATCCAGACTGGTCGGTTCAAGCGATGACATAGCCTCATAGGCTGCAAATGCATTGAGGACTTCTTGGATTTCTTTTGGGTGTCCTAGCACTGCTTTACCATCTAGCACGGCAGTGACTTGTTCGATGGTCAGTGTGTTTTGTTCGATTGCCAGTGATGCGTGGATGGTTTGAATCCGATTATCACGGCGCAGTCTGGGCACAGGTTCCTGCTGGTGGGCTTGCTTCCAGCGTCCAAGTAATTCGGCGATGTCGGCCACATGCGATAGCATTGGGTGGCTTAGCACAAATGGGGGTTGGTATTTGGGCATGTGCAGCTCTCAGACTTGAGCTGATTATCTTAACCAATTGTGCGCATCGTCAGCAGTGTCTGTTGCAAAAAAATCATTTGCAGCGCGAGTTGGGTTGGCTGCGACCTGCGGCGGCCGCAGCCAATCATTGAGTCAGATCCCTGACGCTTAACGCTCTTTGGCCACACGCGGATGGGCAAAATGCAACTGCCGATCACAGCCATACGACACGATGCTGTGATCAGCAGTAATGCTGCCGATGTTTTGCCAACCCTCATCACTCGGCTGACTGGCCTGATCGGACACCCAAATCTCCCAGCGCCAAGCCGCCGCGTTCGCTTTGGTCAGGTTCAATTCATCGCGAAAATCCACCGCATCATTCAGCGGATTACTGGCCGCAGGGCGCAACATCAAAAACTTCGGCGCCCGCACCACCTGTGGCGCGATGCCTTGCGCAGTCAGCGCCGCAATATTTTCAACCGGTCGATAACCAGCCTGCTGATCCACCCCAGCAAACGCCCGTCCCACCTGAAACATCAGCGGAAGCGCCGCCCAGCGAAAGCCGATTTTGGGCTGATTGGTCATCGCCGTCTGTAAAAATCGCTCACGCTGCGTGCCGGATAGCACATCGGCGAGAAAGAAGTTTGCGGTCGGGACGACTTGATTCGGGTTCAGGGTCGGAAAAATCTTCCCCGCCATCGCAAACCCACGCGGCTGACCACGCTCGGTTTCGCTCAGCGATACCGACGCACGGCCAATCCATAGCGCCTGCGCGCCTTGCTGAAAATATCCACTGTATGGCGTGGCGCGATCAATCTGCCACGTGCCACTGAAGCAGATGCCATTGGCATGGACTAATTTCTCTAACCGTGGATACACATCGGCGCGCTCACGCAGCGTGCGCACCGCATCACGGCGCAGCAGATTCACACCGCCGACCACCATATTTGACGCGCTGACCGGATAGTGTGGCAACTGACCGGCGGCATACACGGCTACTTCTTGTTGCTCAAGCACAGATCCAGCGGTTTGTGGCGGGTCAAACAGCACCGCGCGTACCTGTGCAAAACTACTGTCTGCATGCGCTTGAGCAGACAACACCGTCAGTATGCCCAACGCCAATAAAACACGACAGCGGCTCATGCCCGTAAGCCTAAACGAGCCTGCCAATTGGCAATCAATCCATGATGATCGGTCTGATCAGGATGAAAATCCGCCCGATAAAAACTTAAATACTCCGGCAGTATCCGCACCACCAATGCAAGCAACACCGCAACATCACGCAGATTGCTCCCCCAGTGACGTGGATGCAGGCTGGATTGTCGGTCATGCCACATTAACCGTCCCGTCAGCCCTGCCACACCCAACGCAAATCCGAGCGACACCGTCCGCATACTGCGCCGCCGCTGTGCCAGACCATCCGCTGTGCCACCGAACAACTGCTGATACACATTAAATGCCACGCTCTTATGCTCCAACTCCTCGACCGCGTGCCACAGCCAAAGCTGCTGCAAATTGGCATCAAAGCCCTGAGAAAAGCGCGGCTGACTGAGCCAATACGCCGCCAACAGCGCGGTAAAATGCTCATATGCTACCGTTGCTGCCAACTGTCGGCGCGGCGAACGAGTCTTGAGCGTCTCTAAACCACGCGCCATCAATGCTGCATACTGCTGTAGCGGATAATCCACCGCGTCCAGTCCTTGATTAAACTGGGTATGTGCCTGTGAATGCATGGCTTCTTGGCCGATAAAGGTCGAAATATCGGCCTGCAACGTCGGGTCAGTGATCTGATCGCGTACCTGCCGCACACTATGCACAAAAAACTGCTCGCCAGCCGGAAACGTCATCGACAGTGCCGTCAGCACATGCGACATCAACGGCGACTGCTCGGCAAAGTAATGCCGCCGCGTCTGCTCTGGCCGAAAACGGCTACGACGTACCCGCATCTGCTCGGCTTGTGCTGTTGGTAGGTGAACGGCATTCATTTGGTATTGCTCCAATGGCGGATCGTCGGCATGACCATCCGCGCTGATTTAAACCTCAGTCACAAACAACTTGCGGTCAAAGCGCACTTGCGGCCAAAACACCCCATCGTCTGCCCGCTCGCCCGCACCAATCACCATAATCGGAAATTCAGCCGATGACAGCTTGAGCAACTTGCGCACCCGCACCTCGTCATAACCTTCCATCATGCAGGAATCAAAACCATACGCGGTCAAGGCCAGCACCAGATTTTCACAGGCCAATGCGGTGCTCTTGGTCGCCCACAGCTTCACATCGTGCTCAGTAAATGGGCCACGCGGCACGGTTGCAAATAACCCACCGATGCCCATGGCGCCTTTTTTCAGCAAGCCAAAACTGCTCAGCGGGCCTGGCGCGTAATACAGCGGGATCAGTTTGTAATAGCGTTTGACCAGCGGCGGCAAGTTTGGCATCGGCCACTCTTCGAGCATCTGCTTAGCAAACTGATCGATCCGATCCGTCCGCGCCACACAAACAATCAACTCTTGCGCCGTTGCGGCGGCAAGCTGCCCCATGCAGGCTTTGACCAGCTGCTTTTTTTTGTCCGGCGAGCGCACCACATAAAAGCCCCACGGCTGCAAACCCGACGAATTTGGCGCCAGCATCGCCAGATCCAGACAGTCATCCAGCACCGCTTGAGGAATCGGCTTGTTGGTAAACTTACGCACCGAACGCCGCCCTTGTACGACTTTTTTAAAGTTTTCGACATCAATCCCGTTCGGCAGTGGCTCGTAGTAACGCGCCTTGCCGTCGACCATCACGGTACTATTTTCAGCAGTATTCGATTTCATCAACACTCATCCTTTATTTCAGTGCAACAACATGTCACGCAACACAGCCACGCCTGACTCAGCGTCCATCCGGCTTGAGCCAATCCAATACTAAGCGATTAAACTGCTCCGGTTGCTCACGCATCAACCAGTGTCCAGCCTTCATGCCAACCACTTGGTTACCGGCTTTTTGCTCAATCCGCGTCAACCACTGCACCGAGTGAAACATAAACGGCTTGTGTTTGGCGTATACAAATAGCATCGGACAATCCGGCACAGCGGTAAATGGCCGAATCGGTTGGCTTTTGGCCTGAAAAATCGCCTGAAAATACGGATAATTCATGCCGCGATGCACCGGCTCTGCTGGGGTCGGCTGTTGTAAGAGCTTGGCAAAGCCTCGGGTCAGCCCCGTGCCGAGTGTTTCGGGCAGCAACCACGCCACGGCCAAATTCAACTGATACGTCCCCAGCATCGCCAACTGATACAGCTTAAGTGACTTCAGATGCTGCTTAGACGCTGCATCGCCAATATCGAGCGCAATCATCCGACTGATCCGCTCAGGATGCTGCTGATAAAACTGATAACCAAACACACAACCCCAATCATGCAACAACAGAATCACTGGCTGATCTGGCGACACGGCTTGCACCGCTTGTGCGATCATGTCGGCCACGCTGTCGATCGTGTAGGCGGTACGTGCGCCTTGGTCGGCGTAATTCGGCAAGGTCATACGGACACAGCGATAATCCGCCGCAAACGCCGCCACTTGCGCATCCCAGACCCGATAAGTATCTGGCCAGCCGTGCAGCATGACGATGGTCTGCTCGCCTGCGCCTTCGATATACACGTCTAGACCGGCAATACGTTGCGCCTGATTCATGCTGTTGCTCCTTGGTTGCTAAAATTTAACGTAAAATCATGCAGGTTGCGGTCGCATAGGCGTATAGCGTGCCTGCATCATCTCGAATTTCACCTTCAGAAATCACCAGTGAGCGCGTTTTATTAATCACCCGCCCTTCTGCGCGTAAAGTCACATCAAATGGAATCGGTTTGCACATTTTTACCCCTAGCTCAATCGTGCCGTAGCCTTCGCCCGCATCAAGTGCGGTATGCGTCGCACAACCGGTCACTGAATCTAACACCGTCGCCGCAAAGCCGCCATGCACACCGCCGAGTGGATTGGTATGCGTGTGATTCGCGGTCGCCCGAAACACCACCCGATTCAGTTCGACCGATTCGACCGTCATCGGCATGGTTTTGGCAATACTCGGCGTTGGAATCAAGCCTTGGGCAAACGCCTGCATTACCTGTAACCCACTCATCTCTTGCAACTTCATGTCATCACCTTACAAGTCTGCCGACCTTACAAGTTCTAAAAAAGAACTCTACAACCGTAAAAAAAGCATGCCTCCCAAACACGGATAGCATGCAATCCAATACACAGACAGTAAGTTCCTTAAAAAAACTTGTCAACCCAAAACCATTGACGCTCAAGTTTTAGCGTTTTTTAGACGGCTAAACAGCAGCTTTTGCGCAACGCCAGACGGCGCAACACTCAAATCGCAGCCAACAAAAAAGGCTTACATTGCTGTAAGCCTTTCTTAAATATGGTGGCGCAACCCGGGATCGAACCAGGGACACACGGATTTTCAATCCGTTGCTCTACCAACTGAGCTATTGCGCCATAGGGTCGAGATTAAATAGACAAAGCCGCTTCAAGTCAAGCATAGCTGCATATATTTATGCAAAAACTATGCGAAGCGACGATTTTTTAGGCAAGTCGCTCCAAATGCGCCAACATTCGATGAATTGCACCGCAACCGGGTTTGAAATGCTGCGCACCTTTGGCACTTTCTGCATTACAGACATGCTCGACCAATTGTTCGGCCACGCCGCGCCCACGATTGGCTGGATGCACCACGATAAACTGCAATAAACGACTGTCACCCGTGCCACGGCTCCAAATCGCCGCGATGACTTTGTCATTAAATTCGGCGGTATACAGCAGGTCACCGTCGGCCAGTGCGGTGTCGAGTTTTGCGACTGCATCTTGACCATCAGCAAACTCAGGGCTGGTTTCGTACACACGTGCTACTTGGTCACGCAAGTCTGCCAAAGGCTGGTCAGCTAATGTCGTATAAGCATGGATGGTAATCGGCATAATCAAGCGCTCCTCGTTTGCTCATCCAAGATTCAAGCCTCGACTGTAACAAGTCGGCGGCGATGACGCTAGAAGTTAGGGTATAATCAGTTTTTACTCTGCGGCCTTTACAGGAAAATGTCGATGTCCGAAACTGTCCAATCTGCGCGTATCGCCGAAGTGATCCGCAATACCAGCGAAACTCAGATTCGCGCCCGCGTCAATCTCGATGGGACAGGACAAGGCACACTGAACACTGGTATCGCATTTTTGGATCATATGATTGACCAGATTAAGCGGCATGGCTTGTTTGATATCGACATTCATTGCGATGGTGACCTCGAGATCGACGACCATCATACGGTCGAAGACTGCGGTATCACACTCGGCCAAGCGTTTGCCAAAGCACTCGGCGACAAAAAAGGCATCAAGCGCTACGGGCATTTTTATGCGCCGCTCGATGAAGCCTTGTCACGCGTGGTGGTCGATATCTCCGGTCGGCCGGGTTTGTTTATGGATATTCCGTTTACTCGTGCGCGGATTGGCACATTTGATGTCGATTTATTTTCAGAGTTTTTTCAAGGTTTTGTTAATCACGCGCTGATGACGGTACATCTGGACAACCTCAAAGGCAAAAACAGCCACCACCAAATCGAAAGCACCTTTAAAGCGTTTGCGCGTGCTTTGCGTATGGCCTGTGAATTTGATCCACGCGCGGCTGGCACGATTGCATCGACCAAAGGTAGCTTGTAAATGACCCGTATTGCACTGCTCGATTATGGCATGGGCAACCTGCATTCGGCCGCCAAAGCGCTCGAACATGTCGGCGCAACGGTGGACATTACCCACGATCCCAAGCTGATCGCACAGGCCGATAAAATTGTCTTCCCTGGTGTCGGGGCAATGCGCGACTGCATGGCCGGCATGCATGAGGCGGGTGTGGATGAAGCGGTTAAACAGGCGGCGTTTAACAAACCGCTGCTGGCCATCTGCGTCGGCATGCAAGCCTTGCTGCAATCCTCCGAAGAAAACGACGGCGTGGATTGTCTAGGGATTTTTCAGGGCAAGGTCAAACGCTTCCCCGATCAAGCGGGTTTAAAAGTCCCGCACATGGGCTGGAACCAAGTGCATCAGGCCAATCCTGAGCATCCGCTGTGGCATGGTATTGCGCAGGACAGCCGGTTTTATTTTGTGCACAGCTACTATGTACAGCCGGATGACGCGGGATTGATCGCCGCCACCTGTGACTATGGGTTGGACTTTGCGGCGGCATTAACCCGTGACAATCTGTTTGCTACCCAGTTTCACCCTGAAAAAAGCCACACGGCTGGCTTACAGTTACTGAAAAATTTTGTCGAATGGCGTATTTAGCCCTGTACCGATTTAGGAATGTATCATGCTGATTATCCCTGCAATTGACCTCAAAGACGGCCAATGTGTGCGCCTAAAACAAGGCCGTATGGAAGACGATACCGTGTTTTCGGATGATCCGGTCGCTACTGCCACGCATTGGGTTGACCAAGGTGCGCGTCGCTTGCATCTGGTGGATCTGAATGGTGCTTTTGCAGGCACGCCGATTCATAAAAACGTGGTGGAAAGCATCGCACGCGCGCACCCCGAACTGCCGATTCAGATCGGTGGCGGTATTCGCTCGCTGGAGACGATTCGCCATTACCTTGAAGCCGGTGTATCGTTTGTGATTATCGGCACCAAAGCCGTGCAAGATCCGGAGTTTGTCGAGCAAGCCTGCCGCGAATTTGCTGGACATATCATCGTCGGCATCGATGCCAAAGACGGTCTGGTCGCCACCGATGGCTGGGCAAATGTCACCAACGTCAAAGCCACTGATCTGGCGATTCGCTTTGCACATGCGGGCGTATCGTCGATTGTGTATACCGATATTGCGCGTGACGGCATGATGCAAGGCGTGAATATGGATCAAACCGTGCACCTTGCCCAAGCCTGTGGCCTGCCGGTGATTGCATCGGGTGGTGTGACCAATCTGGACGATATTCGTGGCCTAAAAGGTAAGGCGGGCATCTTGGGTGCGATTACGGGTCGGGCAATCTACGAAGGTACACTCAATCTCAGAGAAGCGCAGATGTTGCTAGATGCTTGAACTAGGTAATCCGCTACTTGGGCGCATGTATGGCAATAGTGCACGGTCTTCACACCCAAGCATCGGCAGATAGTCCAGAACTTAACCTAGAAGTCATGACAGAGAGGCAGAAGCAAGCGATGGCACCAAAAAGCAAAGTAACCCAGCCTAGATATTCGGATAGCTTCAATTTCCTGAAGGAATATCTGATTTTTTCAACAACTGGACTACCTACCGATCCCAGCACGCAAAATTACTATAAGCGCCGAATTCAAGCAGAACACTCTCCAGAGATAATTAGTTTTTCAGTGTTTTTACATGCTGTCTGGAACTGCTTTATGCCTGCGATTGAGTCTATTCGCCTAAGCAGTATGGAGCACCAACCAACATGGATCCCAGCTTTCTGGCCAGACTCCTGTCCAGTTATGCTCAACCCAACAGCCCAAAGCAATAGCTCGGCATTCAGTTGTGAGATTTTGGATATACGCCACTGCAAAAAAACTTTACCGGAACTGCTTAAAAATCTGCCTGAAATGACCAACTCTCAGGCAGCAATTTTACTGATTACTGATGATCTATTACCTCATACAACACTAACTCAGCCAACCCCGTTCGGTGTGGTCTCTTTTTTTAACAAGGATGAGTGGGAGTCATATTGTGAAAATCTGGTGTAAAAATCCGAGTGAGATTTGGGAGGTCAATACGCTCAAAGAGCTCGAGCCTGCCGTTGAGTGTGACGACCATCCCATCGCACGCTATGTATTTTCTGCCGCAGATCTTGAGGCCACGTTCAATTTTCAGCCACGCGTGTTTCCTACCAATTTAAAAATTAAAACAGGCAAAAAATTAGAGCCGATCACCAGTGTAGAGCTGTCCTATGCCAAAGATGTTGTGGTCATGGGGCGCAATGGCTTAATCAAAGCCGTTGGTGATCAAGCAGTCGCATTTCTCCATCCATTTTATCCGACAGATAAAAGAATTTATGACCAAGCAGACTGGAATTCGGCATATGTACGTGGTATGCGTCTGCAGCTCTCGAATTTAAAGCCAATCGGCCCAGGTGAGCTATCGCTACTTAAACCCATCGCGATCAGTCGAACTATTGAGACGCCAGTATTTCTGTTTGGCACAGCTTCCGACCAAACATATAGTCACTATGTTTGGGACGCTCTGCCACAACTCTGGTATCTACAACAACTGCGCCATCTTGACATCAAAATACTTGTCGATGAAAAACTGGATAGCTACAAAAAAGAGTTTTTATTAGCTTTAGGTTTTGACGATCATCGAATCCTCACACGCAGCCTCAATGAGCATATCCTCTGCAGAAAAGTCTATATGGGTACACGCCTGAGTGTCAATAACAGGATGGTTTTACCACAAGGTTTAGAGTTACTCACGCAGCTGAGACTGCCCAAAACCGAACAGTCGCGCAGGATTTTTTTGGATCGTGATGATGACCATAAAGCGACTCGACAACTGCTCAACGAAGAGGATCTGTGGGCGATTTGTAAGCAGTTTGGCTTTGAGCGAATGACACCTGGTCGTATGTCGCTCAGCGAAAAACAACAGGCCTTTAGTCAGGCTGAAATCATCGTCGGCCAGTATGGGGGCGGCCTACAAAATCATTATTTATGCCATCCGCAGACTCGTCTGGTAATTTTGCAATCAGATTTATTTCAACGCAATATTTTCGACTACACAAGTGGTATGTTGCAACTTCCAATCATTAGTATTTTTGGCAGAGCATTTCATTCCGCAGCGGGAAGCACAAACAATAGTAACTTTATGATCGATGAGCAGATGTTTAAGCAGGTACTGACTCACATGATCAGCTCGCGCCACCCTCTATTTTTAAAACTTTTATCCTCAAACAGATCAGGATTCAGCCATCCTGAAGACTTGAAAATATACCGGCTGCAAATCAGACTACTCTTTAATTTACTAAAAAATATTTTCTTCAGAAAAATCAAACGATTGCGCCGCACAAAAAATAGCTTGGTAGCGCGCTTATGATGGTTGATGGAGCAAGCTTCTGTATCAATCAAAATTTGCATCTGATCATAGGATATGTTTGATGAAGCGATTAATTTTTGATTTAGATCAAACTTTATGTATTACCATAAATGGCGATTATATCAACTCGACTCCAATCTGGCCGTTAATCGAAAAACCCCGCGAATATAAATATAATGGATTTGAAATCGCCATCAGCATCAGTCGAAATATGTACACCTACGCAGGCAATACCGGTAAAATCGCCGCCAATACCCTGCCGATCATCATCGATTGGCTCAAGCGGCACGTTGTGCCGTTTGATGAGATCTATGTCGGTAAACCGTGGTGCGGCACAGAAGGTTTTTATATTAATGATCGGGCAATTCGGCCACAAGAACTGGTCAATTTCAGTTACCCAGAAATTATGCAGCTGATTGGTAAGCTTGGGGATCAAGTGTAATGTCTTTATTCGTGATTCCAATGGCGGGTTTAAGCAGTCGATTTTTTAAAGTCGGTTTTACTGTGCCAAAATACATGCTGCCACTCGATGGTCAAAGTATGTTTGAATGGTCAGTATGCTCGTTTAAGCGCTATTTTGAGACAGATCATTTTTTATTTATTTTGCGCGATGTCTACGAGACACCTGCTTTTGTCCGGCAACAAATCGAGAAAATGGGTATCCTTCACTATCAGTTGGTGATCTTAACCGACGAAACTCGTGGTCAAGCAGATACCGTCCATTTAGGGTTGAAACAGTCGACTTATCAGGATGATCTGATCATTTTTAATATTGACTCGCGTCGCCATGACTATGTCAAGCCCGCTTGGCTGGCGGACTGTGATGGCTATCTTGAGGTATTTAAAGGTGAGGGCGATCACTGGTCGTTTGCGCGGCCTGTCGACGAAAGTAGCACGCAAGTTCTACGCACCACCGAAAAAGAGCGAATCAGCGACTTATGCAGTAATGGACTTTATCACTTTAAAAGCCGTAAATTGTTTGAACGAGCTTTCGACGATGCGGTCACTCACAATCAGTTGATCAAGGGTGAGTTATATGTCGCTACACTGTATAATCAATTGATTGAAAAAGATTTAGATGTTCGTTTTGATTGTATTAGCACAGCACAGACGGACTTCTGTGGCACTCCAGATGAATATCGGCGGCTATTGCAGCGCCACGCAAAACCTTAGCTTGGAGCTTTTCGGGTGATTATTATTAATTCCGGCGCATATGTGATCCCCGAACTTCAAGCTGAGTTAGGACGAATCCCTCCTTGTATGCTCCCGGTTGGTAATCGCAAGTTGATTGAGCATCAAATCCATGAGCTTCGTAAACAACATCGCTTGGAAAAAATATATGTCACGCTGCCTGAGAGCTATTGCCTTAGCTTAAGTGAACAGCGCTTACTCGATGCACTGGATGTCCAACCTATTGCCACCCGTGACGATTTTAGCTTAGCAGAGGCAATCTTGTTTGCACTGAATACCTGCGATATCGATACGCATGGCGTGATTCGACTGGTACATGGTGATACGTTAATCATGAATCTTCCCAGTCCGATCCCCGATCATGCGTTAGGTGTTGCCTATTGCAGCGATGATTATGACTGGCAAATGGAGTATACAGACCGCGAGGGTGCGTTAGTCTGGTGTGGGCTTTTCTCGTTTCGGCATCGTCACGACTTAATCCAAACTCTGGCGTTATCACGGGGAAACTTTGTGCAAGCAGTACAAGACTATCGTCGCCGCCATCCAATACAGCTACTGCAACTAGACCACTGGCACGACTTGGGTCATGTCAACACTTACTTTCGCTCACGGGCAGCAGTGACCACACAACGCGCTTTTAATACGCTGCAGGTCGTACAAGGCGTGGTGCATAAGACCGGTGAACCTGATATTAAAATTCAAGCTGAAGGCAATTGGTTTGATCGTTTGCCCGTGCGTCTGCGACGCTTCATTCCGCAGTTAATCGACAAAGGCATTAATCACACGGGTCAATCGTATTATCAGCTTGAATACCTACCAATTATGCCCTTAAATGAACTATTCGTGCATGGTCGAAACTCTGCCAGCGAGTGGCGACGGTTATTTGAGCTGATTGATCGGTTTTTACAGTTGTGTGCTATTGAGGATACCTCGGTTGAAACGCGAGCGTTGATTGGTGCAGATTTTAAGCAACTGATTACCCAAAAGACCCAGCAACGGCTCAAACAATATAGTAACAGCACAGGCTTTGATCTCACTCATCCGATGCAGTACGCGGAGCATCATTTACCCAGTATTCAGCAGATCGCCTATGTGTGTATTGAGCGTACGCTCAAATTGAACGAATTCCCAGCGGTGATACATGGAGATTTGGGCTTTAGCAACGTGTTATTTGATTCACGTGCCGATCAAATTAAAGTGATTGATCCGCGTGGTTTAACTGCACAAGCTGAACTAAGTATTTATGGCGATCAAAAATACGATTTGGCCAAGTTGGCACACTCAGTGATCGGACTATATGATTTTATTATTGCCGGACGTTATTGCTTGATTGAATACGATCTGTATCACGTTGAGCTGAATTTTGAGCTAGATGAACGTATCAATGAAATCCAAAAAATTTTTGATCAATATGAATTTGGACATAGCCTAACGATTGCGCAAATCATGCCGTTAGTAGTTCTGCTATTTTTGTCGATGCTTCCCCTGCACCAAGATCGTCCAGATCGACAGCGCGCCATGCTGGCGAATGCGGTACGTTTATATCTACTAACAACCTAAACAGCAGACAAGAGCATGCATCTGTGTTGTAATTTAGCAGTCATTTAACCGCACCCGCACCATCTCTCGCATCTGATTCGGGTCTTTTTGCAGGACATGCTCGCCGACCCGTCCTTCCGCTTGGTTACGCTGTGTCACCTGCAAGCGCGATAACCAAAACCGCCCTGCCGCCATCGCCAGATAGACCGGCAGGGCGGCTTTTTCGGCGTCAGTCAGTGTCCGCACTTGCTGATAACCCGCCAAAAAGTCTGCGTATTTTTGAAGATTTAAATCAATATCCGGCCAGTCACTGCAAAAATCATTCAGCGTGATCGCAATATCCAGCACATACTCATCCATGCAGCACTCAGAAAAGTCCAACATCCCGCTCAGGGTATCATCCACAAATAACGTATTGTCGCGAAACAAATCGCCATGAATCAGCCCACGCGGCAACTCCCCTACCGTCATTCGAACTTGGGCAAATTGAGCAAACAACTGATCAAGCAAGCATTGATCATCCCCGCTCATCGTCACGCGTAGCTCGGCCGCCGTCTGTTGCCACCATACTTGCCCATGCGCGTTGGGTTTATCCAGCGTGATCGACTGCATAGCAACATGTAATCGCGCCAAACCCTCGCCCATCGCCTGACACTGTGCCTGATTCGGCTGCATCGGATGCTGACCACCTAGACGCAGCGCAAACTGAGCGGGTTTATCCGCCAGCCAACCCAGTCGCTGACCTGCTGTATTCGGGTATGGTGCAGCAACCGGTAAACCAGACTGTGCAATCGCATCCAGCAACCCTGCCAAGCTGTGGGCTTGCGCAAAATTCAACTCTTCAAACAGCGTCAATACCGCCTGCGCGCCGTCAGTAAAGTCCACAAACCAATTGCTATTTTCAATGCCGTTTTGAATCGGCTGAATGTGCTGTACATGGCGCTGGTATTGGTCAGCAAACGCTTGGATTTGGGCAGCAGTCAACGCGGTATAGACAGACATGGGCTTTCCAACACAGCAAATATGGCAGAGGTTTGTTAGTATAGCGCATTGATTTTGTCCCCTGTGTTAAGGAGCGCCGCATGCTGGCCAAACGCATTATTCCTTGTCTTGATGTCGATAATGGCCGTGTGGTGAAAGGCGTACAGTTTTTGGATATTCGAGATGCCGGCGATCCAGTCGAAGTGGCGCGTCGTTATAACGAGCAAGGCGCGGACGAAATCACCTTTTTGGACATTACCGCGACCCATCATGGACGTGATACCACCTATCGCACGGTCGAAAAAATGGCCGAAAGCGTATTTGTGCCGCTCACCGTCGGTGGTGGTGTGCGTAAGCTAGAAGATATTCGCCAACTGCTCAATGCTGGCGCAGACAAAGTATCAATCAACTCAGCGGCAGTGTTTACCCCTGAGTTTGTCGGTGAAGCCTCTGCGCGCTTTGGTGCGCAGTGTATCGTGGTGGCGATTGATGCCAAGCGCGTCGCTGATTTGAACGGACAAGCGCGCTGGGAAATTTTTACCCACGGTGGCCGTAAAGAAACTGGCATCGATGCGGTGGAATGGGCAGTCAAAATGGCCGGACTTGGCGCGGGTGAACTGCTAGTCACCAGCATGGATGCCGATGGCACCAAAGCCGGTTACGATCTGGGCTTAATGCGCGAGATCAATGATCGGGTCAATATCCCAACCATCGCATCGGGTGGTGTGGGCAACTTGCAGCATTTGGCTGATGGCATCCTGCAGGGTGGTGCGGATGCGGTGCTGGCAGCGAGTATTTTTCACTTTGGGCAGCATACCATTCCCGAAGCTAAAGCCTATTTGGCCGCGCAAGGCATTGAAATGCGGCTTTGACATCCTCCCCGACCTAAAGGACGGGGATTCCTACAGCTAGACGCTCATGTCCGAGCGCGAGAATGTTCTTTGCGGCGTTCACGTCGCGGTCATGGGTTGTACCGCAACCCTGACAAGTCCATTCTCTTATTCGCAAACCTGTCCTACCTTTCGGACTATCGCAGCGTGAGCCGCAACACGAACACGTCTGGGTGGTATACGCTTCGTTGACTTCTTCAAACCATACACCTGCCTGCTGGCTTTTGTACTTGAGCATGGTTCGGAACGCACTCCAGCCTGCATCCAAAACTGACTTCGCCAGTTTGGTTTTTGCCAAGCCTTTAGCATTCACATTGCCAACGAAGATTGCCGCATGGTCGCTGACCAACTGACGGCTTAATTTGTGTTGAAAATCACTGCGGATATTTTTGATTTTAGCGTGGATGGATTTAACTCGTTGCTTCTGGTTTGCGCGTTGCGCAATGCCAAGTTTCTGTTGATACTTTCGATAGGTGCGCTGGGCTTCGATCTTTTGCCCATTCGATAGCGTGGCAAAATCTTTCAAGCCTAGATCAATGCCAACAGGGGTTTTGCCTTGCGCAGCAATGCTGCTCATGGTTTGGCTTGCTTCTGGTGCATCCACGACTAAACAGACATACCAACGACCGCGTGAGTCTTGCACGAATGAACCGGTTTTAACCTTGTGCCGCTTGATGCCGTAGCTGTCCCACAAGCCAAACCAACGCCCTGCATATTTGATTTGGCCGTTTTGATATTGGATGCCTGATGCTTTGAATGGTATCCAGCCAAGGGATTTTTTGGCTGACTTTGGATTCGATACACGCCAATTCAATTTGGCTTTTTTGAATTGTTTGCGCCGTGTCACCAGTTCTTCGGTGATTGCTTGGATGGTTTGGCTGTGTAGGCTCAATCCAGTCTTTGTTGCACCAGCCGTATATTTCTGAACATCGAATGCGGAAAAAAACCTACCCGTGCGTTGCAGATGTTTATAGCTCAATTCGTTGCAGTAATTCCAGACGAAATTCGCTTCAGATGCTAACTGAATCAGCACCTTGGCATGTTTGTCTTTAATACGCAGCTTGAGTGCTTTCATGGTTGTATTTTAACAAATTTCAGCCCTAAATTCACTCTTTTTTAGCGACACAATGAAGGCATTAAGCTGGACTTTGCCACAGCCTAACACCTTCTGTATCGCCGCCTTACATCCCCCAGCTAAAGCAAGGGGCTTTACGGCGAGTTGGTAAAAAACATCGCGACGATTTACGGCGCATCTCACGTTGGATGCGCTGTATAAAACCTTAAAGATTGATATGATCAAAAAACCAATACCTAGACAGGGAATGATGCAAGATGAGTATGAATGGCTTTTTTATTGCGATACCTGAGCAGCATTTTTTCGAATTTTGTGAGGCCGAAGACCCACTTGATCTGGACTATGTCTCGCAATGGGATGTGGCCGACTCATGGGATATTTTGAGAAAAGTCACCGATATGGACAAGTACCTAACTGGAGCATTAAAAAAACAAGTATACGACCTCAATGCTGCGGATGGAAAATGCCATTTCTTTACACCTGATCGTGTGGAGGCTTTCTATGAACGGCTATTACAAATAGACCTCACTAACGATCTTGGAAACCTCAAACCCAAATACGGCTTAAAATCTTTATATAGAGGTGAGGTGATTGAACCTGACGAACTGGCCGATCATATCCTTACGCTTAGAAACAGGTTGCAGACCATCTTGCCGATCTACCACCCAGAAACTAACCGCCACAACAATGGACATGTGGTGTTTTTCTACGTCGCTTAATAGGAGTAATTAAAATGCAGGATTTTTCAGGTCAAGACTTAGAGTACGATGACTTTAGTGGACAAGATTT
>Ga0209599_10000876_pt1 | contig 16720 bp, 10 predicted proteins | sample Shrwel_input2_FT_FD_187534 | JGI IMG/M metagenome (GOLD analysis project Ga0209599, IMG submission 187534) | Subsurface microbial communities from deep shales in Ohio, USA - Utica-3 well 1 S input2 FT (SPAdes) (version 2) ... | reverse complement strand
TCTCTTTGTTTGGTGCAATAATCTGTACTACCACTGTTACTTCGTATGTGTAGCAATATGTTTCTGACATATCCATAATGCTTTTTTCTTCATTCTCTGTCATTGCATTCTCCTTATTATGTAGTTACAGTGCCGTATTATTTTAATTTTTTAAACCAGCGCTGATACCCCTGAAGCACTTCTACTATCCTATCACCGTATACAGTGCTAAAAGAGTCAATTGCCATCTTAGGTTCTTTTATTGCTCCAAGTCCAGCAGACCATTGATAATCATCAAAAGCTAGTATTCCATTAACATTAAGGCATTCATAAGCTGCTACAGCGTCTTTAAGGACTCCGTAAGCAGTGTGGTCGCCATCAATGTAGATAAAGTCGTACATCTCCCTGTTGTTTTTAAAAAAGTTGTCACTGGTACCTTTGTACTTAATAATTTTTCTATTAGCTTTACCTGCAGCTGTTTTAACATCATAGAGGGACTCAACGGTATGCCAGTTCATTTCATAGTGAACAGGCTCTTCTGAGCCCTCCCATGTGTCGACATCTACTAAAACAGAGTCGGAAGATTTTAAAATATTATTATATAGCCACACAGATGCATCACCAGTATACGCACCAATTTGCAAACATCTAACTGGTCCACGACTGCTTAGCTCTGGTAAAAAAGTTTCAAAGTTTTTTTGACCATCATTAACAAACCAATTTACATATTCGCTCATTGTCTTTTTCCGTCTCTAAGTATGATGATATTACTTTACTATGACCAAGTGCTAATTGCAACCCTTTTCCAAGTATCTGTATCTACACATACATAAATATAGCCACTGTCCCAAATAACAGTTCCAGTTACTCCTGATGACCCAGCAGTTGCGGGAGTTGTTGGTCCAGATATACCTGAAGGCCCTGCTGGACCTGTTACAGAGGGTCCAACTGGACCTGTTGCACCCGTTGCACCAGTAGCACCAGTTGGACCTGTAGGACCACCTGAAGGACCTGTTGGTCCTACTGGGCCAGTTGGTCCAGTATCACCAGTTAGACCAGTAAAACCTGTGTCACCCTGAGGGCCTGTTGCACCAGTTTCTCCAACAAAAGTACCAGCATTAAACCACTCTTGGTTTAGGTCAGACCACACATAAAGGTCTTGAACAACTACATAAGCGTCACCAATATTGCCAAGTGGGTTATCAGCTTCAAGAAGTTCTATAGTTGCATACGAACCTAATACAGAAACTCCAGACCCTTGTGGACCTGTAGGTCCTAGTGGACCAGTTGGTCCGCTAGGTCCCGCTGGACCAGTTGGTCCCTGAGGAGCTGCAGTTGCTACGGTATTAAAATCTGAGCCGTTATATACATTTACTGATTCGTCATCGCTATCAATCCAAATATCTCCAACTTGAGGACTACCTGGCTGAGTTGCTTGATAGAGAACATTTGTTCTTCCTGCAGACTCGTATGCAATGTTTGTTGAAAAGGCGCAGTCGGCAGTGCTTCCTGCAACATAGATAGTGTCTCCAACATCTAGTGCAAATCTAAAAGTTTCAAATGACTGACCAACGCCAACTTCTAAAGCACTAACAATATATGCTCTATTTGATATGTTTCCACCAGAAGCAAAAGGGTCAACATAAATTGTAACTTGAGCAGCAATTGCTCCTTTGTTTGCCACGATAACTGATGCAACACCACTGACATCAGATGTTGTTAAAAGTACACTTGTATTAGCTGCTGGATTTGCAGTTCCTAAACGTTTTACTGGCATTAGCTAACGCTCACAATCTGCCAACCAGTAGAGGTTTTTACCTCTAAGTTGTCTGTCTCGGTATTAAATCTTACATATCCTATACCAGCACTTACTGGTCTTTCAGATGTAGTTCCTTGGTCTAAGTATAGAGTGTTGTCTGTTCCAAAAATAGTTTTATTAGTCAGTGTTTGAACAAGGTTTTCTGGTTGACCAGCATCACCTTGAATAATACCGCTACAACTAAAAGATACAGTTGAAACTGTAGACTTTACATATAGAGTATCTCCAGCATTGACTGCAAATCTAAAAGTCTCAAATGACTGACCAAGGCTTAAATTTATATTAAAACCTATGTAGGCATACTGAGCTGCAATAGTCGCATTTGATGGAACAACCCAAATAGTCACTTTAGTTAAAGGTGTAGCAGTTACTGATTTGCTTGCAGCAATAACTGAAACTAAATGCGGGCTATCAAAATTAGCTAGTACTGTATCTACGTTAGCATCTGGGTTAACAAGTCCAAGGCGAGTAATTGGCACTTTTGCCTCCTATGCCTGAGCTTCAGACCATGACAACTTAGCTGATGCTAATGTTGAATTACCAGTTAGACGTGACACTGCGATAGTAAGAATGTCAGGACCGTCTGGGAAGATTGAGTCTCCACCAAGGATTGAGTTTGAGAGCTCAAAAAGCGAGGACACATCTACGCTAGTTGTAGATTCGGAACCACCAGCACCACCTGCAGCACGGAAGTTATAAACCTGAACTCCACCAGAAACTGTATCCGCTGAGGTATGCTCAACGATTTGAGTTAGAGAAGGAGCGTCTACACCTTGGAAGTTCAAGTTGTTTAGACGTGGGTTTAGAAGAACCTTTACATCCAAAAGCTGTGTGGTAGAGATACCAATTTCTTTTAGACGTAGTTGCATGCGGTTGATGACGTCACGGTCACCAAGCTTACCTGTAAGACCAGAAGATACCGACGGGCTCAGACGTAGTGAAATGAGCGGCTGGTAATTAGGTCCAGAGGTGTTGTTAAGCGAACCATTTGGATACAGGAAGTAGGTGTATTGAGTATTTCCTGCTGCTGTAAAGTCAAGAAGTTCGTAGACTCGACCAGCAGTATCTGCACCAGAAGTAACTGTTGCAGTTGCTGCTGCGTAGGTAAATGCTGTGTCTGAAGTACGAGTAATAGCTCCAACATAGTTAGGAACTCGTGTTAGACCTGTAAGTCGAACAACATCTCCTGTAACCAAACCATGCTTAGTAGCAGTAGTAATAGTTACTACAGTTGTTGCTTGCTCGCTTGTTGCTACAGAGATACCAGACACTGAGTTTATTCCAGTAGTTCTTGGGAAAAGACCAAGTGTGCTGGTTGTTGGAGCGTAAACAACATATGTTCCAGCGTTTGTAAGATTTGTTTCTTTGTTATAGAAGCCCATGTTACTGGCTGTAGCACCTACAGGAGCAAAGCTAGATACATCTGTTGCTGTTTTAGCATATGTAAATGCTGTTCCTGATACAGAGGCAATAGTGTAAATTCCATTGAATGTTGCATCAATATTCTCAATCAAAACACTCTGAGAAGTTGCAAATCCATGAGCAGTTGTTGTATTAATAGTAACTGTATTAGCAGATAAAGCTGCAGTTGCAATAGAAAACGAGCTGCTAAGAAGTGGAGTGTTTTGTAGATTAGAGCCACGCAAGCCGTTTGTTGCAATACCTTCGTACTGAACAATGTCACCTGTAGCAAATCCGTGTGAAGGAATAGTTATAAGGTTTGTTGCTGCGCTGACACCTGCTGCAGAGAATGACTTTGCAGTAGTTCCATTAATTGTTAGAGCTTGACCAGACTGAGTAAACAAGTATGAGTTGTCATCATCGAAGCGACCATCCATCATTACCGAAGTACCCCAGTGGAATAGGAACGGAATGTAGGTTGGGTTTTCGTATGTGTTTACTTCATAACGTGCTGGAAGGTTACCAGAGCGCAAGTATGACTCAAACAAGTTATTGTTGTGGACAAACTCGTGGACATACTGAACTTGACCATCGGTAGTCTTAAAGCCGAAGCGAATCTTGCCCGCACCGTACCAAGAGTAGTCAATGTAAGCCATCTGAATACGGCTTAGGTCTAGGTTGTAACCAGTTACACCTGTTCCATCGCAAGGGTCAATTGACCAGTCTTCCTGAGGAACACGAGTGTCAACAGTTTTTGTCACGATAATACCTGACTTAGCAGGTACAAATGAATGAACTGTTGTAGTTCCAGTACTTGAAAGATTTACATTGCTTTCTGCATCAGGTGAAGCCTTAAGTTTGAAATTATTATTAGCATCTACACCTGCAGTTGTTAAATCAATGTAATATGTACGACCGTTGATAAGACCACCAATAGGCTCACCGTCAATTGAGTTGTATACAACTGGTAAAAGATTACTAAATCCATGACCAATAATGTTAAAATTATCAGTTGTTGTATTTACAGCCGTTTGAGGGTTAAACTCTTTTTCTGTGCCAGAAGAGCCTTTGTATTCAGGACGTACTGACATACGAGTATCGCTACTAATCTCAACAATTCGGTATGACTGGCCGCGCATAACAACAAAATCACCAACTGCTAGTTGGGCTTCAAAACTTGTATTTGTTCCAAAGACAACTTCGTTTCCTTGCAAACAAGAAACTGTTCCAGCAAGTTGTTGAGTAGAAGAACGACGAACAGCGTAAAGCTTTTGACCATCAAACTCAAAGAACATACCGTTCTGGAAGTCAAACATACCAGTACGGACTGCACCGTTCTGCCATGACACAACGTAGAACTGAGGGAATCCATAAGCACGGTTTTCCACAATTGCGCCATTTGCTGGGACTCGGAATGTTGTTAAGTCAACAACAGTTACTTGGAACTCACCATTGTAAACAGTGCTTGGGTCTCCGAATGAGTCTACTGCTTCGCTTACATTAATAGTTAGACCAGAAATCAAACCATGTGGTCGACGAGTTTTGACTTCAATAGTTGTAGGACTGTCCCCAAATTGAGCCATACTTTCAATGTCAATAGATGGTTTAAAGTTAATACCGCAAGAGGTCTGAAGACCCTTACCTGACTGGTAGCGGAAGTACTTACGAGTCTGACGAATAATCTGAGCGTTGGAAGTACCTGCACCAGCAGACATTTCAACTCCACCATCAAATGGACGGTGTAGTGAGTATCCTTCTGGACGTACATAGATAAATGTTGGGTATGAGTATGAAACAGCGTTATATGCAGAAGCATATGGACGGTCCACAGAAATCTGTGTATCAGAACCAACAGCAGTAATACGACGAACAATTGGTCCAACTGGGATTGTCTCGGTTAGGCTGAAGAATCCAGCTGCTCCAACAGTTCCTGTTGTTGTGATATCTACTACGTTAGTATTAGAAACTGCATCTGCTGCAGACGAGTGTAAAGTTATATTGTCCGCATCAATTCTGCGAGTAAAGTAATAGTACTGGTCAATCAATGGAGATGGTGCTACTCCACCATTTGTACTAAATACAACAGTGTCACCAGTTGCAAAACCATGTGCAACCTTTGTAATTCTGTTATTTGTTGTATTGATATCTGTAGGAATAAAGTTAACATTAACTGTTGTGTTAGGTGGGAATAGGCGGAAACGGTCTCCAACTTTAAGAATTTTAGAGAAGGAGGTACCAGTACCATTTACAAGAACTGAACCTGAAGTTACAGATACAGAACCTCCACCAGTAATGTTTCCATTAATTTGGTTTGTTGTAAACGCATGAGCAATACCAGTTCCAAAGTCTGTGACTGTCAAAGTAACACCAGCAGCAGCATCTTCAGGAGTTTCTGCTAAACGAATATAGTCTCGGTTGATAGCCACTACATAGTAGTGAGTATCGTCCACAAGACCGCCAATATCTGTAGCAGCAGGACCCTGTAGATATGTAATCTCGGTGCCAGTTAAGAAACCGTGTGATGGGATTTTAAATGCACTTAAATTCAAGTCCATAGAAGCTCTTGGGTTAAATGTTTTTGTAATTGTTGGTACACGACCAGAAGCAATAGCAGTAAATGATGTTGATGATGCACCACCAGGAACAGTAGCAATAGTATAAATACCATCTGGAGTCTTACTCAATGATTGTAGTGAGTGAACTCCAACACCAGCAGGAGTGTCAGTGATATCGACTGCAGTACCAGCAACTCGATTTTCTGGAGTAGTTGCTAGTTTAATTTGGTCTGCATTAACAAGAATTACATAGTACGGAGTTGCAGTTGTTAAACCGTTAATTACAGTTTGACCCTTTGCATCATAAAGAACTAGCTCTCCTGGTAAAAATTCATGGTTAGGGATAGTAATAGTATTTGTACTGTAGTCAAGAGAGGTAATCAAAAGCGCTTGGGTACCAGTTCCAACTCCAGTAATATTTGCAATTCCAGTCAAATCTGTGGTTGTAGAAAGCTTAACAATGCTGGCATCCACTTTAATAATGTAATAAGTTTGATTGTTTGTTAGCCCTGGGATAGTTGTTCCACCACCATTTGAGTAACGAACAGCCTGACCAGATACAAGACCGTGGTTAGGAATATACAAACTATTTTCAAGTTCATTTACAGTGATGAAGATGAAGCTATGGGAAACTCCAGTTCCAGCAGATGTAAAGTTAATGGTTGTTTCTGAGTCCAAAGATACTTTAAGCTTAATTTGGTTAGCGTTTAGAACTTCAGCAACATAGTAAGTTGTAAGGTGTTGTAGAGGGGCAATAGAGCCTGTATTAATACCAGCAGGGTTACCACTTCCATTGTTGTAACGAATTGGCTGATTTACAAGGAAACCATGTGCTGTAATTGTAAGCGTATCAGTAAAAGTATTTACAACAACTCGAGCGATTCTATCTGAAGTAGCTGTCGAGCGACCAGAAGGTGTAGTCAAGTTAATTGTTGAATAAGTTGAAGGAAGAGTTAAATTTTGTAGTCTATAACTAAAGTTATTTTCTTTATCTACATAGTAAATAGTTCCGTTTGATAGACCTAGAGGAGCAGTAGTATTAAATGTTGGAACAACTGCTTCACCATCTAACAAACCGTGCTCTGTTGGGCTGTGGATAAGGTCATTATCTGAGTCATAGTTGATTGGAACAAAAGCATGATATGAGTTACCAGCTGCAGCAACAGAAATTTTATTTGTTCCTGCTTCTGAATCAGCAGCAGTTGGGTAAACTTCGTTACCAGTTGTAAATGCAGATATCAACTCTACAACTACAGAACCTTCTCCAGTGTTAAATGATGAGGTTCCAATTGAAACTCCGTTGAATGTACCAGAGCCGTCATACTGTCCTGTAGATGTTGCAACGTTTGTTGCAGTTCGAATAATAAATGAACCGCCACCGCCACCTGACTGGTTAGATGAAACACTGTTAGCTCCAGCACCGCCAGACCAACCTCCACCACCACCAGATTGACCAGATACCGAGTCAGATGACGCTCCGCCACCGAACCCACCGTTTCCACCAGCGCGGGCGCCATTATCTACAGAAGTTAGTCCATCAAAGAATGAACCACCACCCTTTTCACCGACTGCTGAGTCACCACCACGGGAACGGAAACCACCACCAGCACCAGAGTTACCAACACCAACAACACCACCAAAGTTAGGTGTTGTTGCGTTAGCCAAAGAACCATTCTGAGCAGTTCCACCTAGTTGTGTAAGAACTGCGTTTCTACCAGCAACATTGTTAACTTCTGCAGTTCCACCACCAGCAATAAACAAAGGCTCATTGCCAGCTTTACGAACAACAAATGTTCCACCACCAGAACCACCAAATGCTCCTGATGCAGGAGCTTCACCGACCTGACCTACAGCAATGGTGATAATTTCACCTCGAGTTAGAGAAACACGGCCTCGAACTCTTGCTCCAAGACCAGGGCCCCCAGTTCCAGTTCCATTAAAGCCTGAAGCACCAGAAACTGTAAAATCATAAATACCAGAAATAGGTACGGTCCAGTCTTGATAGCCAAGGAAGTTTCCTTGGTTGATATATGCTGCAGACCAAGTAGCAGCACTATAAGCGGTATTCATCTGAGATTTTGTAGGACCTACACGACCTGTTAGACCGCACGTTGTAAATGTGTGAGTAGTTGTTACTGGAAAGGTGTATAAAGATTGCGTTCCAGTAAAGTCAGCTGTAATATTTTTTAGAAAATAAGTATTACCGCTGGTAAGACCTGTAAGAGGGGTTCCAGAAGTAAAGTATTTTACAGCTTGATTAGATGAAGTTGATGAACCAATGTTTAAAGTATTATTGTAAACAATAGGAGCATTAAAGGAAATAGTTCCAGCAGTAGAGCCTGTTATTGAAACTGAAGTAGCATTAGTGCTGTCATTAAATTTTAGTATTTGAGCGCTAGTTCTGACAGCATATACAAGTGCACCATCAGTTACGCCAGTAAGTGCACCAACTCCACTAGAGTAGATGTAGCTTGTTCCATTAGTAATACCAGCTGGGACATCACCATTCTTGTAGTAAATATAGTCATCTACAGTATTAACGTTAACTCTTCTAAGAGAGTGTACGCCAGCAGCACCTTTATCAGTGATGTTAATTCCCATTACTATGCTCCTTTAACTGTAATTGGGTATCGGATTACAACAATTCCAGAACCGCCAATACCACCGCGGTCTGTGTTACCGATAAGTAGGCTGTCAGAGCTATATGCTCCACCTCCACCACCACCAGTGTTTGCTCCACCATTTCCAGCAATTCTTGTGGTAGTTCCTTGGCTTCCAGCAGTACCAGAATTCAAAGCGCTTCCGCCACCAGCTCCTGGAGATGCAGCCCATGAATGGCCTCCGCCACCGCCACCAATACCGCCGTTGCCAGAGTTAATAGCGGTAATACAAGAACCACCGCCACCACCAGCAAAGTAATATTCAGTTCCTAAAATGCTGCTTGGCAATCCTGGACCACCGTTTGGACGTGGTGATGAGGAACTATTTACTTCTTCACCATCAGAACCTTGACCACCAGCTCCACCGCCACCACCAGTAATGTGTGAGTTAGAGTTATCAGTTGTAAAACGAACACCTGTACCACCACGATAGCCTTGACCGTAGGCTGAACTTTGACTTGGGTAAACACGAGTACGGTTTGTACCGCCTATGTTATCTCCTACTGCTCCAGCGCCACCAGATGATGCACCAGCTGAACCAGTTGAGTAAACAGTGAGTCTTGCAGAGTCCCAGCCACCACCGTGCCCACCACCAAGTGCAGTTACTAATGAACCAATAGAAGAGTTTCCACCATTTTCATAAAGTCTTCCGCCAGCTCCAACAGTAATAGAGTAAGTACCATTAGCTAATTTAATGCTTCCATCTAAGAAGCCACCGCCACCGCCACCGCCGCCAACCCAGCTAGCTCCGCCGCCGCCGCCACCAACAACAAGATATTCAACTACTCCGTCAGTAATATTTCCAACATTACTAATTGTAAAGTTGCTTGTTCCAACATTTCTGAATTGATGTACACGATAAGTAACTGCATTAACTCCTGAACCTACAATAATGTCACTTGTAGAGGAACCACCAGATGCAACCATAGGAATAGGGCTTGTTGTACGCTCTGTGATTGGGTATCGAACAATTACAATACCTGAACCACCATTACCAGAACCAATATTTTCCGCACCGCGGCCATCTTTTCCACCGCCACCAGAACCAGTGTTTGCTACAGCGTTACCAGCACCAGTACCGTCTGTACCTCGGCCACCAATACCATTTGCACCATAGCCACTAGTTGTTCCTGCGTAAACAGAACCACCGCCACCAGCCGCGTAGTATCTAAATGTTCCTGAAATTGAGCTACGCTTACCAGCGCCACCAGCGCCACCGTAATAGTTATAACCACCAAAGCCAGTTGAGCCAGCTCCACCGCCACCACCAGCACCATAGTTAGGTCCTTCAGGTGCCATTTTACCTGGGCCACCATTATTACCTTGACCAGCAATACCAGTACCAACGGTTAGGAAACGAACACCAGCACCACCGCCAGAACCACCATTAATACCAGCGCCATCTCCTGGACCACCAGCTCCACCGCCAGTTGCAGTTACTGCGCCAAATACTGAGTTTCCACCGTTTTGTCCGTTAGTGCCTCCAAGGCCACCAGCACCTACAGTTACGGTATATGAAGTGGCTGTTAAGTTAGTTAAAGTTCCTTCTAAGAAGCCACCAGCTCCACCGCCACCACCGTGGTAAAGACCTTGGCTTCCGCCACCTCCACCAGCAACAACTAAGTATTCAAAATAATTTTCTGAACCAACAGTGCTAACAGTAAAACTAGTAGTTCCTACAGTGCTAAATGTGTGAACTTTCCATGTTCTACCGTTCTCAACTACCTCGGTAGTTGTGCCACCAGTAGCTACAGTTGGGGTGTACGCATTTTCTGCAAGAACGTAGTTGTGTTCGTCATATGCTGTTTCAATAAAGTAGAACTGCTTTTCCCCTGTACCTGAAGCAGCAAATCTTCCACCAGTTCCCGCAGGGAAGGTGTACTCAACCATATCGCTTTTAGTAAAGTTTGCATTTCTAACATGAACTATGTCTTTAGTTAGAGAAACTCCAATTTTAGTAAAAGTTTGGTCTCCGCTACCACCTGTAGGTGCTAGTGCAGAAGCAGAAGTTGGAAGCTCTTTAATAGTGATTCTAAACTGATTAGGGGTTGCAGTTGATGCAAAACTAGCAATAAAATATGTTTGACCATTTGTTAGACCTGAAGCTGCAGTGCCAGTAGTGTCATATCTGACCATTGCTCCAACATAGTAATCAAGACCAGCACCAGCAGTTGTGCTTACTAAAATAGTTCCAGCGTATCCTTCAACAGTACATAAACCATTAGTACTGATAGAACCTGGATATCCTCTGTTTCCACCATCAAAATCAAAATTAGACTCTTTAATGATTGTAAGTTGAGTCTGAGTAAGTGGGTTTACGTTATTACCAGCAAAAGTACGAGCCTGATTTGCTAATTGAAATGTTCCAGAAGGCTGTGCAGTTATAGCAATTACATCTCCGTCTGGAGTTGCACTTACTTGGAATGTAGAAGTTCCTGAACCTAAATTACTAATGCTTTTTAAAAAGATAACGCCACGAGGGTTAGTAGCAAAATATCCAGAACCACCAGTTACAGCATAATAAAGAGGTGTTCCTAAAGGCTGACCAACAAAGTTCTCAGTGCTATGTGTAACAGTAAGTGTGTTATTAAGTGTGCTAGCTCCTGAAATAGTGCTAACGACACCACCAACAGTTGCTGAGTTAGACCAGTCAATGTTAATTGAGGAAAGAGTGTTAGAACCATCAAAAGTCTGTGCAGTTGCTTCGTTAGTGGAGTCAAAAGACTTTGCTGCAGTGTTAGAAGCTTGGAAATCTTTAGAAATTGTAGAGTTTAGGTTAAGGAAGTAGAAAGGGGTATTGGTCTTAAAGCCGTGGGCACTCTCAGTTTTAATTGTAAGAGTTGAGTTACCTTCTGCGTTATTTGTAACAATTCCAGAAGCATCTGCTACACGCAGTTGAGAACCTTGAAAGAACTCGCCAGTGATAATAGAAGAGTAAAGGTCTTCAATTGAGGCAGTTGTTAACTGATTTGCCTTACATAGATAGGTAAAAGTTGTTGTATTTGGGATTGAGTTAATGATGTATGAGCCATCAGCTGTAACAGACTTTGTTCCAGTTACCTGAATTGGGATACCAACAGAAACACCATGCTCAAGAGCAGTAACCACTGTGATTTCACGAGTACCTGCGTTGGTAGTGATAGAGATAATGTTAGGAATAGTAGTGTCACCGCTCTTAGAGAAGAACGATGGGGTGTTATTGATAAGCTCGACAGTTTCCCACTTGGTAGGCTGAAGACCATACTCAAAGTCGGTATCAATCAGGTTTTCAGGCTGAGATACACGAAGTTTAGTTACTGGGTCAATAAACTCTTTTGGAAAAGAAATCTCTCCACCAGTACCTGAGCTACCGCCGCTGCTGCCGCCTAGAAAACCTGGCATTAGTTGATACCTCTTTCACTACGCAAAGGATTCGTGTACAGAATAGCACCGTCTACACACTGTAATTTGTTATAAGTATACATTAAACGCCTAACCACCATGCTGTAGAAACAGCCAAAGTACTTTGTGAACCAGTAGGACCAGTTACACCTTGAGTTCCACCAGCTGTTTCAACAAATACTCCGTCAAAGAATACATAAGTTTTTGCTGTGTTGGTGTCAAACCATGCATCACCATTAATAGCATCTTCAATATCTGGCTGAACTGCAGAGGCAGTAAATTTACCAATCGGACCTGTTGGTCCTGTAGGACCTGGAACTTCAGATTGTGCACCTGTAGGCCCAGTAGGACCTGTTTGCCCACGAGGACCAGTTGGACCTTGAGGACCAGTTACGTTGGAATCTGCACCTGTTGGGCCAGTAAACCCACGAAGACCTTGTGAACCTGTTGGACCTTGAGGACCAGTTACACCCTGAACACCAGTAGGACCAGTCGGTCCTTGAGGACCTGCAACATCAGATACTGGACCAGTTGGACCTGCAATACCTTGAGGACCTGTGTCACCAGTTAAACCTGTTGCACCTGTCGGTCCCTGAATACCTTGAGGACCTGTGGGACCTGTAGGAGTAACACGAAGTACTTCCCAAACTGCTCCAGTCCACACCCAAGTGTTGCCACCACCAGTGAATTGTTCACCGACTGCAACTGGCGTTGGAAAATCAATCGCTGCCATAGTCCCGTCCTCTCTACTCTAAGTTATATTGTACTTCTGATTTTGCTAATCGATATAAGGTTCGATAAGCCCTGAATTTTTTGCATTGACGTACTGGTCTGCCCAATTGATTGCTGCAGTGAGTGATTCCCAAGGGCCACTCTCGTCAATAACGTTATCTCCATGGAGAATTTGAACCATAGGTCCTTCTTCTATAATGATATATGTAAACATGTCAGTCCTTATCCCGAATACGCAATCTGGCCATTATTACCTACTGCTACTGCATATTCATCAGAGGCATAAATTCCATTTACATTTGATGTACCAAACTGGGACAAACGTTGAGACCAAGAGATGCCTAGTCCATCTGTAGCAGTTCCAATCTTTCCAGCAGAACCACCTGCAACATAGTACTCCTGTTTTGCACTAACTGTACGAATTGCTGAAGCTCCAAAACTAGATGCAGGAAATATTTGAGTCCAAGTAGTCCCATTAGTTGAGGTAGCAACTTTTCCAGAATCCCCCACTGCAACATATCTAGTTCTAGTTGGATTAGAGGTTACCGAGTAAATCACACTAGATACAAAAGAAGATGCCCTTTGAGTCCAAGCAACTCCATTGGTTGATGTTGCTAGTTTTCCATCAAAACCAACTGCAATAATCAAACTGGAGTTAGCGTGTACTCCATTAATAAATGTTGTTCCAAATGAAGAAGTTCTTTGAGTCCAAGTTAGTCCATCTATAGAAGTAGCTAATTTTCCTGACCCTCCAACAGCTATCCAAAGTGATGCTGATGGTGCATAAGTGATACCAAGAATGGTACTTGCTCCAAATGAAGAAGGTCTAATAGTCCAAGTTATGCCATCAGTTGAAGTCGCTAATTTACCTGAGCTCCCGCCTATTACATACATTCCATCACCATATGCAACGGCAAAAATATTGCTTCCAGAAAAATTAGATTCTCTAGAGGTCCAAGTAATAGCATCGTTAGAAGTTGCTATTTTTCCTGAGCTACCCACTGCAACATATTGTCCTAATTCATCAAATGTAATTGCATTAATATTTGATGTTCCAAATGTTGAATCAGTAACAAGATTCCAAGAAGCAGGAATAAACGCTACTGGTAAGGTAGCGTTCATTGCGTGGGAAGCGATTAGCATTAAACCACCAAGTTTCCACTTAATAGCCAGCTGTTTGCGCCTAGTTTAATTAATGAACCAACAGCATATCGAGCTTTAGTTGTGTAACGACCACCTTCGCTTACCACAGAAACTCCTGAAGGCCAAGTAACTGTTACTGCTCCAGTATTTAGTTGGGTGAACACAATCTGAGTGCCAGTACTAAATACAAAACCACCCTCTGTTGTTCCATCTGCGGGAATAGTTAGATTTGTAGGACTTGCACTATTCATTCTTACTAATTTAGCTGCGTCAGCAGACCCTAAAACTCGTGTTTCAAGATAGGTAGGTCCAGTTAAGTCAAAGAATGCTGGCCCTTGCGGTCCAGTAATTCCTTGAATACCTTGGATACCTTGCAAACCTCGTTCACCTTGAGGTCCTGGAACTGTTGAGTCTGCACCTGTTGGTCCTTGAATACCTTGCAAACCTCGTTCACCTGTAGGACCTACAGGACCTTGAGGTCCAACAATCTGACCAGCATTAGTCCAAGTAGAACCGTTCCAAACATAAAGGTCACCATCTGCATCAACAATCCATGCATCATTTATTGAACGACCAGTCGTTGGAAGATTTCCAAATGTTGCAACAGAACCTTTAAATGTGATTGATACACCCTGTGGACCTACTGGACCAACAGGCCCGACTTCACCAGCACCAAGAACTAAATTCCATGATGCATAGGTATTACCAACACCAGAAGCTTTATCAACTGTAATGCTAATAGCTGGAGTTGGAGTTGATGCAACTGAGGCAATAATACCTTCCATATAATTTGAAGGAACTGCAGAGCTAGCAAGACGAGCTCTTGTGCCAACTGCATAAGCACCAATAGTATTAACTTGAAAACCAACTGGTCCACTGTTAGTAATAGTTAAATTACTTGTTGAGGTGATTCCAGCAAAGCTGACTCCAGTTGGTCCCGCAACTCCTTGAATACCTTGTATACCTTGGTTACCTTGCGGACCTTGAATACCTTGAGGACCTGCTGGACCTGCTGGACCTGCTGGTCCTGCTGGTCCTACTTCTCCTTGCGGACCTGGAATTGTTGAAGCAGCACCTTGAAGACCAGTTGCACCTGTTGGTCCACGAAGACCTGCAGCACCAGTTTCACCTGTAGCGCCTGTCGCACCAGTAGCACCAGTTGGACCTGTAGGACCACCTGAAGGACCTGTTGGTCCTACGGGACCTGTTGCTCCTGCAGCACCAGTTACTGCAGGACCAGTCGCACCGACAGGACCTGTTGCACCTACGAAACCACGAGGACCTGTCGGTCCCTGCACACCTTGAGGACCTGTTGGGCCAAGCAATCCGTCAGGACCAGTTGGTCCTTCAACACCTGTTGGTCCTAGAGGACCAGTAGCTCCTGTTGGACCACGTTCTCCTTCTGGTCCTGTTGCACCTACTGCTCCAGTTGGACCTGCTTGACCAGTTGGTCCTGCAACATATAAACCTTGAGGGCCTGTAGGTCCTGTGTTTCCCTGCGGACCAGTTGCTCCAGTCGGTCCAGTTGCTCCCCGAGGACCAGTTACCGTGGAAGCAGCACCTTGTGCTCCAGTTGGACCAGTTGGACCTGCTGGTCCAATATTTGCAGAAGCAGACTCAACCCAGTAGGAATCGTAATAAACATAGATAAGACCAGTTGCAGAGTTAAACCAAGAGTCGCCCTCTTGAGGGTCAGCTGGTGGTGTATCAGATGAGATTAAAAATGAACCAGTCGCGCCAGTCGGGCCAGTAACTGTTGACGCACTACCCTGAGGACCTGTTGCACCTGTTGGACCCACAACTTGAGAAATTACAAGGTTCCAAGTAGTTCCAGTCCAAATCCAAGTTTGTGAACCAGATACAAAAGTTTCATTTACTTCTGGGTCGTTAGGAAAATCAATAGCAGCCATTTTTTATCTCCTAACCTAGCAGCGATTCGTAAGTGAATTGAATCAAAATTTTATCGTTTGCACTGAAGAGAAATGGTGTGCTTTCTGTTACAGCAAATCCTTCATCAAACTGAGCAACTTGTGAATGAATATATAACTCAACGCGGTCAGTTACGTTGTTATTAAATATAGCTGTACCAAAGTATGTAATACCTGGTCCTTCGTCACGCATAACAACTTGACCTACTGGCTGATAATTTTCAACAATACCAGCAGATGGCAAACTTACAGAGTAACTTCCCAAACCTCTGCTAAATCCAGTAGTTCCAGCAAGAATACGAATCTCTCCAAAAATTGTTGCTCCAACATTCATATAACGACCAGTAATACTTCCGTTACCAATATTTGGATTAGTTGTACTACCAAAAAGAGTTGGTGTGTATGTAGTCCAAGGAGAGATAGCAAAGCTTCCAGTTGCACCTGTTGGACCCTGAGGACCAGTTACTGTGCTTGGGGCTCCAGTTGGTCCTTGAATACCTTGCGGTCCTGTAGGTCCTTGAGGACCAGTTGCACCAATCGCGGTTGAGTCAAGACCTGCTGGACCTGTTGGACCAGTTGGGCCCACTGCACTTGTACGAACTAGACGCCAAGCAGAGCCATTCCATTTATAAGTTTGGATACCGTTTGTATACTCCTCATTAAGAGCTGGGTCTGATGGAAAATCAATCGCTGGCATTATTCATCCTCCTCTTATGCTGAAGTCTGTGCCAAGAAGGCACCGCTAATGTATACACGACTTGAAGTAGTCAATGTAGCTGGAGAAGTTCCAGTTAGATTTGCACGCAAACCGTTTGTACCAATAATGAAAAGTCTTACAATTGCAGAGCCTTCTGTTGTGTGACCAGCAATTTCATAAACGGCTCCTGACTGGTTCCCTGCAACATCTAAGATTCCACTAAAGCTCAGGGCCCTACCTGTTTCAGGAGTTACTGGGAGTGTTAATTGCCATTGACCAGTTCCAAAATTTGTAATGTTTGTACAAGCAACTGCAACATTAAACATTACTTGTTTTCCATACTGACTGTAAGTTCCAGCTCCTGGGCTTCCAGTGTATGCAGCACCAGTTGCACTTAGTACTGACACAAAAGGATTTTGTGTTGG
>Ga0209599_10000875_pt1 | contig 16741 bp, 1 predicted proteins | sample Shrwel_input2_FT_FD_187534 | JGI IMG/M metagenome (GOLD analysis project Ga0209599, IMG submission 187534) | Subsurface microbial communities from deep shales in Ohio, USA - Utica-3 well 1 S input2 FT (SPAdes) (version 2) ... | reverse complement strand
CGCCTGGGGCTCCGTCGACGTCTACGGTCAGGCGGCGCCGGTCGCCACGGCCAACTGGTGGACCTTGGCGGCCACTTCGGCTTACGACGGCGTCTATCTCGCCGCGCCGGTCCGCAGCTATAACGGCGCGGTCACGCTCACCGGCTACGCCGGCGGTAATCGTGGCGTGAACGCCATCGCGGGTGCTTCGCTGCAGGCGGCCACGACGCTTTCCGTGACGGGCGTCGGTAAGACCGAGGGCATGCGTCTGACGGATAACCTGCTTGCCGGTGGTGATATCAGCCTCAGCGGCCAGGTCGCGCTCGCGACGGGCTCGTGGGGCATCTATCTCGGCGACGCGACCAAGTCGACCCGCAGCACGGGAGGTAGCCTGAAGATCGTCGGTTCCGGCGGCGCCGGCGGCGTCACCGTCTTGCAGGCGCTGGCTGCTGGCTCGAGCTCCACGCTCATCGCCGGCGCGCCGACCAATACGTTCTCCAAGGTCGGGGTGCTGCTGAGCGGCACCTCGCTCGACGCGATCACCTCCGCCGTCAACCTGCAGGGTAACCTCACCAACAACACCGTCGGCGGTGATACCACGATCCTCGCCACCGGCGGCGTCGGCTACGACGACCTGGCGGCTTCGTTCATCACCAACGGGCCGAACGCGGGCCGCATCACCCTTTCGGCGGTCGGCGCGAACGCCCGGATCTTCGCCGGTCTCGGCGCGACCATCACGCAGCACTCCGGCGGCGGCGTCTTCCTCGCGACCAACGACGGCGGAGACCTGACTCCCCATAAGATCGTCAATAACGGCGCCGGCTGGGTCGTCCTCGCCGCCGGTACTGCGCGCTCGGTTGGCGACGGTCTCGGCGGTCAGATCACGGGTCGCTCCGCGACGAACTCGATCACTTCGCCGAATGGCAACGTCTACCTCTACTCGGGTCTGCCGAGCACGACGACCTACCTGAACATCCTGAGCGCGAAGATGACGACGCTCACCTTGGACACCGTCGCATTCGAGCAGGCCTATGGCGCCGGCAACGTCGGCGTCACCGCGCTCCCCGAGGCTTCGATCAACCTGACGAAGTCTCTGTTCGCCTCGACGACGACGACTTCGACTGCGGGCCCGTTCGTCCAGTTCCGCGGCAAGCCTACCTATAACTTCCTGCTTTCGAACGCCGTCACCTATTCGAAGGTCTACGGCACCGAAGATCCGACGACTCCCTACGGCTCGGCCGCGACCCCGGGCACGTTACTCAACCTCGTCGACACGCGCCTCCAGAAGATTGCCGGCAATACCGGCTGGGATGTCGCCACGAGCAGCATCGTCGTGCCCTCGGGCACGGGCTACGCCATCAAACTAAACTGGGCCACGATCCTCGGCGGCCTCTCCGTCGGCACGCGCGCCTCGCTCGGCACCCTCGCGGGCGAACAGGCCAGCCCGACCACGGGCTACGCCTATCCGGTCGGCAGCACGCACGGCCTGCAGTTCACCGCGGCCACGGGCACGGCCCAGACGGGCACGAGCGCGCCTTTGCGCCTGCTCATCTCGAAGCGTCCGCTGACGATCACCACCGATTCCGACAGCAAGACCTACGGCGACGCCTACACGGTCTCCCAGTTCGCCAACATCTCGGCTTACGATGAGGTCACTCCGGCCGGCATCGTCGGCTTCAAGTCCGTCAACGGCGTCCTCCTGAAGGACCAGCTCGGCGCCTTCACCGTGAGCAGCAGCGGCGCGGCCGCCGGCGCCAACGCGGGTACTTACGACATCATCCCGAGCGCGCTATCGGTCACCGGCGTGAGCGGTGTGGCTGGTTCGAGCACGGGTAATTACGCCATCACTTATGACAACGGTACCCTGACGGTGAACAAGGCGTTGGTGACCCTGACGCTCAAGAACAACTCGGTCAACGGAGGTGGCACGGCGCTCAATAACGCGACCTATTCCACCACGCTGACCAACTATGATTTCAGCGGACTGAAGAATAACCAGACGAGCACGGCGCTGACCGGGGCGCTCACCTTCGACGGCAGCTCCAGCACGGTGGTGCAGGCTTCCGGCGTCTATGCGGTGGGGCAGGGCACTCTCGCGACCAGCAACGCCAACTATACCGTGGTCCTCGCGCCGGGTAGCGTCTATCGCATCTTCGACGCGAACCCCGGATTGAACAAATTGGTCGTCCGCGCGCCGATCCTCAGCCTGACCTACGGCGACGACCCGTCCACGCTGGCGGGCACCACTACCTATTATTACAACGGTACCGTCGTCACGCCTGCCAACCTGTCGACCTACGCCACGGGTACGGTCATCTGGACGCCCGGTGCGACGAGCTCGGACAATGTCGGGACCTACGCGCTGACCGGTTCGGGCCTCACGCCTAAGGCCGGCTACACGATCGTCTACGATACCACCGCCGCTGAGTCGCTCAGCGTCGTCCCGCGTACGGTGACGCTCGCGGCCTCCAAGGTCTATGACGGCAACGTCGCCTTCACCGGCGCCCAGGTCACCGTCAGCGGCACGGTCAGTGGCCAGGCGCTCACCGTCACCGGCAGCGTCAACGCCCGCTCGGCCGACGTCGAAAATGGCAACATCTTCGTCAACCCGACGGCCCTCACGCTCGTCAGCGCTGGCGGTAGCACCCTCGCCACTAATTACAAACTCGCCGGTGCCACGAGCACCGTGACCATCACGCCACGTCCGTTGACCGTCAGCGGGTCCAAGGTCTATGACGCCACGACCGCCGTCGCGGCGGCCCAGCTCAGCGTCAGCGGCGCCCTTGCGGGCGAAGTCGTCCTGCTCAGCGCTGGTACGGCTACCTTGGGCGCGGCGGATGTCGGCTCCTACCAGGGCGGCGCCTTCGCAGGCGGCACGATCTCCGTGTCCGGCGTCACCGGCCGGGCTTCGAATTACGCCCTCCCGGCGACCTTTGATACCGTCACCGTCACCCCGGCCAAGGTCAGCATCGCCGCCAGCAAGGTCTACGACGGCAACGCCACTTTCACCGCCGCCGCCAACCTGCTCGTCAACGGCGTCGCCGGCCAAACGCTTACAGCGACCGGAGCCGCCCTCACGGCGAACAGCGCGCACGTCGCCGCCGTCAGCAGCCTGAGTGGCCTCGGCGGACTGACCCTCGCTGACGGCACCGGCCGCGCGGGCAATTACACCTTGGTCGGCGCGACCTCCACGGTGCGCATCACGCCGCGCCCGATCGGCGTCACGCTCACCAATGTCGGCGTCACCAAGACCTACGACGGCACTGCCGACCTCATCGGCGCCATCGTGCCCACCTATGCCACGAGCAACCTGCTTGCGGGTGACACCGTCGGCCTCGGCGCCGCGGCGGTGAAGTTCAATAATGCACACGTCGCTGCGGCGAACTCCCTCGTCGCCAGCGGTCTCTCGATCTCGAAGCTCACCAGCACGACCCTAGGTAGCCAGCTCTCCGACTACGCCGTGAGCGGCACCGCTTCCGTGGCGGCTACGATCACCCCGGCCACGCTCACGCTGGGCCTGCTGGGTTCGACCTCGAAGGTCTATGACGGCACGACCAACCTCACCTCGGGCCTGGCGATCAACGCCATCCCCGTGACCAGCGGCCTCATTGCCGGCGATACGGTCGCCTATGCTGCCGGGACGTCCGCCGCGTACAATTCGCCGGACGTTGTTACGGCCAACCGCGTCGACATCTCGGGCATCGCCTTGGCTTCGGTCGTCTCGCGCAACGGTTCCTTACCGAGCGATTACGTCGTCCCGTCCACGATCATGGGCTACCAAGCGACGATCACGCCGAAACTCCTGACGCTGACCGGCACCAAGACGTTTGACGGCACCAGCCTCTTCGCGGCCAGCCAGTTGACGATCTCCTCGGGCCAGTTGCCCGGCGAGACGGTCACGCTGCTCAGCGCCCGCGGCACGACCCAGTCCGCTGCCGCCGGTACTTATAATCAAGGCACCTTCGGCCAGACGGCGATCGGCGTCGTCGGCGGCCGCGCCTTGGCTTCGAACTACAAGGTCTCCACCCAGGGTGCCCTCTACATCACCCCGGCCGTCCTGTCGCTGAATCTCACCGGCTCGAAGGTTTACGACGCCACGGCTTCTTTCGCTGGTTCCGTGCTCACGGCCACCGCCCCGAACGGCTCGACCGTCACCCTCACCGGCACCGCCGTCGCCAACAGCGCGAACGTCCTGACCGCATCGATCCTCACCGATTACACCGGCCTCACCGCGGCGGCGTCCTCGACGCCGTCTGTCACCTATACCCTCGCCGGCGCGACTAGCACGGTGAAGGTGCTGCCCAAGCCCCTGACGGTCACCGGATCGAGCGTTGAGAATAAGGCCTACGATGGCACGACCCTCGCATCAGTCCTGCCGGGCACGCTCACTGGCCTCATCGGCACGCAGACCATCGTCGTCACCGGCGTTGGTCGTTTCGCTGATGCGAATGTCGGCGCGGGTAAGACCGTGCGCGTCAGCTACACCATCGCGGATGGCGCCAACGGCGGCCTCGGCAGCAATTACGTGATCCCGACCGGCGACCTCGGTGGCACCATCACCCCGCGCCCGCTCACCTTGAGCAACCTCGGCGTCCCGGCCAGCAAGGTCTACGACGGCACCGTCGCGGCCAACGTCACCGGTACCGGCGCCCTCGCGGGCGTCATCGCCGGCGACACGGTCACGCTCAACGGGCTCGCCCAAGGTTTCTACAACAGCAAGGACGTCGCCACCGCGACCGGCGTGAGCTTCTCCGGCCTCACCCTTGGCGGCGCCTCCGCCAGCAATTATACGATCTCCGCTAACTACGTCGTGCCGGCGACCATCACGCCGAAGCCCCTGACCGTCACCGGTCTCGGTGCGTCGTCGAGCAAGGTCTACGATGGCACCACGAGCGCGGTGGTCACCGGCACTGGCGCCTTCAGCGGCGTCCTCGGCGGTGATACCGTCACCCTCGGCGGCTCCCCGACGGGCGCCTATAACAGCAAGGACGTCGCCACGGCGGCCTCCGTCAGCTTCTCCGGCCTGACCTTGTCCGGCGCATCCGCGGCGAACTATTCCCTGGCGATGCCCGCGCCCGTCGCGGCGACGATCACCCCGCGGGCGCTCACCGTCAGCGGCCTCACCGTCGCGGCCTCCAAGGTCTACGACGGCACCACGGCCGCCACTGTCACGGGTACGGGTGTGCTTTCCGGCGTCCTCGGCAGCGATGCCGTCAGCGTCGGCGGCGCTCCAGTCGGGATCTATAACTCCAAGGACGTTGCCACGGCTAATCAGGTCTCATTCGCCGGAGCGCAGCTTGCCGGCGTGGACGCTGCCAACTACCTGCTGGTCCAGCAGGCACCTGTTGCGGCGACCATCACCAAAGCTTCGCTGACCGTCACGGCCAACGCGGACGCACGCTTTGTCGGTCAGACCGATGCGACTGGATTTAACGGCGCAAGCTACACCGGTTTCGTGGCTGGCGAGACCGACGTCACCGCCGGACTCGGTGGGTCGTTGACCATCACTCGGAGCAACGTGTCGACCGGCGCGGCGGGCACCTACGCGGGCGTGCTTACGCCAGGCGGCCTGACCTCGCCCAACTACGCGATGAACTACGTCTCGGGCGATTACACCATCGTTCCGGCGGGCCAACTCCTCGTGAAGGTGGCCAATGCCTCCGCGGCCTACGGTGCGGCTGGTACCTACACGATCAGCAGCGTCGAGTATCTGACCACAAATGGCAGTACCCTGACGACCCTCACCGTCGGTAGTTCGAACGGCTCCACTTATACTTATAACGATGGCTTCGGTGGCAGCGTGACCTTCACCCTCGGCGCCACTGGCACGCTCACCCCGGGTGGGGCTTTACCGGTGGGGAACTATGCTTTGACCGGATCGGGCCTCAGCCAGACCGGTGGCAATTTCTCGGGCACGCCGATCTTCGTCGGTAATCAGGCGGTCACGCCTAAGCAGCTCACCACCACGGCGAGCAAGACCTATGACGGCACCCAGGTGCTGTCCGCCGCCAACCTCGTGCTCGCGGGCGCGCTCACCGGTGACACCGTCGCCGCGGCCGGCGCGGGCGAATTCGTGCTCACCGGGGCCGGCGCGGGACGGAACTACACGCTCGGCGGCGTCACGCTGACGGGCGCCGAAGCGGCGAACTACTTCGTCGATACGCTGAACCCCGCCACGAACGGCGTCATCACCGTCAAGACGCTCACCGTGACCGCGCTCGCCGCGAGCAAGGTCTACGACGGCCTCGCCTTCATGGGCGGCAACGGCGCGACCTTCGCCGGCTTCGAGAACGGCGAAGACGCCACCGACCTCGGCGGCACGCTGACCTACGGTGGCGCGGCCCAGGGCGCGATCAACGCGGGCTCCTACACGCTCACGCTTTCCGGCCTCACCAGCGGCAATTACGTCCTCAGCTATGTCCCGGGCACGTTGACCGTGAACAAGGCGGTTCTGACCGTGGTCGCCGAAGACGCATCCCGTATCTATGGCGACGCTAACCCGGCCTTCACCACCACGCTCACCGGCTTCGTCAACGGCGAGACCCTCGCCACCTCCGGCGTCACCGGTTCGGGCGGCGTGACCACCTCGGCCACGACGGCCAGCGCGGTCGGCGCTTACGCGCTCGTCGCGGACGCCGGCACCTATGCCGCAGGCAACTACGTCTTCACCGGCCGGATGGATGGTCGACTCTCCGTCACCCCGGCGACCTTGACGGTCGCCGCCACCGCGGCTTCGCGTGAATACGGTGCGGCCGATCCGTCCTTTGCTGCGACCGTGACTGGCTTCAAGAACAGCGAAAGCCTCGCGACCGCCACTTCTGGCGCCTTCGTCTTCGCGTCCGACGCCACCGCGGCGAGCGGGGTGGGGCAGTATCGCGTCGACGTTTCCGGACTCACCGCCTTGGCGGGTAACTATGTCTTCGCCCAGGACGTCGCCAACGCGACGGCGCTGACGGTGACTCCGGCGACCTTGACCGTCACGGCGGGCAACGCCGCCAAGACCTATGATGGACAGGCCTTCGCCGGCGGTACCACCCTCAGTTATGCCGGTTTCCGCAATGACGAGACTGCGGCCGTGCTCGCCGGTTCCGTCAGTTACACGGGCACCAGCCAAGGCGCGGTCAACGCTGGCGCCTACGCCATCACGCCGAGCGGACTTTCCGCCGCTAATTACACGCTGAGTTACGCCTCCGGCACCTTAACCGTCAACAAGGCCGCCTTGACCCTCACGGGTGCGGATGCGACGCGCGAATACGGCGCCGCCGACCCGGCCTTCTCCGCGACCCTCAGCGGTTTCGTGAACGGCGAGGACTTCACGACGGCTGGGATTACGGGCTCCGCGGGTGGCATCTCCACCGCTTTGGCGGGTAGCCCGGTGGGCACCTATGCCTACACGCCGACGGCAGGCACCTATGCGTCGGCGAATTACGCCTTCACGCAATTCGTGGACGGCCGCGTCACGGTCACCCCGGCCACCTTGTCCATCGTCGCGCAGGCCGCGACGCGCACCTACGGGGCCACTGAACCGACCTTTGCGGGCACGGTCACGGGCTTGCGTAATGGCGACTCCTTGTCGGCTGCCGTCACCGGCACACTGGCCTTCGCGACCAACGCCACGCTGACCAGCAATGTGGGCACGTATGGCCTCACCGGCTCCGGCCTGAGCCTTGTCGGTGCGAATTACGTCCTCGCCCAGGCTGCGGGTAATGCGACCGCGCTCAGCGTGACGCCCGCCGCCCTGACGGTGAATGTCGCGTCCGCCACCAAGACCTATGACGGCAATGCCTTCACGGGCGGCGCCGGGGTGAGCTATGCCGGTTTCCTTAACGGCGATACCTCTACCGTGCTTGCCGGTGCGACCACCTACGCCGGCACGAGCCAGGGTGCGCGTCATGCGGGCAGCTATGTGTTGTCGGCCGGCGGCCAGACCGCCGCTAATTATACGCTCAGCTACGTCCCGGGGACCCTCACGGTCTCGCCGAAGACGATCACGGCGACGCTGACGGCGAACGACAAGGTCTATGATGGCACGACTACCGCCACGGGTACGCTGACGCTCAATGGCCTCGTCGGCTCGGAGACGCTTGGGAAGACCTTTGCCGCTGCGTTCAACTCTAAGGACGTCGCGAGCGCCAACCTAGTGACCGCTAGCTCGGTCCAACTGACCGATGGTACGGGTCTCGCGAGCGACTACGTCCTCGGTTCTGGCCAGACCGCTTCGGCCCGGATTACGCCACTTTCGGTGAACGTTACCGGCGTGTCCGCGGTGGGTCGCGTCTATGACGCTACGACCCGCGCTACCCTCACCGGTACGCCCGTCATTACGACGATTACCGGCGCCGGGGATTCCCCGGTGGTTGCTGGCACCGCCTTGGCGGTCTTCGGCGATGCCAACGCCGCTGCGAATAAGCCAGTCACGGTAACGGGCTACAGCCTTTCTGGCACGGGGGCCTCGAATTACGCTTTGGTCCAGCCGAGCGGCCTCACGGCGACCATCGCCCAGGCGACCCTCAACGTCATTGCGAACGCTGACGCCAAACTAGTCACGACCCCCGATGGCACGAACTTCAACGGCGTCAGCTACGCCGGCTTCGTCGGGGCCGATACCGCCGCGGTGGTGGGCGGTACGCTGGCCGTCGCGCGCAGTAACGCCACGACGCAGTTGGCTGGCACCTATGCGGGCGTCCTGCAGGCTTCCGGCCTGAGCGCCCAGAACTATGCGATGAACTATGTCGCAGGCGACTTCACCATCGTCCCGGCTGGCCAGCTCCTCATCCGCGCCGCCAACGGAGCAGCCACCTACGGATCGGCGCCCACGTTCAACATCAGCAGCGTCGAATACCTCACCACCAACGGCCAGGTCCTGACGGGTCTGACGGCGGTTGGTGGCTCGGGTAACTCCTTCCAGTATGCGGACAGCGCTGGAGGTACGGTGGCCTTTACCCTCGGCGCAGCCAACGCCGTCACCAGTGCCGGCGGCAACCTCCGGGTGGGCAACTATCTGGCCACGTCGGCTGCGCTCACGGTCACGGGCGGTAATTTCAATGGTACGCCCACGGTGGTGGGTGCCCTCACCGTCACCCCGCTCGCCCGCACGGTTACCGGCATCACGGCCCAGCATAAGTCCTACGACCGGACAAACACCGCGACCTTCACGGGTGGCGCGATCGCGAGCCTTGCGAACGATGCGGTCAGCGTCGATGCCTCGGCGGTCACGGCCACCTTCGCCGACAAGAATGTCGGTAACGGCAAGGCGGTCAGCCTCTTCGGCTTTACGCTCAGCGGTGCGGACGCCGCCAACTACCGTCTCGTCCAGCCGGCAGACGTCCAAGCGAACATCACGGTTCCGACGCTCACCATCACTGGCGTCACGGCTCTTCATAAGGTCTACGACCAGACGCGTACGGCCATCCTCACGGGCGGCGTCATCAACCCGCTCCTGGGCGACGATGCGGTGCTCGTTGTCACCGGTGCTTCCGGTCTCTTCGCCGATGCCAACGTGGCGGACGGCAAGTCGGTGGCGATTACGGGCTATACCGTCATCGGCGCTGACGCGGGTAACTACCTGTTGGTTCAGCCAACGGGTGTGACCGCGAACATCACGGCTCGGACGCTCACGCTCAATGGCCTGATCGCGAGCGACAAGGTTTACGACGGCACGGTTTCCGCTGCTGTCACCGCGACCTTGAATGGCGTCCTTTCTGGCGACAACGTGAGCTTGGCTTCACTCACCGGTAGCTTCGTCGACAAGAACGTGGCTGCGGGTAAGGCCGTCAGTGTTACCGTCGGCGGCCTGACCGGCACTGAAGCCAGCAATTACCGCATCCTTAATACCACGACGACGGCGGAAATCACGCGCCTGGCTTCCGTCGCCTGGACGGGCGGCGCCAGCAGCACCAACTGGTTCGACCCAGCCAACTGGGCGGGTGGGGCGGTCCCCGATCTCGCCAACGTTGCGAACGTCATTCTCCCGGCTGGGGTCAATGTGACCTTCGCTGGTCCGGCGGTCGCTCCGGCCGTCTTCGGCCCAGTCTCGATCGATAGCCTCGGCACCGCAGGTTCCTTGACCGTTGCGGGTGGCACCTTGAACGTCGCGGCCGGCGGCATGGCCCTCGATAGCCTCCGTGTCACCGGTGGTGCCCTGAACAACGCCGGCACCACCTCGGCGACCACGTTCGCGCAGAGCGGCGGCACCTTTGCGGGCACTGGCGCCATGGCCTTTGCTGACTTCACGCAGACCGCGGGAACGACGAATGCGGGCGGCGACTTCACGGTCACCAATACCTACGCACAGACCAACCCCGGCCTCATTAACGTCGGCGGCAATGCGAGCATCACTAACGCGGTTGGACCACTGGTCATGGGTAACCTCAGTGCCACGGGCAACCTATCGCTCACCTCGTTGGCTGGCCCGATCACCCAGCAGACGGGCTCCGCGCTCGTCGCCTACGGTACCACTTCGGCTACCGCCACCCAGGGCGGCGTGCCGACAGGCATTACCTTGAGCAACGCGGGCAACGACCTCCGCGGCCTCGTGACCGTCACCGGTGCGAATGTCGCCGTCGCGACCAGCGGTAATCTCGCGATTGCGGGCACAGCGGTCAATTTGACGACCCTCTCGGGTGGGACGACGTCCTTCGGTACGACTACCCTGACCGGCGGTCTGACGACGACCTCGGTGGGTGATATCACGCAGACCGGTGCGATCACCACGGGGGCGCCTTCCTCAATCACTTCGTCGACGGGTGACATCATCCTGACGAACCCGGATAACGCGTTCTTCGGTGCGACGAGCCTGGTGGCCACGCTCGGCGACCTCAGCTTCGCCGGCTCGGTGGCTGGTTCGCTTGCGACTACCTCGGGTGGTGCGACTAGCTTCGGCCTGACCACCCTCACAGGCGGCCTCACGACGACCTCGGTCGGTGACATCACCCAGACGGGTGCAATCACGACGGGTGCGCCTTCTTCGATCACTTCATCGACGGGTGATGTCGTCCTGACGAATCCGGCGAACTCGTTCTTTGGGGTGACGACCCTTGCCGGCATGGACGTCACGGTAGTCGCCACGGGAGACCTCAACGCGCTCCTCGCTGCCACGGGTAATGCTTTGGCTACCTCGGCTGGTAACCTCACCGTATCCGGCACGGCTACTAACCTTGCGACCAACTCGGGTGGTACGACCAACTTCGGCCTGACCAGCCTCACGGGCGGCCTCACGACCCTCTCGGTGGGTGACATCACGCAGACGGGTGCGATCACCACCGGTGCGGCTTCTTCGATCACTTCATCGACGGGTGACATCACCCTGACCAATCCAGGTAATTCCTTCTTCGGTGCGACCGCGCTCTCGGGCGGAGACGTCACGGTAGTCGCTGTAGGCGACTTGAACGCGCTCATTGCCGCCACGGGTAATGCCGCAGTGACCTCGGCCGGTAACCTCACCGTATCCAGCACGGCTACTAACCTTGCGACCAACTCGGGTGGTACGACCAACTTCGGCGTGACCACCCTGGCGGGCGGCCTCACGACAACCTCGGTCGGCGACATCAACCAGACGGGTGCCATCACCACGGGCGCGGCTTCTTCAATCACTTCGTCGACGGGTGACATCACCCTGACCAATCCAGGTAACTCCTTCTTCGGGGCTACCAGCCTGGTAGCCACGCTCGGTGACCTCAGCTTCGCCGGCTCGGTGGCTGGTTCTCTTGCGACCACTTCGGGTGCCACGACTAGCTTCGGTACGACCACCCTGACGGGAGGACTCACGGCGACCTCGGTCGGTGACATCACGCAGACCGGCGCGATCACCACGGGGGCGCCTTCCTCGATTACTTCGACGACGGGTAATGTCGTCCTGACGAATCCTGATAACTCGTTCTTTGGTGCGACCGCGCTCTCGGGCGTGGATGTCACCGTGGTTGCCGCAGGTAACCTGAACGCGCTCATTGCCGCCGCGGGTAACGCCACAGTGACCTCGGCCGGTAACCTGACTGTGTCTGGTTCGGCTATTAACCTCGCGACCACTTCGGGTGGCGCGACGTCCTTCGGCCTGACCACCCTGACGGGCGGCCTCACGACGACCTCGGTCGGCGACATCACCCAGACCGGCGCAATCACCACGGGGGCGCCTTCCTCGATCAGCTCGACGACGGGTGACATCACCCTGACCAACCCTGGCAACTCCTTCTTCGGTGCGACGAGCCTGTCGGCCACCCTGGGTGACCTTGGCTTCGCTGGCTCCGTGGCTGGGTCTCTGACCACGACCTCGGGCGGCGCCACCTCCTTCGGTACGACTACGCTGACGGGCGGCCTCACGACGACCTCGGTCGGCGACATCACCCAGACGGGCGCCATCACCACGGGTGCGGCTTCCTCCATTACTTCGTCCACGGGTGATGTCGTACTGACGAACCCGGGTAACTCCTTCTTCGGTGCGACGAGCCTGTCGGGCGTCGACGTTGCGGTAGTCGCTGTAGGCGACTTGAACGCGCTCATCGCTGCCACGGGTAACGCCACAGTGACCTCTGCCGGTAACCTGACTGTGTCTGGTTCGGCTATTAACCTCGCGACCACTTCGGGTGGCGCGACGTCCTTCGGCGTGACCACCCTCACGGGCGGCCTCACGGCGACCTCGGTCGGTGACATCAAGACGGGCGCCATCACCACCGGCGCGGCTTCTTCGATCACTTCGTCGACGGGCGATATTGTCCTGACCAACCCCGGTAACTCCTTCTTCGGTGCGACGAGCCTAGCGGCCACCCTGGGTGACCTGGGCTTTGCTGGCTCCGTGGCTGGGTCTCTGACCACGACCTCGGGCGGCGCCACCTCCTTTGGTACGACTACGCTGACGGGCGGCCTCACGACAACCTCGGTCGGTGACATCACCCAGACGGGTGCGATCATCACGGGTGCGGCTTCTTCGATCACTTCGTCGACGGGTGACATCACCCTTACCAATCCAGGCAACTCCTTCTTCGGGGCGACCAGCCTGTCGGGCGTCGATGTTACGGTAGTCGCTGCGGGCGACTTGAACGCGCTCATCGCCGCCACGGGTAATGCCGCAGTGACCACGGCCGGTAACCTGACTGTGTCTGGGACGGCTATTAACCTCGCGACCAACTCGGGTGGCACGACCTCGTTTGGTACGACCACCCTCACGGGCGGACTCACGGCCCTCTCGGTCGGTGACATCACGCAGACGGGTGCAATCATCACCGGTGCGGCTTCTTCGATTACTTCATCGACGGGTGACATCACCCTGACCAATCCAGGCAACTCCTTCTTCGGTGCGACGAGCCTGTCGGGCGTCGACGTCACCGTAGTCGCTGCAGGCGACTTAAACGCGCTCATTGCCGCCACGGGTAATGCGTCGGCTACCTCGGCTGGTAACCTGACCGTGTCCGGGACGGCTATTAACCTCGCGACCAACTCGGGTGGCACGACTAGCTTCGGCCTGACCACGCTGACAGGCGGACTCACGGCGACCTCGGTCGGTGACATCACCCAGACGGGCGCGATCATCACGGGCGCGGCTTCTTCGATCACTTCGACGACGGGTGACATCACGCTGACCAATCCAGGTAATTCCTTCTTCGGTGCAACCAGCCTGTCGGGCGTCGATGTTGCGGTAGTCGCTGCGGGCGACTTGAACGCGCTCATCGCCGCCACGGGTAATGCGTCGGCTACCTCGACCGGTAACCTGACCGTATCTGGCACGGCTACTAACCTCACCACCATCTCCGGCGGTGCGACCTCCTTTGGCGTGACCACCCTCACGGGCGGCCTCACGACGACATCGGTCGGCGACATCATACAGACGGGTGCGATCACCACCGGCGCGGCTTCTTCGATTACTTCGTCCACGGGCGACATTATCCTGACCAACCCTGACAACGCGTTCTCTGGCGCGACCAGCCTGACAGCCACCATCGGTGACCTCACCTTTGCTGGCTCCGTGGCTGGTTCCCTCACCACCACCTCCGGTGGAGCGACCTCCTTCGGCGTGACCACGCTCACGGGTGGCCTGACGGCGACCTCAGTCGGTGATATCACGCAGACCGGCGCGCTCATCACGGGTGCGGCTTCCTCGCTTACTTCCTCGACCGGCGACATCGTCCTGACGAACCCTGGTAACTCCTTCTTCGGTGCGACCGCGCTTTCAGGCGTGGACGTCACCGTGGTTGCCGCGGGCGACTTGAACGCGCTCATCGCCGCCACGGGTAATGCGTCGGCGACCTCGTCCGGTAACCTGACTGTATCTGGCACGGCTGTTAACCTCACCACCACCTCCGGCGGTGCGACTTCCTTTGGAGTGACCACCCTCACGGGCGGTCTGACGGCGACCTCGGTCGGTGATATCACGCAGACCGGTGCGATCACCGCCGGCGCGGCTTCTTCGATTACTTCGTCCACGGGCGACATTGTCCTGACCAACCCTGGCAACGCGTTCTCTGGCACGACGAGCCTGACTGCCACCATCGGTGACATCACCTTTGGCGGCACCGTTAACGGCAACCTCAGCACGAATGCCGGCGGTGCTACCAGCTTCGCCGCCACGACCGTGAACGGTAACCTGGGCGTGCTGTCGGGTGGTGACATCACTCAGACCGGTCCATTGATCGTGACGGGCACTAGCTCCCTCGCCTCGACTGCCGGCAACATCGTGCTCACCGACCCGGCCAATCAGTTCGGTGGTTTGGTGACGGCTTCGGGCGTCGATATTTCGCTGACGGCCCTCGGCAACCTGAGTGTCGCCTTCACCTCCACCGGTGTGACCACCCTCAATAATACCGGCGACCTCACCGTCACCGGTACGGGCGTTGACCTGAATGTTTCCACCTTGGGGAATGCTGTCGTGGGTAACCTCACGCTCTCCGGTAACCTGAACATGAATGTCGAAGGCACGGCTGAAATCATGACCGGCGCTTCCGCATCGGTGGCTGGTCTCGCGTCCCTCATCAGCCCGAATTCGGTTCTGCAAAAGAACGGCAACAGCTTGGGGTTTGTCGCCAAGGGGACCGGCAGCGCTGGGCTCAGCGACTTCCTGTTGAATGCCGCGAAGTTCAATCCCTCTGGCCTCGCTGTAACCAACAATACCAGCATCGATAACGGCTTGGCCGTGGGCTCAGTTGCGCCAGTCAGCAGTTTCAGTCCGTCGACTCTGCGTGCGGTCGTCCCGGCTACTTTCGTCGTCCAGCCGATCGAAGCTCCCGCTCCGGTCATCGCTGGGGCGCCGATACCCGTCGCTAACCGCTATTACACGGCTACGGAGAAGGGCCCTGATGGCCCAACGTACCGTTACGTCTACCCCAAGGTGAACCTTGGCAAGGCCTACTATGTCGGTGCCCTCCGTGGTGACGACGCCAAGGCCGCCGGCGCTGAAACCACCGATAACGTCGAGGTGAAGTGAGGGGAGGGTGGGTAGGGACAGCACCACGTGCTGTCCTCGAGGTCTCGGGGTGGGTTGGCCCTGCGTGCCAACCGAGGAGTTAGCCGCAGGGCGAACTCGGAAGGGGCAAGGCTTTGCCTAGCGCTCCGGACGGGGAAGGCGCGGCGAAGCCACGCCCCTACCAGTGCCCGCGCTTCGTGCTGTGAACTCTGCTTTCCCTTCGCACCTTTGCAAAATTATTTCCATTGATTATCAATGTCTTATGACTGTTAACATAAATAAGTATTTACAGTAAGGTGTTAATTAACATCTGTAGGGGCCTGTTCCTTTTACATAGTCCGGTCTGAGTTCGCTCGGGTCGGACGCCAAAGACGGGCCGCTTAGGGTCCAGAAGATACATCACCGCAAGGTGAGGAAAGCAGCCACCCCCAACGGGCCTGCGCCGATCGCGAGGTCGGACAGCTAAGCAAGGGCAGGTCAGTGTGCTTAACCCACGGGTTGAGCTAGGTCAGAAGAAGGGCGCGCAAAGCCGCACGAGGAAAACTTCGCAGTGTGGCGGTAACGGTTTCGCCGACCACGGCGCGCACGAAAGCCTTCCAAGATCGAGACCCCAGCCAAGTTCCGCCGTGCGAGAGGTGAAAGCCAAGAGCGTCGGAGCAGAGCAAGAGCAAACGGGCCGGTGGTTCACGCCATCGGCACGGGCGCTTGCGATTCCGTCGGGGCCGTCAGGCCGAGGCAGGAGGCGTGCAGCATTGGGTGGTCCAAAAGGCCATCCAACTGCGGGCAACGCGCGTCTCCGTTGGTAACGTTTCTTGGAGTGGGTAAGGGATTCTGGTCTTCGAATAAAACGTAAAGCCGTTGCCTGCGGTTCGCGAAAGCGACTTAAGGCCGTGCACTTCGGTGAACACGGCGATCGGGACTCCGCAAGACGACCGATCTTGAATCCGGTGAGAACGTAGGCGCTAGCCCGCCGAACTGCCCGCAAGGTAGACGGAGGAACCGGTTTTGAGTAGCGAACCGCAACAGATGACCCGCCACATCTTTAAAAAGGCAGTCGCGCTGAATACGTCGCAGGCCCCAAGCCGCGAACGTGGATCAGCCGGGAACCGCAGCCCACAGGCGGTGATAATCCGGCCAAAGGTCAGCACCGAAGGGTCTAGTCTCAACCCTTCCACCTCTTTCATGCCAGGCCTTTAGCTCAATGGTCAGAGCAGCGGGCTCATAATCCGTTGGCTGTGGGTTCGAGTCCCACAGGGCCTAGCACGTTTTCATTTCGCCCTCATCGTCTGGGGGGATAGGACCAGCGGCTTTCTTCTGCGTAGCTGGGGTCGATCCACCGTGAGTACGTCACGTTTGTTTTCCATCCCCCATCCC
>Ga0209599_10000869_pt1 | contig 16796 bp, 15 predicted proteins | sample Shrwel_input2_FT_FD_187534 | JGI IMG/M metagenome (GOLD analysis project Ga0209599, IMG submission 187534) | Subsurface microbial communities from deep shales in Ohio, USA - Utica-3 well 1 S input2 FT (SPAdes) (version 2) ... | reverse complement strand
GAGTATATTGCGGTTGACTACAACAACCAACGACGGCACAGTTATACGAGCTATTTAAGTCCTGCTGACTTCGAAAAACAGCAAAAATTCGCATAGTCAGGTGTCCGTATTTGTGGGGGCAGATCAAGCAAATCAAACGTAAACAGATGATTGTTGCTATCTCAGCCGCAATTGGTTTGTTTTTGGTGGTTTATTTGGGAATGGAGTGGAGCAGTAGAAATACGCCTAAAACTGAAATTTCATACAAGCCAAAAACAGATGAAATTGCAAAAAACTATGCTTTGCCAACGGATGCCGTTAAGCCAGAAGACAAGTGGCTAGCAACAGGCGCAGGTGATGTAGCAATAACGAATAAAAACTATTCGGAATTGCAACAACGATTTAATGAGTTGGAAGCGAAAACAGCAGCTCAAGCGAATGCCCAATTAATATCTGGTGGTTCTTCATCTTCTGGGTTGCCTGTATTGCCCCCAAAAGTTCCAGAAGCTCCTGATAGTCGGTCGGCGTTTCCTCCATTGCCGCCTCCACCTCAGCTACCTACACAAGCCCCAGCGTATCAACCAATTCAGCAACCTCCTGTCGCTACTCCACCAGCGACTATTGAAGAAATTGATTTATCGGACGGCGGAGTAGTAAAGGCAACAAAAGGGCTTTTAGCTAACAAAGATAGAGATACTAATTCAACAACAGGCAAAACGGTTGAATCATTTGTTCCTGCTGGTGCATTTGCAAAAGTGGTTTTTTTGACAGGGTTTGACGCACCTACGGGCGGACAAGCCCAAGGCAACGCCCTGCCAGTTGTCATGCGCGTCAAATCCTTTATGACCCTACCAAACCGATTTAAAAGCAACTTGAAAGAATGTTTCATCATTGGTAACGGTTACGGCGATATGGCTTCTGAGAGAGCGTATATCCGCATTGAAAGACTGAGTTGTGTACTAAGAGATGGCAAGGTACTTGAAACGAAGGTCAAAGGCCATGTAGCAGGTGAAGACGCGAGCTTTGGTTTGCGCGGTCGTGTGGTCAGCAAACAAGGGCAATTAATCGCCAAAAGCTTTTTCGCAGGTTTATTTAGTGGCATGGGCAAAAACATTGCTGAACAAAATTCTGTGCAGCAAACCACTGCATTAGGTGTTGTCACTTCTTATGACCCCAATAAAACGGTCGAATCAGGTATAGCAACTGGTGTTGCTACATCGGCATCAAAAATTGCTGATTTTTGGTTAAGTCAGGCAAATTCCATTTTCCCTATCATTGAAATATCGGCTGGCAGAATTGGTGAAGTGTTTCTAATGGAAGGAGCAGATCTCGGAGATTTAAAAGTGTCTGCTGATAACAGTGTAGGAGAGTAAGAGTGAATCGTTTATTGGCTATTGTTGTTTGTATTTCTCTAGCGTCCTGTACCGTGAAATATCGCTGTCAAAACGTGCCGAATGATGCTGGCTGTAGAAATATGTCGGAAGTCTATGACAGAACAGGTGATGGTTTTGTGGACGAAAGAGGCAAGTCAGAGAAGAGCAAAAAAAATCAAAATTCCACAGCTTTAACGATTAAGCAAAGTCGCAACGCAATCAATGCCGTGATTGCAGGTGAGCCTGTATTAACGAAAGCGGAAGGTTTGAGGATCTGGATTGCGCCTTGGTCTGATAAGAACAAAGACCTACATTTCAGCTATGTATATATACGGACTAAGGACGCGGAATGGACAATTCTAAAGTAAAGAACTGGAACGAAGCTAAATACCGCATCGTTCATTGGATTCTTGAAAAAATGAGAGAAGTACCCATCGGTAAAATACTGGCCGAAGGGTACTTGCCATCCAGTCTTTTAGAAATAAATGCGTTATTGCGAGAAGTGACAATAACAGCATTGTTGCCCTATGAAACGTATGGTGAAGGCGTTTTTGTTCACGAAAACACCCAAGCAAGCTGTTATTTTTTTGACGGATTTATAAAAAAAGAAATAGTAGCAAATGTTTTTGACGAGTTATTAATCGGGCAAATATTTCAAATTTGCATGATCAAAAATACAAATAAAAAAACGCAGTATGTTGTCGCCCTCAGTGAAAAAGTGGATTTAAAAACCGAGCGTGAGCCGCTTGTTATCTTAAATCAGCGTATGGGAGGACAACAACGAATGGATGCACAAGGACTATTAAATCTTTTGCACCCATTTTTGAACGTAGAAAGCGGTGATGTACCCAGCTATGAAGAAGACGTTTTACTGTGTCGCCAATTAGGTGATAGCGACACCCAAGTAACGAATAAAACAATTGATATAAAAAACGATGGAAAAAGTAAGTCTTTCCGAATCTACACGTTGAGATGTTTGGGCTGGGATGACACCTGTGTTATCCATGAAGTTTTAATGTCATTAGGAAAAATTGAAGAGTTCATTGTTACGTCAAACTATTATCGTGACGAAAAAGGATTGTTGTGGGGGCAGCTAATTATTGTTGTTCGTGACTCAGAAAATACGGATGAATTTGTCAAAAAAATATTCGCTGATCGTGGCTGGTTGATAGAGCAAGAGTGCGCTCATCCTTTAATTGTCTTACAAGCAAGTTTGCCAATGTGTTTGTCGTTTTTCATTAGTGATCTTTTAAAAGAGCATCATCGCTTTATTCGTTTTAATACAGATGAAGCTATCAAAGTCATGCCTTTGCCTATTTTATGGTCAGGAGTCGCCTAAATTGAGTTTTTTTAAAAAGTTAATGCAAGGCTTTGTTGAGAAAGATATTGGAAATGACTATGGAAAGTCATTTTTACCACCGACAAAAGACCAAATTAAAGGCGCATCGGCATCGGCAAAAGTCAGCCAATTATTTCCTTATCGTACTTATGATGCAGAAAAATGCCTGTACTTTAATGAAGACAGTGTTGGATTTGCTTTAATTTGCGCGCCAGCAACAGGCTTAAACCTTGAGCAATTAAGAACATTAGAATCAATTTTTACGACTCAGTATCGAGCAGATACGATGTTACAGATCAGCCTAATTGCTGATCCAAACGTGGGTGAGTTGCTATCAAGTTGGGAAAAAGGTCGCACGACAGGCAGTGAAAACCAAGAAGTTTTTAGTATGTTGGCAAAGGGTCGAGTCGAACATTTGAAAAAAGCATCTTGGGCATCGTTGTTCAGTGAAGAAGTGGTGATGATTCGTGATTATCACCTTGTCATCACAATGAATATGCCGCTAAGAGAAGGACAATTAGAGTTATCAGGTACGCAGCTTGACGAGTTGGAACGTAACAAAGATGCGGTGATTGGGTCGTTAAAATCGGCAAGTATCGTTTCTGAAATTATGACACCTAGTATTTTAATCAATCTATATGGGAATTTATTCAGGCCAGATCTGACTCAAAAGATCAATCGCTTACCCGTTAAATATGATGAAAGACTGCCAATCAATGAGCAGTTAATTTCTAATGAAACATCTGTTTATGTCAACAGAGATAGCCTCACGATCAAATATCAAGATAACTATGTCAGTTGCTTACCCTACTCGGTTAAAAAATTTCCTGTGGAATGGATGGGGTCAGCAAACGGTGAGCTGACAGGGGCTTTCTTTAATCGCATCCAGCGCATTGCTTGTCCTTTCATAATTACGATGTGTGTACATATCCCTGATCAAACCTCAGCAGCGTCCAAAGCTCAAAACAATATGTTGCGAGCAACGCAAATGAAAGACACCGAAGTCGGTAAATATGTTCCTCAATGGAGAGGACGACACGCGGATTGGACGTATGTTGTTGGCTGTATGGATCAGGGATCAAGATTAATTCGTGCCAGCTATCAAATCGTATTATTTGCACCTCAAGGCACAGAGCAAGGGTGTGAGCAAAGCTTACGCAACGTGTTTTCTGCAAATGGGTGGAATTTAGTTAAAGATAGATTTTGCACAGTACCTCGTGTCATGAGTTCGATGCCGATGTGGATCGGTAGAGAGTCATTTGAGTTAATGGATAAGTTGAAATTTTTCTCCACGCTACTCAGTTGGAATGCGGTCAATTTAGCCCCTTGGATTGGCGAGTGGAAAGGCAACGTACCCTACGGCAAACCTCCTATGTTGATGTTCTTAGGACGGAGAGGACAGGTTTGTTATCTTGATCCATTTTTAAATGATAAAGGTAATTTTAATGTTGCTGTTGCGGCAGCGAGTGGTGCAGGAAAAAGCTTTTTCACACAGGATTACGTTAAAGCAATCTTAGGGAGCGGAGGAAAGGTTTTTATTATTGACTCTGGCCGTAGTTACGAAAACCTTTGTCAAATTTTAGATGGTGAATACATCGACTTTGAAGAAGGTAACACCATTTGCCTGAATCCTTTTAGCACTATTTTAGAAGAGCCAGTGGCAGGAGGGAATAACTTTGCAGAACAATTACCACTTTTAGTTGCATTGATTGGAACAATGGCATCGCCTGTAGAGCCTATTTCTGCAAAACATAACGCAATTCTGGGTGAGTGTATTTTGAATGCGTGGCGGAGTTATGGCAGAGAAACCACCATAACGATGGTTCAAAAGGCGTTAAAAAAATCAAGAGAACCCGAAGGCCACGATCTTGGTGTCATGCTGTCACCCTATTGCGCGGATGGTGCATACGCACAGTATTTTGAAGGCGAAGGGAATATTAACTTTAAGAAAAATTTTGTGGTCTTAGAGTTAGAAGCATTAAACGCTAAAGCCGATCTGCAAATTGTCGTTCTTTTTCTACTAATGAAACGTATTACTGAGGCGATGTATTTGTCAGGAAGAAGTCAAAAAAAGATCTGCATTATTGATGAAGCATGGCGGCTTTTAGGTAGTGGGAATAGTAGCGGTGTGATAGAGGAGGGTTACCGAGTTGCCAGAAAATATAATGGATCCTTCATCACGGTCACTCAATCACTAATGGATTACTACAAATCTCCTACAGCAACAGCCGCTTATACGAACAGTGACTTCGTGTTTTTACTTCGACAAAAGCCTGAGTCATTAGCTGAAATTGAAATGAAAGGCTATCTCGTGATGACTCCATTTGAGAAACGAGTGTATGGGTCAGTGACTACATTTGGTGGTCGATATTCTGAGATTGCTATCAAAAGCCCTGATGGACTAGCGGTAGGACAATTAATTGTTGATAAGTTCAGTGGCAAATTGATGTCAACAAAAGCAGAAGATGTTCACGCAATCAAAATGTTTGAAAAGCAAGGATTTAGCAAGTTAGAAGCAATTAAAAAGGTAGCAATGACATGAGTGATACAGAAATTAAACCTAAAGTTATTGAGAGTCCAGAAATTAAAAAGCTACAGCAATATGAAGTGTTACGTCAGGTTTTACTGATTGTTTTCGTTAGTGTCGCTGTTTTTGTCAGTAGTCGATTGGTAGAGAAGTTTTTCTTCGAGAAAGAAATTATTGCGGTTGATTTGCGCGTAATCATGAGTAAAGAGTTGGAAAAGACCGCAACTCAAGTACTTACGCCAGAGCAACGTGATAGCAGAGCTAAAGCGTTTAACAAAGCATTAGAGGCTTCACTAGATCATGTTTCAAACAACGGCAGAAAAATCATTTTGGTGTCTCCTGCGGTCGTCAACGGTGTAAGTGATTACACCCAAAATATCATTGATGAAATTCCTAAGCTCATTGAAGCCCGTGAAAAAAAACTGGCTGAGGAAGCCGCAAAATGACAGCACTGAACGAAGAGCAAAACGAAGCAATTAAAAAATGGCGACTCATGCGTTTTAGAAGTCGATTAGGCAGATTGGTGACAGTTAGTTTTCTATTGGCTTCAATCTACATGGCAATAAGCCAATGGGCATTTTTAAGCATCAAAGTCACCGAAAGCATAGATGGAAAACTATTTTTGGTCTTGGTTGATGAGCCTCCCAAAAAAGGTGATTTAGTGATGTTTAAGGCTAAAAAACCTTTAGTTGATGTGATTGGCATGGGGCAATGGACGAAATTTGTTTGTGGGGTTGAAGGCGATGTGATTAGCCATCGAGAGCGATCAACCTTTATCAATAACGTCAAAATAGGTGAGGCGGTTATCCGTTCCAAGCTTTTCAAAAAAGACATGGAAATGACGGACGGTGGTGTAATTCCAAAAGGGTTTGTTTTCGTATGCGGAACACACCAAAAATCGTTTGATTCAAAATACAAATTAGTTGGACTTGTTGATGAAAAGACTTTTATTGGTCGTGCTATTCGCTTGTTTTAATTGCCAAGCCGAAGACTTAGGGAAAATCGCTCAGACGTACACAATCGCTGAGAAGGACTTAGCAGAAGTCTTTAAAAGTCGGGTGGCTAAAGCTGTAGAAAGCGGTCTTTGGGCTAAAGAGATGGATAAGCAAGGCAAGCGCATTCAGGAATATGTGAATCATCCAAATGGCGAACGATTACCTACGGTTAGCACTTATCGTTCACGATACTTTGACCCTTCGATGATTTTGGATAGGGACATTAAAGACAATAAAGGGCGGATGATTGGCAAAAAGGGAACAAAAATTAACCCTTTAGATCGCATTACTTATAACAAAGCATTGTGTTTTTTTGATGCAAATGATGCACGTCAAATCGCATGGATTAAAGCACGATGCCTTGACTTAGTAACAGCTAAAGCAATCGCGGTCGATGGCCCTGTGATGAAAGTCATGGAAGATTTAGATTCACGTTTATTCTTCGATCAACATGGCACGTTGGTAAAACGCTTTGGAATACGCGCAGTGCCATCAATGGTACGACAAACAGGTAATGTATTTGTGATTGAGGAATTCCCATTATGAGAAAGCTGGTTTTTTTGTTCTCATTGGCAGCTTTATTATTAGGTACCAACGTCAGTCAAGCCGCTTTAGGTTGTTCTGGGCGTTTTCTTAATCCTATTACAGATACTTGTTGGATGTGTTTTTTCCCGATTACGATCGCAGGAGCAAAAATAGGCAAAGGTTTTGATGACTTTACAGGTCTCACTAATCCACCACCAATATGTGCGTGTCCAGCTCCTCCGCCAATTTTTTTAAGATACGGTATTGGCATTACTTTTTGGTCGCCTGACCGTATGACGGAAATCGTTAAAAAGCCGATGTGTTCGCCAAGTCTGGGCGGCAAAGTCTTAGGGAAATTGCCGACGACTGGTGGAGGCGTATCAAGTGCCGACTCTGTGCAACGTAAATCACAAGGCTCGTTTTATCACGCACATTGGATGGTAATGCCTCTCTTGCAACAAATGGCGATGGCTGCGGATGGTGCGCTTTGTATGAAGGGCGAAACAATGGATTTTATGTTCATGTCTGAAATTGATCCGTTATGGAATGATGATGAGTTATCTCTAATCATGTCGCCAGAGGCTTTACTATTTACATCACTGCCAGCTCAAGTTGCGTGTGCGGCTGACTCGGCTAAAGCACTGGTCACCAATTTTGGATTTGATCCTTTGTTTTGGTGTAGTGGGGGTCAAGGAAATCTATATCCGTTAGGAGGTAGTAAACAATTCCATGAAGGTGGCCCTGATACCGCTTTACAGCTCACGGAGCGAATGGCTTTTACATTGCATAGAACAGGGTTGGAATTAGACACATCAACAGTTGCCGCGATGTGCTTCAACATACCCCAGCCTATCATGAGAAAAGGGCAATATAAGTCCGCTTTCATGTATCCGATTCCTAGCACTACTCGTGCTTACGGATTTGGTGTGCCGTCCATTGTCTTCCACACAGGAAAAGAGTTTCCCTATAAGGGCGAGGATTTTTCTCTAATGGTATGGAGAAGAAAGACATGCTGCGCCCTCTAAAACTTAAGCTTTTGCTCGTGACCGTATTGAGTTCTGCTAATTATGCTTTTGCGTCAGATGTCAGCAAGTATCAAGAACCGACAACGGTAGAAAAAAACCGTATTGAACAACAAATTCAGGAGCAGTTAAAAGGAGCTGATCAGGTAGCTCAAGATCCTGAATTTCTTAAAAACGTCGAGAGAGCCACAAGCAAGGTTAAAAGCATGGAGATGCCGACCTCGATGCCGATGATCAATGTCCGTGAACAAGATATATCCCCTGATAATGCCATCAATCCCGATCAATTATCAGGTGAGGCTGCTAATGTCGTTCAAGAAAACAGAATGAGTCCGTTAATTTTGGTTAGCCTCTCGATGCCAGAAAACGCGCTAAAAAACCTGACACAAGAAGCAAGCCGTTTGGATAGTAGTGTGACTTTTAGAGGGGTTAAAAGTGACAATTTAAAGGTCATGCGTGATGAATTTATTCGGATGGGGATAGAGGCTCAAATAGAACCTTCGTTTTTTATTCGCTTTGGTGTGACCGAAGTCCCGACCTTTATTTTGCCTTTAGAGCCAGTCCCTTTGTGCGACAACCAAAGCTGCCCTATAAGTCGTCATGTCAAGGTATCAGGTCTTGTAAGTGTTGAGAGCGCACTTGAGTTTATTTCTCGCAATAGCAAAGAAAAAGATGCCAAAGAAATTGCCGAGCAATGGCTAGAGAAACTGAGGAATAAATCTTGAAAAAGTTCTTACTACTTAGTCTTTTCATCTCTACGTTTACTCACGCTGATTTTGCAAGCCAAAACAAAGAGGCTTTGGATTTCAGCACTACGGGTGACGTAATGGCGACGCAAAATACCTTGAAGGCTGGTATAGATCCTACTAACGGCGGTGGCTTAGGCATAGGCTCAACACCTTGCGGTCAAGCGGATGCCAGTGGTAAGTATTTTTGTGGTGGTCAGGCAATTACCCCTACAGATAGCCCACCTGAAACGGGTTATTACAATCAAGCACCAAGTCAATTAGAGGACGCAGGGCGGTCAAAATCGGTGACTGATGATACCGCCAGTTTTCAAATGAATACGGCTATTGCCATGCCCGTAGGAATCGTTGAAAGAGATGATCCTATGCTGCAATTCGATGCACAAAACGAAGCAGCTTTAACGCCATTGGCTGATACTTATAGTGGATGCTCAACAGTTAAAGGCGGAGCTGGGTCGGGTTCAGGTAATACCATAAAAACCTGTATGAAGACGGGTGTCCCCAATATCACTCACTGTTATCGCTCGTGGACAGGACATTGTACTTGGATTAACCAAGATCCTGTTGAGGTAAGTAGTGGCACAAAAACGCTAAAAAAAGAAAAAACTCTCTACACTCATCAATCCAATGGGGTATTAACTGCCAATGCGAATGCTTATGAATTTTTTCATTACGATTTAACATCTCAAGGTACATTTACTTTAAAAATCAATAAACGCATGCTGAATCCAGAGAGTAGATTTCACGTTCAATATACGATGTGGGTTGCAGATAAAGATAACCCTTGGAACTATCCTCCAACATTGAAAATCAACGGGACTGCTGTTCCTCAAAAGTGGTGGACATCTGGGATTGGCAGCAAGATGTATCGCATTTATGCGACCTTTTACAACATCAAAGATTACTTGAATGATGGTGATAATCTGGTCGTTTTCAATGTGTATGGACGGCCAGTAGAAAAGGAAAGATTACTCAATCTCTATAACATTACTGAATGTGTTCAAAGTATTAGTGAGAATTTCACCTGTGATGCGGATATAGCTAAAACAGTAGCGAAACCATTGGTTAAGACGCTTTGTTTGGATAGTAGCAACCCTAAATGGGTAGATGGACAAGCCATTTACAAACCTGATGGCTGTTGGCAACAAGACGAACAACATGGCTTTGTTGGGACTGGATTATTCACCGAGGATTATCAATGCAAACAGTATCGAGCTGACAAATGTACTGTATTAAAAGAAGAGTGTTTAGCTAAACACAGTGAAGGTTGGTGTACGACCGCAAAAATGTCATTTAGCTGCCCAAGTGGAAGTGCAGAGCAAAGTGTGGAAGTCTGTGGTGATACATTAATTTGCCCTGATGGTAACTGTTACGACCAAGTAAAAGAAAAAGGTGATGCAACAGAGGACTTTAAGCAAGCAGCAACTTATATGGAGCTGTTGAAAAATGCTAAAGATGCTTTTGATCCAAACAACTTATCGGTTTTTAAAGGCCAATACAAAGAATGCTCTGTCAATAAAACATTAGTTGGCACAGACCAATGTTGTGTTGCAGGGACAGGGACATTAAATACGTTAGGTAAAGGTTGCAGTGTCAATGAAGAAACTATTGCGACAGCTCGCAATAATAAAGTAGTGACCAGTTTAGGCGAATGGACTGAGTGTACTCAAAAAGTATTGGGTGTGTGCGTTAATAAAGTAGTGCATTACCCCTATTGCGTATGGCCCAGCAAGTTAGCACGAATGTTACAAGATCAAGGTATGGCACAAATAGGCCAACCCATCACTTCTGATTGTCGTGGTTTCAAATTAAATGCTCCAAATGAAATACAAATGGTTGATTTCAGCAAGATTGATCTAAGTGAGTATTTTTCTGATGTTGTGAACAAACTTGAAGCAACAACTCTTCCTACGCCCAATGCACTTATTAACCAGACTCAATCTCTTGTCCCAGCGATGTCTGAAAAGCTAAACGAAAGATATAAGGACTATGGAAGATGAGAGCTTTTATATTTTGCTTATTGGTTGTTTTAAGTTTTTCGGGATCCGCTTATGACACGCCAAAAAGTTGGATTTATTACGAAGATCCAGTGAAGCCTGAGCCTAAAAAGCCAAAGCCTGAAAAAGAAACAGTAGTGGTCGCTCCAACGGCGGCACAGGTCATCACGGCGAAAGAGACTCTGCGAAAAATTGGTGAAGATTACGAAGAAAAATTCGCTATCGCAGTTTTAGAGCCAACACGAGAAAACATTTTAGCGGAGATGGCGGCTAAGAAAAAATTCATGGATATGTCTGAGAATTTTGCTAATCGCTATCAGCAAGTGACGTGGACAACCCCTGAATTTGATTACACCTTGGAACATCCAATGCGTACCGATACGTTGTGGGCAAATGGGTCAGAAGGTTGGGAAAGACGTAGCGCACAATTTGATGAGGCCGCTAAGAAATATGGATTGTTATATGTATTTCGTAGTGATTGCCCGTACTGCAAAAAATTTGCACCTATATTGAAAAATTTTGCGAGTAGTCACGGATTTACCATTATCAGTGTTTCGCTCGATGGCAAAGGCACAAAAGATTTCCCTAACCCGATGCGTGATCTCAATGCGTTAAAACGCCGAAACGCCTTACCAGAAGTTGTTCCTGCTTTGTATTTGGTTGATCCAACGCAAGCCGAAGCAAAGACATTAGGTTTTGGCCTCATGAACTCCTCAGATCTTGAGCAAAGAATTGCCGAAAATATTGGCATGAATTTGCAGCAAGGTGTTGTCAGTGATTCAAAAATTAATGAGATGAAATAGGATTATGAAAACACGGACTTATTTAAGTAAAAAACAATTATCCCTTTCGATCGCATTAGTGATTTTAATGCCAATTAGTGTATCAAATGCGGATATGCAATCCTCTCTGCAAGGCTGGATGTCGCAAGGTGAATACGTCAATGTCAACAAACCTGCGGCCTACGAATCGCAAGCGGGTGGCTATGGCGCAAGCTTTGGAGGCTTAAGATACCGTACTCCTGTGCAAGAAGTTGGTAATTTTGGATCAGTGAGAATGCCAAAAGTCAGTGGGGGATGCGGCGGCATAGACATGGATTTAGGTGGTTTTAACTTTATCAATAAAGATCAAATTGTGCAGCAATTACGAGCCATTGCCAGTAACGCAAAGGGCATGATCTTTCAAATGGCTATTGATACAGTTTCCAGCATGATTGGTGGAAACATGAAGAATTTTGCGAATAAAGCAGACTTCATGAACAAGCTTCAAATGGACTCATGTCAAGCAGCATCAAAGCTACTGAATAAAGGTTCTGAAATGCTAAACATGGAAGATATTGATGGTTGTCGAGAAAACTTGATTAGTAATGAAGGTAAATCTTTTGACCAAGCTGATAGGGAATGTACCAGTGGAGGTAGAAGAGTCTCTGTTAATAACACGCCTCTATCTAAAGATTCTCCAGAGTTTAAAAAAGGCAATTTAGCATGGCAGATTATGATGCAAGACCCATATCTTGTTGCTAATAAAGAATTAGCCATGCTGCTAATGAATATGACAGGTACAGTCATTAAAAGAGATGCAAAACCTTCGGAGGTTGCAACGGGTGACCCAAACGAAGTGTCGAAAAGATTTGAGTATGTGCCACCTTGGTTCTTAACAGAAGGTGGATTTGTCGATTGTGCTGCGGCTACAAGTGGAGCTAGTACCTGTGAAACTGAAAACGTCAAAACACTACGTCAGCTTATGGTTTATGGAAAGTTAAGCGGTTCTGGCGAAATAAAAATGTTTCAGTGTAACGATGATGGCAATGTCACTACGGCGGATGGATGCCCTGATTTGAAAAAAGATGGGAGTGATAATGTTGCTTATCAAAACATTTCTTTGGTAATGACTAAGCCAATAGCTAAAGACTTCATGGATCGAATCAACAGCATCGTTGTTAAAATATTGAATCCAACTGCGGCTAAGTTAACGACAGACGAAATAGACATCATTACCCAAGTGAAAGGGCCAATTTATCGTTATATGCTTTCTAGCACGACGATGTTGCATCAACCCAATATTGATGATCCTTTGCTTAAAGAATACATGGGCGCACTAGGAGAGCAAATTGTCGCTGAAAGGATGGCTGAGTTAGTCGGAAAAATACGAACAAATATGGCTCATGGAAAATACTCGGTGGGTGAAGATAAAGAAAAAATTAGGTTTTTGGCTAACGTCGAAAAAACACAAATAGCATTTTTGCACATGGGAATAAATGCAGAACAGCGAATGGCTTCCATGCAAAAAATGCAAGAAAGCACATCACTGTATGAGAAAGCTTTGGTCAGCAATATGACTTCAAAAATGGCTGCAAGAATGCGGTTTGGAGGTTAATCATGGCGGCTACTGATTTTGATGTCATTACCTTTGGTAATAGTTTGTTGTTAAATGATGTATTTAACGCGGTCGCTTCTGTTTTTGGTAATGATAGTTATAGCGTGGCAATGGGAACGTGCATGACCGCAGCAAGCATTGGCATCATGATCAGTGCTGTTTTGCAAGGAAGGATGGTCAATTTACTTTGGTTTCTCCAAGTGATTTTTCTGTACATGATGCTGATTGTTCCCAAAGTATCGGTAAACATTATTGATAAAACAGACATCGACCCTGCCCATGTCGTTGGTGGATGGACAGTAAGGCGAGTTGATAATGTCCCCATAGGACTGGCTATGACGGCTAGTTCTGTTTCAACTTTCAGCTCATGGCTGACGACAAGCTTTGAAACAGTATTTTCATTGCCGAATGAAATGCGTTTTCAGACGAATGGCCCTTTATTTGGGCAAAGCCTGATTAAAAAAGCGATGACTTATAAAGTTCAAAACCCAGACCTACAGGAAAGTCTAAAAAGTTTTTGGCAAAGTTGTGTTTTCTATGATGTGGCTTTGGGATTTTATACGTTTGGTGACTTAGCAAAACAGACAGATATTTTAGCTTTTATTGGATCACATACCGTACAGACACGGGGATTTTATCTAGGAGGTAGTGGCGCACCAACATTTCAAACGTGTGCTGATGGCGTTACTCCACTTAGAACACAAATAGACAATGACTTGTTGGAAGCACAACAATCCATAGGAAATTCTGTAAGAACAACCATGCCAAGCAGTAGTCAGGTAGCTGCGGCTGGATGGACGGCCATGCCTGTTGCTTTCCAATATTTAACCTCGGTTTCTATCACTGCAAAAAATTTGCTTATGCAAAGTGTCATGGCTAATTCGATGGATGATGGTTTGAATGCGTTGGCTGGCAATGCAGATGCCAATGCTGCTATTCAAGGTTACGCCTTAGCTAGAGCCGAAAGAGAAAGAGAGACAACATTTGGAACTATGGGGAAAATGGCTGGCGATATGATGCCATTGCTTCGTAACATAATGGAGGGCCTAATCTATGCCGTTTTTCCGTTAGTTGGGCTTGCAATCATGTTTCCAAATGGTTGGAAAGCGATGGGGTATTACGCAAAAATGTTGGTATGGATCGGCCTGTGGCCTGTAGCATTTGCGTTACTTCATTATATGATGACATTTTTTGGAAGTTTAGCAGGAGCTAAAGCAGCAACAGCAATAGCAGGATCGGCGGCGGCATATACAATAGAAACACAGCTTGGACTTCAAGCGGTATTCAATAAATACGAAGCCATTACAGGTTATATCATGACTATGTTGCCGATGGTTACTTATGTCATGGTTTCTCAGGGTGGTGCAGCAATGTCAGGAATGTTAGGCCGAGTGTTGGATGGTTATTCAAAACCAGCATCCAGTGCAGGTATGGAAGCAACGGCAGGTAACTACAGCATGGGTAATGTGAGTTACGAGAATCAAGCAGCTTTTCAGCATAGTAGTGCGCCTACGCAAAGTGCTGGTTTTGCTACAACAAATGATGGGCGTTATAAAAACACTTATTCTCAACACGGAATAACAACACAGCAAGAGCAATCTAATTTGATTGCATCACCAAGCACTAGCAAATCACTGGAAAGAGCAACAGCTCAATCTGTAGAAACGGCAGAAAGTCATGTTTCCTCAACAACAACTAACTTAGCCAAAGGACGTGATGAAGCAATTCGTGAGTCATTTACCACAGCTAAGAGTGGTTCTAGTGTGACCAGTGCAGGAACATCAACTCAACAACAGAATCAAACAGCTACAACAAAAATGACCGAGGCAGTGGTTGCTAGTGCTAAGGAATTTGCCAAAGGTCAAAACTGGAGCGCAGAACAAAAACAAAGCTTTGTCAATGAAGTGTCAGATAGCTTTAGTGGAGGTTTTTCTGGTGGATTATCTGGCGGTGTAGGGCCAGCTAATTTGGGTGTTAAAGTAGATAAATCGCATACGACAGCTAGTAAAGACAGCCAAGGTACAAGCTCAGGTACAGGAGAAACGGCACAAAACATGGAGAAATTTTTGGCATCTGAACAAGGGAAAACGGCTCTACAAAATGTTCAAAGTATTGCTCAATCAACTGCTAGTGGACGCACCAATACAAGTAGCAAATCAGAAGACTCTCAACACGCTCACGCTGTAGGTAAAACACAGAAGTTGGAAGAGGCTCATAGCGAAGCTCTACAAGAGCTAAGAACAGCGAAAGAGATGCAAACCAATACCGAGAAATCTGGGTTTACGATGGAGCAAAAGCAGACTGATGCGATGCTTTCCGACTTGCGTAAATCTGGCGTAGCTTACGAGAAAGGATTAGCTGATATTCAAGCTGGTCAATTTAATACTACGGAAGCAATTCAAACTCAAAATGTTATGGATCAGTTTGTCCAGCGAAACATACAAGAGCGTTTGGACGTGGCTAAAGAGAGTGCTAGAATAAGAGATGAAGGGCAGGATGCTCAGGCGGATCTGCAAAAAGAAGCTAGAATACCAAAATCCGTAAAAGATACAGGAACATTGGCAAAAGCGGCAGAAAAACAGGCGATAAATACAGAGAGTTCGGCACAAGATCAAGCAGAAACAAGCAACAATAAGCTTGTTAGAAGGTTTGATGGTGTCGTAACAAACGAAAGTAATGGTGCGGCTAATGTGCAAAATGCCGTTCAAAATAACGGGGTATATCCTGTTCCACAAGATCCAGATGATATACCTAAACCACCAGAAGTAGTTGGAGACATACCGCCGAATCCAAACAATCCAAATAGAAGGTAAATGGTGAACAAAATGCAACGGTTTGCAGTTCAATTCGATAGTGTTTTTATGCGGATAAGAAGCGTTTATATAAATGCAGTCTTATTTATAGAAGAGGCTTTATCTGTATTTTCAGGAGCATCAAATATTGATTCGACTGTCAGTAATGAAGAGCCAACGCTCGATAACAGCTTTGATTTGATTAAAAATGAAGTTAATTCATTAAATGAAGAACAAAGAACTAATCCGAGTACGGGTTTACTTCTGATCGGCGGAGTCGTAGATACGGATGGCAATCTTTTTGGAGCGGCTGGTGATCTTCATACAGATGGTTATTCGACATTAAGCTAATAAAGGACGATGGTTAGTAATAAGCATGGAAAAGGAAACGTATAAAAAGATGGTACGTTCAGGTGCGATCATCTCAATAGTTGGCATGTTAGGTGTCATATTTTCATCTGAAATTTCTGCTATCGGTATTTGTGGTTCAGTCATGGTTTGGGGCTTGTACATTGTGAACAACGCCTTAAACACCATCAAAGCAGTCACTCTTCTTAAATTAAATTAATAATGAACTTCAACACAACATTCTGCTAAGTCGGCAGAAGGATCTCTCACAAGGAAAATTTGGATATGGCGATTATTAACGGTACTACAGGGAATGAAAATCTTAACGGCACGACAGCGAATGACACCTTAGATGGTGGTGTTGGTGCTGATACGATGATCGGTGGTTTGGGCAACGATACCTATGTTGTCGATAATGCTGGTGATGTCATCACAGAGTTGGCAGGGGAAGGTACTGACACTGTGCAGTCATCAATCTCATACATCTTGGGTAACAACCTCGAAAAATTGACACTCACGGGTAACAGTGTAATCAACGGTACGGGTAATAGCCTGAACAATGTGATCACGGGTAATACCAGTGCTAATATTCTCAATGGTGGTACAGGGGTAGATACTTTAATAGGTGGCTTAGGTGATGATACTTATTATGTCGATAATGCTGGTGATGTCATCACAGAGTTGGCAGGGGAAGGTACTGACACTGTGCAGTCATCAATCTCATACATCTTGGGTAACAACCTCGAAAAATTGACACTCACGGGTAACAGTGTAATC
>Ga0209599_10000868_pt1 | contig 16799 bp, 18 predicted proteins | sample Shrwel_input2_FT_FD_187534 | JGI IMG/M metagenome (GOLD analysis project Ga0209599, IMG submission 187534) | Subsurface microbial communities from deep shales in Ohio, USA - Utica-3 well 1 S input2 FT (SPAdes) (version 2) ... | reverse complement strand
TATTATTGATACAGTAGCTTCCTCACCGATTGGTACTTTAGCTTTACAATGGCATAGTCAAGTCAAATATATTACTGATTTGCCATTGAGTTATATTGTGGGTGTATTGGCAATTGACCAAAAAGCTTTTAATAAAATTGAGCCTGCTGACCAAGTTATCGTGCGTGAGGTGATGCAGCGTGTATTTAAAGAGATTGATAAACAAAATCGACAAGATAATGTTGCCGCTTATAACGCCTTACTAAAACAAGGAATTAAACCCGTTAAACCCAATGCTCAAGAGTTAATTGAGTGGGAAAGAGACAGTGCTACTGCCTCACAACGGATTGAGCAAGCAGGCATTGTGAATGCTTCTACTTTACAAATGTTGAGAGCGCATCTCAAAACTTTAAAAGCTAATACCAAATCATGAGTCGTTATTTAGAACGTGTTCTATGGGGTTTACATCGTTTAGAAGATGGTATTTTGGTCGTGTTATTGGCCACGATGATTGTCTTGGCTTTTATGCAAATTGTGTTGCGTAATGGTTTTGATACAGGTTTTACGTGGGCAGATAGTTTGTTGCGCGTGATGGTGCTATGGATAGCTTTAATTGGTGCAATGGTTGCCAGTCGCCAACGTCAACATATTAATATTGATGTGATTTCGCGCTTTTTGCCTGCCACTGCTCGGCGTATTAGCCAAGTAGTGACATCGTTATTTGCGGCGGGTATTTGTTTGATATTAGCCAAATATACTTTTAGTTTTGTGCAAATGGAATATGAGTCTCCCAGTATGGCTTTTGCTCATGTGCCTACATGGGTATGTGAAAGTATTATGCCTATCTGTTTTACAATTATGACCTTACGTTATGTGTTATACGCGGTGCAAGACGCTTTTTTTCCTTCGCTCGTTAAATTGGAATCGCCCGCGTGACGATATTACTTATTGTAGCTTTAATTGTCTTGGCCTTATTGGGTGCGCCTTTATTTACGATATTGGCAGGGGCAGCAATTGTAGGTTTTACGCAACAAGAAATAGACCTAACGATTTTAGGCGTTGAGTTATATCGTTTGGTGGATACGCCCATTTTATTGGCTTTGCCCTTATTTACTTATGCAGGCTACTTGTTAGGTGAGGGGCAAACAGCAAAACGTTTGGTGCGTTTGATTATGGCTTTGGTAGGTTGGTTACCAAGTGGCTTGGCCATAGCGGCACTATTTACCTGTGCTTTTTTTACGGCATTAACGGGTGCAAGTGGTGCAACCATTGTTGCTTTAGGTGCGCTGTTATATCCTGCATTGATGCAAGCTGGTTATCCTGAAAAATTTTCTTTGGGTTTAGTGACGACATCAGGCTCATTGGGCTTGTTGTTACCCCCTTCGTTGCCATTAATTTTGTATGCGATTATTGCCCAACAATTACCTCAAGGTTCTGGTGTGACGATAGAAGCTATGTTTAAAGCGGGCATATTACCTGCGTTATTGATGATTTTTTTATTGTCATTGTATAGTTTATGGGTAACACGCAAACATGCCATTCCTCTACAGGCTTTTTCTTGGTCAGAATTAAAAGTTGCCGCTAAAGGCGCAAAGTGGGAAATCCCTTTGCCGTTTTTTGTACTTGGTGGTATTTACAGCGGTTTTTTTGCGGTGTCTGAAGCAGCAGCAGTGACTGCTTTATATGTGACCATCATGACTGTATTTATTTATAAAGAAATCTCGTTCAAACAATTGTTTGGCATTATGCGTGAGTCTATGGTGATGATTGGCGCAATTCTATTGATTTTAGCCGTGGCGATGGCGTTTACCAATTGGCTAATAGATGCCGAAATTCCTACCCGCTTGTTTGAATTTATCAAGCAACATATTGATAGTAAGTGGACTTTCTTGTTGCTACTCAATATTTTCTTACTGATTCTCGGCTGTTTTTTGGATATTTTTTCGGCCTCAGTCATTATGATTCCGTTGTTGTTACCTATTGCTATTGGTTATGGCATTGACCCGATTCATTTAGGTATCATCTTTTTGGCTAATATGGAGTTAGGTTATTGTACGCCACCTGTAGGCATGAATTTAATGATAGCGAGTTATAGGTTTAAAAAGTCGATGATGGAGCTATATCAAACGACTATCCCTTTTTTATTGGTACTGATAGTTGCCGTGTTGATTATTACTTATGTCCCGTGGTTTAGCTTGGCGTTACTATGAAGCGCACATATTAGAGATTTTTTGTCCTTCAACAGACATTAAGGCGCAGATTTCGGCTTGTTTTTGATATGCACCGACGAGGCTCAAGGCAAAGATACGCTCTTTGCTGTTGAGTGTAGGGTCTAAATCCCATGTAATTGAGCGTTCAACAGCGTTAGCGACCAGTTTTTGGGTGTTCTTATCTAGTTGTGTCCATAAAATTAAACCCAGCTCAACCGTAATGTGAATCACATTTCTTTCCCGTGCACCCAGTTGGTTTGCTTTGTGTAAGGCATGGATAAATTCGCCATCTATTTCACCAAAACGGGCTTTAATTAGCGCAAAACTAGAATAACTGTAAGGCCATGTAGGACGTTGTTTAAGCGCAGTACGATACGCTGCGAAAATATCGGATTTGATAATGGTTTGTTGAGTAATTGGTATATTAGCAGTATTACTTAAATACCATAACTGCATGTCAGCAATCGCTGTCCAGTAATCGGTATTATAAGGAACCAAATTGAGAGCCTGACGACTTTTGTCTAAAGTTGATTGGTATTGTTCGTTAGAAACTTGAAAGTCAGGAGTTTTTAAGCGTTGATGTTGCCATAATTCAACATGACTATTGGCTTGAAATTGATAAATGCCTGCTTGCCCTGTTTTGGCAGCCCACCATGCAAACGTTAAAACCGCCAATAATAAGGGAAAACGCAGTAATGGATGGCTAATTGAGAGTGTAGGCATGGACTAAATCTTACTAAAAACAAAATATCACTTGCTATATAGCATAACTTTACAGCTTTTGTTAGCTGCTGTCTTTTATAAATCAACAAATTCCCGTACAATGCTCGCCCTTTGAAGGCTATTGTTCAAATAACAACTATCACTCGTAGTTTTTAGATTTAAAAATTACACGATAGATTTGATAGTCTTAAACTCGTTTTTGTGGAATAAACATTATGGTCGTTATTCGTTTAGCTCGTGGCGGTGCCAAAAAGCGTCCCTTTTATCAAGTTGTTGTCACTGACAGCCGTAATGCTCGTGACGGTCGTTTTATTGAGCGTGTTGGCTTTTTTAACCCTGTTGCCAAAGGTGCAGCGGAATCGGTACGTTTAGATGCCGACCGTTACAACTATTGGGTAAGCCAAGGCGCGCAACCTTCTGAGCGTGTTGCTCAAATTGCTAAATCTGCATTGTCTGCTTAATTTTTATTTAGAGCTTTGCCTATGGCGACAATTCCTCCCATTGAACAACTGCTAACGATTGGACGTGTTCAGTCGGCTTACGGTATTAAAGGTTGGGTGTGGGTGTACGCTAATACCGAACCTACCAGCAACATTTTTGCCTATAGCCCATGGTATATGCAGTTGGGTCAAGAGTGGCGCGAAGTGCAAGTGTTGGAATGGCGAGAGCAGGGTAAAGGCTTAGTGGCGCATTTAAAAGGTAGTGATGACCGTAATGCCGCCGAAGCCTTACATGGCGCAGTGATTTGGACAGCAAAATCCAATTTGCCCGACTTGCCAGATGGCGATTATTACTGGTCCGATCTGATTGATTTAGATGTGTGGACGGTGGATGGCCAGCTATTAGGTCAGGTGCATAGTTTAATGGAAACAGGTGCAAATGATGTGTTGGTGGTACGTCCGATTGTGGGCAGTATCGACCAAACTGAGCGTTTGATTCCATGGATTCCACAACAAGTGGTTACGGGTGTTGATATTATCAATAAACGAGTCACAGTTGATTGGGATATAGACTTTTAATCACGGGGCTTCACTTCACTGTAGAGAACTGCCATGTGGTTTGGAGTGATTACGCTGTTCCCTGATATGTTTGACGCTATTACTGGCTTGGGCATGACAGGTAGAGCGGTAAGTCAAGGCTTAATCCGCCTAGAAACGTGGAATCCGCGTGATTTTACCGAAGACAATTATCGCCGTGTTGATGAACGTCCTTATGGGGGCGGGCCGGGCATGGTGATGTTGATTGAACCTTTGGCAAAAGCGATTGCTGCGGCTAAAGCGCGTGCTGCCGAACTGGATATTGATGCACCTGTTATTTATTTATCACCGCAAGGTCAGCGTTTTGATGAAGCCGCTACTAAACAATTGGCACTCCATCAAGGTTTGATTTTGTTGTGTGGTCGTTATGAAGGTGTTGATGAACGTTTGATTGAACGCTTAGTTGATGCTGAATGGTCAATTGGTGACTATGTGTTGTCGGGCGGTGAGTTGCCTGCCATGGTCATTATAGATGCCATTAGTCGGCGTATAGAGGGTGTGTTGGGTGATAAACAATCGGCAGAGCAAGACTCTTTTGTTTCTGGCTTGTTAGATTGTCCGCACTATACCCGTCCTGAAATATATGACGGTGAGGCTGTGCCTGCCGTATTGTTGTCAGGTAATCATGCACAGATACAGCGTTGGCGTTGGCAACAAAGTTTAAAACGTACTTTAATGAGGCGGCCTGATTTGTTAGCGGTTGCCTCTTTGAACGCGGAACAACGTCGTTTGTTAGCTCAAATTAAACAAGAGCAAATAAATGACAATTTAGGTCAGTCTTAATTTTAAAGACTGTGACTTTAGCGGTTATATGCGCCGAGCCTTGTGGCTCATAGCCTCTGTGACTATTTAGTGTGGTTTTGATAGTCCTACACTAAACTTTATTAGGAGTCCTACCATGAGTGGTAAGCATCCCATTATCCAAAGTATTGAACAAGCTCAAATGAAGCAAAACATCCCTTCTTTTGCACCCGGTGATACCGTTGTGGTGCAAGTGAAAGTAAAAGAAGGTGAGCGTGAGCGTTTACAGGCTTATGAAGGCGTTGTCATTGCCAAGAAAAATGCAGGTTTAAATTCTGCATTTACCGTACGTAAAATTTCTAACGGCGTTGGTGTTGAGCGTGTGTTTCAAACCCATTCACCTTTAGTGGCCGCGATTGAATTAAAACGTCGTGGTGCAGTACGTCGTGCTAAGTTGTATTACTTGCGTGACCGTACAGGTAAATCTGCCCGTATTAAAGAAAAATTGGTTGCTCGTACTAAATAAGTACCTAGCGAATCAGTTAAAAAAGCGACCTTTGTGTCGCTTTTTTTGTGAGTAATAAACTATGGCTACATCATCGCCAGCAACCATAAATAAAACCACACGTCCTCGCCGTCAGCGTGGCCGAGTGTTGTCTGCAATTGTGTTGCCTGATAGTCAGAGTGGCAAAGAGTTAAAATGGTTGCGTGATCGTTTGATTGCTCAAGCCTTGAGTCAGCATAGTGTTAATGCGTATCTACAAGATTTAAAACAGTTGGTTGTATGGCTAAATAAGCCATTATCAACACTCAATAAAGCAGATTTTGCTGATTATTTACGTCATTTGGCCTCTGAAGGTAGAAGCCCACGTTCGGTAGCACGCTGTTTGTCGGCAGCACGACATTTTTATAAATTACAAATAGCCGAGCGTCATTTAACCACTGACCCCACTTTGGATTTAGATAGTCCACGTTTGGGTCAGTCTTTGCCTAAAGATATTTCAGAGTTAGATGTTGATGCGTTACTCAACGCGCCCGACATGAACACTGCTTTAGGAATGCGTGATAAAGCGATGCTGGAATTGTTGTATGCCTGTGGTTTGCGTGTTTCTGAGTTAATTACCTTAACCATAGATGCGGTTGATATTAACAAAGGGTTTATTCGGGTGCGAGGCAAAGGTAGTAAAGAGCGTGTTGTGCCAATAGGCGAAGTGGCTTGTGATTGGATTGGTCAATACTTACAAGTTGCTCGTCCCGAATTGGTCTATGGTCAGGCCAGTGATGCTTTATTTCCGAGTCGAGTGGGTGGTTTTATGAGTCGGCAAAATTTTTGGTATGCCATTAAAGCCTATGCCAAACAGATGGGTATTGAACGTGATTTATCGCCACATACTTTGCGTCATGCTTTTGCTACCCATTTGTTGAATCACGGTGCAGATTTGCGTGTGGTACAAATGTTGTTGGGACATAGCGATTTATCAACTACGCAAATTTATACTCATGTTGCCCGCGCACGTTTACAACAGTTGCATCAACAACACCATCCGCGCGGCTAACGCATTGTTCCGAAATAAGCGATAACCGCGTAAGTCCTATAAATGTACGCTTAGTGTAAAAAATTACAGTTTTTTTGGCGATTTAATTTTAATCTGTAAAAATTCTTTGGAGAGCCTAACGATGAAATTTTCTCACCTTGCTTTATCTGTCAGTTTGGTCATGATGAGTGCTTGTTCTCAAGCTGAACCTCCTGCCAACAAAACCGTTCTGCCTGAGACTCATGCCCAAGCTGAAGCCGCGATTCGTGCCAGTCTAAAACAAGCGATTCCCGATGCCGAAATTACCCAAGTCAAACCGAGTGTCGCAGGTTTATACGAAATTAAAGCTAAAGGTTATGGTACGGCTTATATGACCGCCGACGGTCGGTATATGTTACAGGGTGAAATTATTGAAATAGACGGAGCTAAGTTAAGTAATGTCACCGAAAAAGGCATGGCGGGACAACGCAAAGAGTTATTAGCCAGTGTGCCAACACAAGATATGATTATTTTTGCGGCGGAGGGTAAAGCTAAAGGCATTGCTTATGTTTTTACCGATGTTGACTGTGGTTATTGCCGCAAAATACATGATGAAGTGCCAATGATGAATAAAATGGGCATAGAAATTCGTTATTTGGCCTTCCCCCGAGCAGGTTATCCTTCTCCTACCTCGCAACGTATGGATGCTATTTGGTGTAATGCCGACCGTAACAGTGCTATGACCGCGATGAAGCGTAATCAACCCGTTCCTCCTGCTACTTGTCCTAATCCAATTAAAGCCCAATATGAATTAGGCCAAGAAATTGGCGTTCGTGGTACCCCAGCCGTGTTTTTGGAAGATGGGACACAAGTCGGCGGTTATTTATCGCCTAAAGACTTAGCCGCAGCGATGGGCATCAAATAAGCAATAAGCGGCGTTTTTTGTCGTTGTATGAGCGGTAAACGGTGCATTTTTTTTGCAAACCGTTATATCATCGCGTTTCTTAAAAACTGATGTACAAGCGGTAAGTTTTGGTTTAGGGCTTAGGTATTTTACAGTCCGTTGAAAAAATAGGTGATTAGGGTGAAATCGGTCAAAGTTGGCATTGTAGGACTGGGAACAGTGGGTGGCGGTGCATTTAATTTATTGCAAGCCAATGCGGCAGAAATCAGTCGTCGAACTGGCCGTGATATTGTCGTGACGCACGTTGGCGCGCGCCGTGATTATCCACAATATAACTTAACAGGTGTGACTGTCAGCCGTGATATTTTTGCGGTGGTTAATGACCCTGAAATAGATATTGTGGTCGAAGTGATTGGTGGTACAACCACAGCCCGCGAAGTGGTATTACAAGCGATTGCCAATGGCAAACACGTAGTGACAGCCAATAAAGCCTTATTAGCCCAATATGGTAATGAGATTTTTGCTGCTGCTGAAGCCAAAGGGGTGTTTGTTGCCTTTGAGGCGGCGGTTGCAGGTGGAGTACCGATTATCAAAGTATTGCGCGAAGGTTTGGCGGGTAATCGTATAGATTGGTTGGCGGGTATTATTAACGGGACTGGCAATTTTATTTTGACCGAAATGCGTGACAAAGGTCGTGATTTTGCTGACGTATTAACCGAAGCCCAAGCCTTAGGTTATGCCGAAGCTGACCCAACTTTTGACGTAGAAGGCATTGATGCCGCGCATAAATTAACCATTTTGGCTTCTTTAGCGTTTGGTATTCCTTTGCAGTTTGACAAAGTTTATACCGAAGGTATTACCAAGCTCACGCGTGATGATGTCAGTTATGCAGAAGAGTTAGGTTTTAGAATCAAACATTTAGGTGTGGCGCGACGTACGCTAGATGGCATTGAGTTGCGTGTACATCCCACATTGATTCCTCAAGAGCGTTTAATTGCTAACGTCAATGGCGTTAAAAATGCCGTTTTAGTGCAATCGGATGCCGTTGGCTCGACATTGTATTATGGGGCAGGGGCAGGAGCAGGGGCGACAGGTTCGGCGGTAGTGGCTGATATTGTCGATATTGTGCGTTCGCTGAGTATTGATAATGCCAGTGGTGTGCCACATTTAGCTTTTCAACCTGATTCATTGGCGGATACGCCAATTTTGCCTGTAGAAGCAATTAAAACCGCTTACTATTTACGTTTGCAAGCTAATGATAAATCGGGTGTGTTAGCGGATGTTACCCGTATTTTGAGTGACAATGGCATTAGTATCGAAGCGATTTTACAAAAGCCTGCTCACGAAGCAGGTACAGTGCCTGTGATTATTTTGACCAAGCCCGTGATTGAGCGTGAAATGAACCGTGCGATTGGCGGTTTAGAGGCATTGGCTGATATTGTTGCGCCCGTAGTGCGTATTCGTTTAGAAGCGTTAGACGCTTAACCTCCTCCCAGCCTCCGCCATTTTAGGAGGAGGGGAACGTTTTTTAGAGAGAAAAATTATGACAGTTGGCAATCGTTATACGGGCTTAATCAACAAATATCGTGATTATTTACCTATCTCCGATGACACTCGGATTATTTCTTTGGGCGAAGGTAATACGCCGTTAATTCGTCTCAAAAACATTCCACATCTTATTGGTAAAGATGTTGATATTTATGTCAAATATGAGGGTTTAAACCCTACAGGTTCATTTAAAGACCGTGGCATGACGATGGCGGTGACTAAAGCCGTAGAAGCAGGTAGCAAAGCGATTATTTGTGCTTCTACAGGTAACACTTCGGCTGCTGCGGCTGCCTATGCTGCTCGCGCAGGGATTAAAGCCTTTGTGTTGATTCCCGAAGGCAAAATTGCCATGGGTAAACTTGCCCAAGCAATGATGTATGGTGCAATCACTTTACAAATTCGTGGTAATTTTGACGATGGTATGGAATTGGTCAAACAAGTGGCAGGTGAAGCTCCTGTCACGATTGTTAACTCAGTCAATCCCTTTCGTCTACAAGGTCAAAAAACCGCTGCGTTTGAGATTGTCGAAGAGTTAGGTCGTGCGCCTGATTATCACTGTTTGCCTGTAGGTAATGCAGGAAACATTACCGCGCATTGGATTGGCTATTGTGAATACTCTACGCCTGCGGGTCAAAAAGTCACTGATTCTTGCTCGTTTTGCAATGGTCATTGTCGTTTTGCAGGTGGCCCGATGATTGGTAGCCGTCCGAAAATGATTGGTTATCAAGCGGCAGGTTCTGCACCTTTTATGCGTGGCGAAGCGGTAAAAAATCCCGAAACGGTAGCAACAGCGATTCGTATTGGTAATCCACAAAGTTGGGCGCAAGCGTTAAAAGTGCAAGAAGAATCAGGTGGCTGGTTTGACGAATTAAGCGACCAAGAAATTTTGGATATGCAGCGTCAATTGGCGATGTACGAAGGCATTTTCTGTGAACCTGCTTCTGCGGCTTCGATTGGCGGTGCGATTCGTGATATTAAAAATGGCCGTATTCCAGAGGGTTCAACGATTGTTTGTACCTTAACAGGTAACGGCTTAAAAGACCCTGATACCGCTATTCAACAATGTACCAGCACGGCAGAATTAGTCACTATTGATGCAACTTTAAATCAAGTACGTGATACGATTTTGAAGTCTATGGGCTTGTAATCGAACCGAGTGTTTGCTAAGACCTCATAAGCTCGCTTATGGGGTTTTTTTATGGATTTTTGGGATTAGGAGTAAAAAATGCAAGATAAATATGTCAATCCGTTTACGGATTTTGGCTTTAAAAAGCTATTTGGTGAAGAGTTACATAAAGAACTTTTAATGAGTTTTTTAAATACTTTATTACCAGAGAAACATCAAATTAAGAATTTAGAATACAGTAAAAATGAATATCAAGGCTATTCCGCGCTCGATAGAAAAGCAATTTTTGATTTAAATTGTATCAGTAGTACAGGCGAGCGGTTTATTGTTGAACTACAAAAAGCCAAACAGAATTATTTTAAAGATAGAAGTGTTTATTATTCGACTTTTCCTATTCGAGAACAGGCACAGCGCGGTGACTGGGATTTTAAATTATCAGCAGTTTATACGATTGGGATTTTGGATTTTGTTTTTGATGAAGATGTGAAAAACCATGATGAACGAGTGATTCATACTGTTCAGTTAAAAAATCAACAAGGGGAAGTTTTTTACGATAAATTAACCTTTATTTATTTGACCATGCCACATTTTACTAAACAATTAAATGAGTTACAGACAAGGCAAGATAAATGGTTATATGTCTTTAAACATTTACACGAGTTAGACGATATTCCTTTAGAGTTACAAGAGGAAGTTTTTATTAAGCTTTTTGCGGCTGCCCAAATAGCCCAATTTAGTCCGATAGAACGGCAAGCCTATGAGGATAGTTTAAAATATTATCGAGACTTAAAAAACGTGACTGATACCGCACGCGATGAAGGTAGAGAGGAAGGTAGAGAGGAAGGTAAACGTCAAGCCGTGTTACAGATGTATGCCAATGGTGTACCACTTGATATGATTGCTCAAGGGTTACAGTTACCTGTCGAGACTCTCAATCAATGGCTTATCGAAAAATAATACTATGCCCAAAATCTTAAAAACTCGCGCTATTCCCGTTATATCTGATGAGCTAAAAAACTTACATCCTGTATTAGCACGAGTATATGCAGCACGTGGCGTAGATGCCCCCGAACAAGTACAACACAAGCTCAAACACTTAGCAACCGCACAACAATTACATGGCTTAACGGCAGCTTTAGCGTTATTAACAACCGCTTTGCAACAACAGCAACGGATTGTCATTGTCGGTGATTTTGATGCTGATGGCGCAACCAGTACTGCATTGAGTGTTTTGGCTCTACGCGCAATGGGGGCAAAATATGTGGATTATTTAGTGCCAAATCGTTTTAAGTTTGGTTATGGTTTAACGCCCGAAATTGTTGATGTGGCCTTAGCCGAAAAAAATCCACAACTGATTATGACCGTAGATAATGGCATTTCGAGCCGTGAAGGCGTAGAGCGCGCCAAACAAGCAGGCGTGAAAGTGTTAATTACCGACCATCATTTAACAGGTAAAACCTTGCCCGAAGCCGATGCTATTATCAATCCCAATCAACCTGACTGTCATTTTCCCAGTAAAAATTTGGCAGGCGTAGGCGTAGCCTTTTATTTAATGGCTGCCTTGTGTACTCATCTAAAAAGTTTGGGCTGGTTTGCTCATAAATCGATGCCTAATATGACCGATTTTTTAGATTTAGTAGCTTTGGGGACGGTGGCGGACGTAGTGCAGCTTGACTACAACAACCGTATTTTGGTGGCACAAGGTTTAGAGAAGATTCGTGCAGGGCAGTGTAGGGCAGGGATTAAAGCCTTGTTAGCCGTAGCCAAACGTGACTTAGCCAGTTTACAAGCTGAAGATTTAGCGTTTGCGATTGCTCCACGTTTAAATGCAGCAGGGCGTTTAGATAATATGTCGCAAGGCATTGAATGTTTATTAACCACATCAAGCCAAGAAGCACAAATGATGGCCAATGCCTTAGATGAGTTAAACATTGAGCGTCGCCACATTGAAAGCGATATGCAGGAACAAGCACTTGCCGCCTTGCAAGCCCTAGACTGGACAGAGGAAAATTTACCTTCGGCCTTAGTGTTGTTTAATCCTGAGTGGCATCAAGGCGTCATTGGTATTGTTGCAGGGCGGTTAAAAGAAAAGTTTCATCGTCCGAGTATTGTCTTTGCGCCTGTGGATGAACACAGCGATTTTATTAAAGGCTCGGCGCGTTCTATAGCTGGGATTCATATTCGGGATGCGATTGAATTAGTCACGGTACGCCATGCGGGCTTAGTGACACATTTTGGCGGTCATGCGATGGCCGCAGGCATGACCATTCCTCGCGCCAATTTTACCGCGTTTCAACAGGCTTTTTTGCAAGTGATTGATGAATTAGCCACTGAAGAACATTTAACTGCCGCGATAGTCACCGATGGTGAGTTGGCCGAACACTATATTAATCTTGAAGTCGCGCAATTGTTACGCACGAGCGGGCCTTGGGGACAAGCCTTTCCTGAGCCGTTATTTGTCGGTGAATTTAATGTAAACGATTTTAATGTATTAAAAGAAAAACACCTTAAATTTAAACTTGCACATCCCCAAACAGGCAATGATTTAGAAGCGATAGCGTTTAATGTCGATATTAAAACATGGTCAAATCAAACCCAGCGCGTGTTGTTAGCATACCGTTTGGATGTTAATACGTTTAGAGGCGAAAGTCGTTTGCAGCTTAAAGTAGAGTATTGGCAGGCCGTTATCTAAAGTGCAGATGTAAGTAAGTGTAGATTGTCTGCTCCAGAAGCTGGCGTGTTTACTTCTTGTTTTTAAAAAAATCTTAGCAAGGTGTGTATCATTTGTTGATAGTATATTACTATTCCACTGCCTGATAGTGCAGCATCAATGTCATGGACTAAAGCATATTTATGCCATCTAGTTAATATATTATTGTTTAGGAATGTTTACATTTTTTGATATGAGGGGATTATGCTGAGACGTTCTTTTCTTCAAAGTGTGGCCGCTGTTTGTACTTTAGCAGTACATTCTACAGAAGTTGCTGCTGCTGATGCGGGAGCTGCCGCAAGAATGGGTAAGCATATACTTGCTACTTGTTCTGCAGATGATATAGCGATGCTCCGTCAAATTTCCCAGCAGCTTCCATCAATTTCTTCATCTGAACTGAGCCGTCATGTGGCAGCCGACCACCGTGCTGGTCGTATTATCAAGGTTGATCGTATTCATTTTTCGATAACTGAGGCAGCTTGGTTTGTATCAATAGCGGAGTTTGCAGCTTGAACGGATATATAGATGCTATGCAGGCAGACTTGCCAGAAGTTATTTCAGGCAATATATGTATTGTTGGGGCAGGTGCGGCAGGAATCACTTTAGCGCGTAAGTTGGCTGAAACGGTTTCTGGTGTCATTCTTATCGAAAGTGGCGGTTTTGATATTTCTGGACAGACTCAGTCATTGTTTCAGGGGCGCCATTTAGGATTAAAGTATTTTGATTTAATGTCATGCCGTCTGCGCTATTTTGGTGGTACAACCAATCATTGGTCTGGCTTTTGTAGAGAAAATGACCAAATTGATTATGTGGGCAGACCAGCATTGGGATTGCCAGCTTGGCCAATCACCCGTCAAGATTTATCTTCTTATATTGTAGAGGCTGGCCGTTCTTTAGGTATAGAACCTAGTGCATTTAATCCTGATATAGTTTTAAAATCGCTTGGTGAAAATCCCGAACAACTGGTAGAGCATGGTTCATCATCGTTACATTTGCAAACCAAAGTATTTCAATTGGCTCAAGATATACGGCTGGGTACAAAGTATCGTGAGCAAGTTGGTCAATCACCTAATATTACCGCCTATTTAAACCTAAATCTTATCCATATTCAGCTTGCTGCTGATGCGCGTAGTGTCAAGCATTTAAAATGTGCTACGCTGACAGGAAAGCAATGCCGTGTTGAGGCGCGTCAATATGTGTTGTGTTGTCATGGTATTGAAAATGCTAGACAATTGCTTGCCTCCAATGATGTTATGCCTACAGGAGTTGGCAATAGCTATGATCATGTAGGTAGGTATTTTATGGAGCATGCGGCAATAAGTGCTTCAAAGTTTATTCCTACCTCAAAATTTCCCAAAATTTATAATTTCCATTACGCACGTTCGAAAAAAATTAACGCCAATCTCTCTTTTACTGATGATTATTTACACAAGCATAACTTGTTACAGTATTACTGTCGTTTTACGCCACATTATGTGACGGACGAAATGCTTAGCGCAAAAGATGATGTTATACATGGCTTTTGGAAGCCTGGTAGTTTAGCTTACTTAGCAGATGTGGCTAAGGTGGCTTCGGAATTTGATGGTGAATTACGGCGTGTGTTTTTCAAAAGAGGGCTTTATAGCCAGCCTTTATATTACTCTTTAGAGCATCGTATTGAACAAGCTCCTAATCCCAAAAGTAGGGTAGTATTATCTGACAGAATAGATGCATTAGGACAACGTATTGCAGACTTAGATTGGCAAATTAATGAGCATGATGTAGCTACTATTAAACATGGGCAAACAGCGATTGCGCGTGAAATGGCTGCTTTAGGTTTTGGACGTTTAGAAGAAGAAGAGATAACACGAGAGTTGGTTGAATCAAGAATAAAGGGGCATTATCACCATATTGGTACAACGCGTATGTCTGCAGACCCCAAACAAGGCGTTGTTGACAAGAATTGTACTGTACATGGGATTGGCAATTTGCATATAAGTGGTAGTTCGGTTTTTCCGACTGCTGGCTATTCTGGGCCAACAATGATGATTATTGCTTTGGCTTTACGACAAGCAGAGTATTTGAAAACGAGGCTGATTTGATGACTGCCTTTTTACGTACACTAGCGTTATTAGTGACATCTGTTTTTTTGCCGCCAGCCGCGTTTTACATTGCAAATCGTACTCGGTTTGCACTGGTTTCTTTAGTTGTTTTCGTGTTGACAGTTTGTGTCTATTTTTTTGTTGCTGCGGGGCCAGGTTTGATGTTATGGGCTTTGCAGGTGATGTTAACACTGATTTTAATAGTCGTTGGACTAATTAAACAGAGGAGAAATGTTTTGTGAAGTCATTGTTTTCAATTGTTTTGGTTATGTCAATGATGTCGTTAATGACGGGCTGTCAGCGAGAAGCGGCTAATCCTATTGATAAAGAGGCTGCCGCACGAGGTAAACAACTGATTTCTAAATGTACTATGTGCCACTCTGTAAATGACGATAAAGCCTTTGTGGGGCCGTCATTGAAAGGCGTGATTGGTCGTAATGCGGGTACAGTAGCAGGCTATGAGTATTCTCCTGCTATGGTCAAGTCTGGCCTTGTTTGGACTCCTGAAAATATTGAGACTTTTTTAAAAAATCCATCCGCTTTGGTTCCTGGCACAAAAATGGCTATAGGTGAAGTACCACCCAATGAAGCCAAAGATATTATTGAATATCTGCGTCTGATTGATTGAGTTTTAGCCGTTTATTATCACTATAGTAAGATTGATACATTTTCTCTCTCTCCCTAAGGGAGAGAGTTGGGATGAACAAATAATCAATAACTAAGTTCAATACACATTACACAACCCTTCGCCTAAACCCCCAAATTCGGGTACAATTTGCGCCTTTACTTTTTGAGCAAGCTGTAAAACCGTCATGGAAATCAATCCGTATATAAAACACATGAAAGACCTGACCGAGCGTGGCGAAACGCTTAGGGGGTATCTTTGACTACGAGCAAAAAAAAGAACGCCTCGAAGAAGTGATGCGTGAGCTCGAAGACCCAACCGTTTGGAACAATCCCGAACAAGCCCAAGCCCTTGGCAAAGAACGCTCCGCGCTAGAAAACAGCGTAGGCGTACTAGATAAACTCACCGAATTAGTCGCTGATGCCTCTGCCATGTTAGATTTAGCCGTTGAAGCCGATGACGAAAGCTTATTAGCTGATGTGCAAGCCGAATTAGATGGCGCAGAAAAATTAGTGGCCGATTTAGAATTTAGACGGATGTTTAGTGGTGAAATGGATGCCAGCAACTGTTTTGTTGATATTCAATTTGGTTCGGGTGGCACAGAAGCACAAGATTGGGCAGGCATGTTGTTACGCATGTATTTGCGTTGGATTGAGCGTCATGGTTTTAAAGGCGAACTCATGGAAGTCTCTGATGGCGAAATTGCAGGTATTAAAAGTGCCACGATTCGTGTCGAGGGTGACTATGCTTTTGGTTGGTTGCGTACCGAAACGGGTGTGCATCGTTTAGTGCGTAAGTCGCCGTTTGATTCAGGCAATGGCCGTCATACCTCGTTTGCGGCAGTATTTATCTCACCCGAAGTTGATGACAACATCGAAATCGACATCAATCCCTCTGATGTGCGTACCGATACTTATCGCGCCAGTGGTGCAGGTGGTCAGCACATTAACAAAACTGACTCCGCAGTACGCTTAACGCATATTCCAACAGGCACAGTGGTAGCCTGTCAAAATGAGCGTTCGCAACACGCTAACCGTGACCGTGCATGGAAGTTATTACGCGCCAAGTTATATGAGTTAGAAGTATTAAAGAAAAATTCCGCCAAACAAGCCTTAGAAGAAACTAAATCCGAAAACGGTTGGGGCAGTCAAATTCGCTCCTATGTGCTTGACCAATCGCGGGTTAAAGATTTGCGAACTAATGTTGAGCATTCTCGTCCTGAGACGGTATTAGACGGCGATTTAGATGCCTTTATTCAAGCCTCATTAAAAATGGGGTTGTAATACGCCGACAGGGATGGTGTGGTGCAGTTTGTTTGAGGCATGGATGCCGAGTTCTGCACCACAAATGGTTTTGCTTACTTTTGCCAAAACAAAAGTAAGGCCTGCGGCAGGCAATAAAAAGTTGATTTTACGCAAGCATCTTATGCGTTATATGGGTGATGCTTAGCCCCGAATTTAGGTTATTTAAACAGGTAAAACCATGAGTAACTCCCCCGAAGTGCAAGTTTCCGAAAACGAATTGTTTGCCCAACGTCAACAAAAACTCGCTGAGTTACGCACCAAAGGCCAAGCCTTTCCTAATGATTTTAGACGTGACAG
>Ga0209599_10000866_pt1 | contig 16802 bp, 28 predicted proteins | sample Shrwel_input2_FT_FD_187534 | JGI IMG/M metagenome (GOLD analysis project Ga0209599, IMG submission 187534) | Subsurface microbial communities from deep shales in Ohio, USA - Utica-3 well 1 S input2 FT (SPAdes) (version 2) ... | reverse complement strand
GGCTTAGATAGAATACGCGCCTCTTTAGACGTATAGCTCAGTTGGTTAGAGCACCACCTTGACATGGTGGGGGTCGCTGGTTCGAGTCCAGTTACGTCTACCAAGATTTATAAAGGGTTTGCTTAGTTTTCAAAGACTTGCAAGCCCTTTTTTATTGCTCTCTTCTGCATTAGTTCTCTTGTTTATTGTAAAAAATAAAGAAAATACGGCATAATTTACGCCCGAATTACGCCAAGATTATTCTAAAACAATGAAGTTACCGACCCCTCGAAAACGCGGTGATGCCTATCGCATAGAAGTTATGTTTAATGGCGAGCGTTATTCTTGTACTAGAGATACCGCTAAAGAATGTGAACAATGGGCTGCAATGAAGTTATTGGAGTTAAAAGCGGGTATTGCCACAACACCAAAAGATAAAAATCCTAATTTTTCATTTAGAGAATTATTTGAACAGTACTATCGCAATGTTGGTAAGCATAAGCGTTCATCTCGACAAATCAATGAACAATTTTCCACATTTGATAAAAAGTTTGGTGAGCTATCTTATAAAAATATTCATGATATTACGCCAAAGGATTTAACAGATTGGCGTAACAAGCGTTCTACTCAGGTAAGTGCAGGGACTGTATTAAAAGAAATGTCTTTATTTAGTGCGGTGTTTTCTTATGCTCAAAAAGAATTGTTTTTAATTGAGCAAAATCCTTTTTTTATGGTCTCTAAGCCAAAGCAGCCAAAGGCAAGAGATAGGCGCATTACGGATGATGAAATTAAGCTGCTACTTGATGGATTAAATTACACGCAAGGGCAAGTACCTTCTGAACCAAGACATTATGTTGCATGGGCTTTTTTGTTTGCGATTGAGACGGCTATGCGACGTGGTGAAATTCTTGGCTTAACTAAAGATTATGTGTTTGAGAAGCATGTGCATTTGCCACAAACAAAAAATGGTGATTCTCGTGATGTACCATTAACTCGAAAAGCGAGAGAGTTATTGACATTGATTCAGCATGATGACACCAAAATTATTCCACAATCAGAAAATGCGTTTAGATTGGTTTTTGAGAGAGCTAAGGTCAAATTAGGTTTAGACGATTTGCATTTTCATGATACACGTCACGAAGCGATTACAAGGATTGTTAATAAACGAAAATTGCCTGTTGAAATTTTGGCAAAAATGACTGGGCATAAAAACATAAAAATTTTAGTGAATACTTATTACAATCCGAACGTTGAAGATATTGCTGATATGTTGGATTAGAGAGTCTTAATTGACTCTCTTACGTCCACGTTTATTGCCAGTCCCTGATTTTAATAGGTTGTCAGCCAAAATTGGGTTATATAGGCTTTTACCTTCTGTACCTTGATTGATGCTGGCTAATTTACGTCTGACGGTATCTACAGAAATTGAGTACCTTGCCGCAAGGTATGCGGCAGAGACAAGTTCTATTTTTTCTTGTTTTAATTCTGTGACGACAGCTCCGCCAATATTTTGCCCGAGTAAAATATTGGGTGGTTGTGTTGATTCGACAATAATCGTATATTTTTGCAATGCGCTCATAACTTAATCGTCCAGCTTTTCTATGAAAAAATCATCACCATCAAATTGAAAAGAATCTACTTCAACAATTCTTACTCCGTTTTCAATAGTTAATGGCAACCAACCTTCTTTGTTTTCAAATTCATGGATAATGCCATTCTCATTCATTGTTAATGACATTTGAATAATTTCTTCAGCAAGCATTTTTAGAAATGCCATCTTCAAATCGCCATTTTCAGAACGTATACGGTCGTGGCCACCAGACCAAAATAAAAGCTGCTCTTTAAAATTTTCGGTCTTTGTTGGATCGACTTCTAAAATCAAATCCCACCAACACTCATAAGTAAATTTAAACTTTTCCACTTTAATCACCTTTGTTTAATTTATCGTTGGTTACAGCTATCTGATTTGATAGCAGGAGAGAATGCTCCTTAGAGATTTCTAAAGCAGACTCTGCAATCTCTAAACTTCCTTTTAGTGCTTTCAATAATTCAAGCACTATTTTTTGAGTTTCAATGTGGTCATACCCAGCGACAAAACCACTACAGTCATTATGTTGGTATTGTCTAAGCGCAGGTAATAGCAATGCACTGACATTAAATCCATTTTCGTCAAATTCATTGGTAAGTTCTTCAGGCATATAAACCTCAACTTTAATAGGTATTACAAATCAAAAACTTCGTCAGCAAGACGTTTTGATTGTTCAATCTCGTGTTCAGTTTCTAGGAGTTTTGTTGATTGAACTTCTACGTCACATCGACCAGAAAAACACTCCTCAAATGCAAAGGTTTCGGCTTCAGTTTTTGAAGCCTCATCACCATTATCTTCAACTTCAACAACAACTGTTTTAGTTGCTATGACAGTTAATTCATAAAAACGTGTTTTCATTTTTAGATACTCTTTGTGGTTGTTTTTTTGAAAATCCAACATTTAACACTTTTGGGTTCGTTACCATGCTTATAAATAGATGACCAAACAACTTTGCCATTTTCAACAAAACGATAATGTCGTGATTGTTTAAGATGACTTTTTAATTCTGCTTCATCTAGATAAAGTTTATGTTCATTGGCTAATGATAAAAAGTGAGGAAGGTTAATGGCGATTTCATCGCTCATAGGATTGCCATGATTAAGGCTGGGTTTATCAAATTTATTGTCGAGATATTCATAAATTTCCCAAAATTTTTGAATAATGGGATGTTCTTGGTTAATGCGTCTTTGGCGTTCAATACATAAATCAACGATGGTGCTTTTGACAGCAGTAATCACTTGTTCGTCCAGTGGAATTAAAAAGTCTAAGGCATCGACAAGTGCCATCATTTGGGCATGATTTAGGCTAAGGCGTACATTTTTAATATGCTCTGAACCATTAAGTAGTTGCTCATAAAGAGGAACTTTTGTGGTGATGATGTTGAGGATTTCTTTTTCTTGCGTGATTGCTTTTAAGATAAAGCCACTGACTGCATCGACATCGGTTTTTGATAACGCTTTAGCCAGTTCGCGCGTATTTTGTTGGCCGCGCATAAAATGTAAATGGATAATACGCTCAAGGACGGCATCACTGGCATTGACTTCGGCATTTTGAGCAATAACGACGGCACCGCGAAAGGGTGGCTCATAGGTTTCATTACCACTGTTTTTTATGCCAATGGCGCGCGGTGAACGGCCATTGTAGAGCGATTTTAGTTCGTCAAAGTCAAACTTTTTGGCATGGCTGCCTTCATCACGGTCGCCTTCCATGAGTACGATGGGTAAGTTACCGACTTGTGCCATGTTACGGCTACGGCCTGATAGCGTAGATTTTGATGGGTCGAAACCTTCATAGCCTGTCCGTCCTGCCAGTTTCCATAAAAATTCAATGAGTGTGGTTTTGCCTGCACCCGGTTCGCCAACAATTTCTAAAAAGGGATAACTTTGTTGCTGTTGGCGAATTTGTTCAGCAAAAAAACTACCGAGCCAAAATGCAAGGGCAACAATGCCTTTTGTGCCAAAGCATTGATAGACTTTTTTTACAAAGCTAGGGTCAAATTTTTTTAGGTCAGTATTGATGTTTAAATTAATCGATTGATTGATACTTTTAAGATTAGTTTTACCCACTTCAAAATAATCTTCAGTATTTAGGGGATAGGCTTTGCCATGTTGCACAGCAACTTTGTTAAAAATATAGCCGTTATATTCTCGGCTATAGCCAATAAAGTCGATAGTTTCTACCGTTTTTAGGTTCTCCAATTTATAACGTAGATAATTGTCTAAGTGTTTGCCATTGCCTGTGTAGAGTGCACCACCTGTAATATCTAATATGCGTTTTTTAAACTCACTACTATTAGCCAATTGTGCGCCAGTAAAGGTGTTTTTAATTTTTTTACCATTAGGCATGGCGATATTGAAGTAATACCAACTCTCGTCAGTCAGTTTGTTGGCCAAAAAATAGAGTGGAATGGGTAGGCAATTTAAAATCTCAGTCATCATGCCACTGGCTTTAATGGCTTGATCGCGGATTTCTTCAATTTCATCTTCGGTTTTTTCTTCTGTGCGTGAGTCAGCCATATTTTTTTCGTAGGCATCAAGGTCTAGTTCAAACCAATAAAGATGATTTTTAAAATCTAAGCAAAATAGTCTGCGTTCGGTGTGCTTGTAAATGAGTAATGCTTTTTCGATGGCGGTTTTAGCAGTGAGTAAATTGCCATAGTAGCGATAAAGTTCGATGTCTCTTGGCGTAAATTTATGGTTGATGTGTAAGTCGTTCCAGTCTTGTGACTTACCATTTTTAAGCGGAGCTTGTACGGCAACACTCTGCCAACCATCCTGACTGGCGCGTTCGATAAATTTTTCAATGGCTTTGTGACCAGCAGGGTCGTTGTCCATTGCCCATACTAGCGTGGGGCGTTTAATATTATTAGCGAGGCATTGTTCGGCTAAGGCTTTAAGTGCAGTGTAGGGATAATTGCTACTGGATAAGATAGAAGCAGACCTGATGTGATTATGTTCTAAGGCGATGGTGTTAAAAACGCCTTCAGTTATCCATATTTCTTTGGCTTGGCTTAGGTCTACATTAGGCAACGTCCACCATAAGCCTTCATAGTTCCAACCGTACTTAAAATTAGCCTTACGTGGTTTGAAGCGTTCGGGCTTGTCAATAATCCGTTCCCAATAACCATCGGCAAGGGTAAAGCGAACGGTGGCAGAGCCAATGTCTAAGTCTCGGTTATGGTAATATTCTTGACTGTATAAATCTTTTATTTTGTTTAAATCAAAACCACGCGCCTCTTTTAAATAGGCATCGGCAGCCGCATTAGGGTTTTTGTCATCTGACTTAAAACGGTCGCTCCATGATTCAAATAAATCGGGGTATAAGTCACGCAAAGAGGATTCGTGGCCACAATTGTTTAAACGCCCACACTTTATCACCCATGGTGCATTGGCACTGGCAAACAGTTCTTTGTGATGACAAGAGGGGCATTTGCCTTCTTGTAACCAGCTTTTTGAGGTTTTAAAAGCGTAGTCAGCCACGAGACGTTTTAACGCCTCGCTTAAAATAATCGGATTCATAGAGGTTCTACTGAGTGACGGAACGAACAGTCAAGCTACTGGCTGTGTTGATAAGGTCTTGTACCGTAAAATAGATGCGGCGTTTATGTTGTCGGTCGTGAATCACAATCAAGCTGCTATTAGAGCGGTCAATATCTAGTTCGGCAGCACACAAGTTGCTCTCAAAGTTGGCGATTTCTTTAATGGCAACTTTTACGCCTACATCAAATGGATAGCCTTTGAGCTTGAGTTCGTTGGCGACTGCTTGAATCAGTTGTTCACGGTGGCCGTTAAGATGTGCGTAATAGTGCTGCTCTATGTGCTTTTTGGCCATGCCGTGAGCCATGTTGTAGTCGAGATTAGACATCTAATTCTCCTTGTACTTCTTGTGGTTTGGGCGTGAATTCACGTTGGTTGAGCTGCAAAATAATGCTGTCTTTTTTTTGTTTGAGATGTGGTGACAGGGGCAAGGTAAATTTGTTGATGTTTTTGCCCGTGACGGTTAAGGCTCTTAAAGGCTCTAAACCACATACCCATGTATAGCCGCATTCTGTGTCTTCACATCTAAAGGTGAACTGTTTGTAATGATGTGCTAGACGTTCTATTTTTACAGTACGTGCAATATGTGAACAGCAAGGGCATTCGGTTCTATAGATACCTAGACCGTTATTATGCCGCCTTCTTCTTTTTGTCATTTTGCCACCCATGTTGGCTGCCCAATATCACCTGTGAGGTGTTGGCGTACACGTTCCAGCTTGTGCTGAATAACTTTTTGTGCGGCCTCTTGAGTAGAGTCAAAACCATATTGTTGTTGGATTTGCGCTACGGTTTTAAGTTCTTCTTCGGTGAGGTCTATTGTTATTGTAGTGGTCATTATCAGGCACTCTTACGTTACGCTTTCGTGAGTGGGTTTTGCTGTTGCTGCGATGTACCATCGTCATGGAGTAATCGTTTGGCTTGACTCATGACCATTTCTCGTACCAAGCGGCTTTTATCGATGCCTAACCAGTTCGACAGTGATTCTATAACTGCGTATTCGAAGTCATTGAGATTGATGGCAATACGATGATTACGGACACGCTTTGGGTCGGGGTACATGGCGGATTCCTTACGAAGTGGCAGCACTATTTTGCTTAATAGCTTCTAGTCCTTTAATGAGGATTAAACGCGCTGTGCCAGAGAGCGTGCGATGTTCTTTTTGTGCTATTTGTTCAATGATAATCATTTCGTCAGGCTTTAACCGTAACCCTATCTGACGACTGCTCACCCCGTTTGGGTTATATGTATGGCGTTCTTTTCTCATGGTGCTATCATTGCTATAGTTTGTTAAACATCGGCTTATTTTGGTATATAAAAACATGATTGTAAATAGTCGTTGTATATAAAAATGTACCTTTTTGGATATTTTTCATGGCTTCAGTTGGTGAACGTTTAAAAGCTGAAAGGGAACGTTTAGGTTACAACCAATCGGATTTTGGCGAATGTGGCGGAAAAACAAAACTCACTCAAAGTAAATATGAGAATAATGAGACGAGTCCTACTGCCGATTATTTACTTAAAATTCAGGCTATAGGGGCTGATATGATATTTATCTTGACGGGGCAGCGTTCTAGCCCAATGACACTGCCACCTGATGAAGCTGCTCTACTTGATAACTACCGCAATATAAATTCTCAAGAAAAAAAAGATGCATTAAAAACGGTTAGCTCTGCGTTCGCGCAACTTTGTATAAGTAGCCAAAATAAAAACTCCGCTTAGGCCGCTTTTAAGCCCATACTCTTTTTAATTTGTGCCAGTGCAGAGGCGGCTAGTGCTGATTCTGCTTTAGGTTGTTGCGCTTGCTGTTGGGCTTTTTTGTCGGCCAGTGTTTCCCATAATGGCTTAACATGTTGAATAAACTCGGCAGCCAGTTTTGTGGGTTGAGGCGATGGGTTATCCTGTGGCTTATCAACTGGCTTATCTTTTTCGCGTTTGAGCCATAGGGCATATTGATAAATCCATTCGTCACGGGTGTTTTTAAAGTCTTTGGCAAGGTAATGAGCAACAAAGTGATTAAGGGTGTGGCCACTATGTTTGGTCATTGGCACGTCCAGCTTGGCCATAAACGGTGCTAGTTCGCTTGGCTCAACTGTAAAATCAAAAGGCATACAAAATTTTGTTGTTGTGTGTGATGTAACGGCTTTGGGCGTTACATCGAGCGTGCTTTGGTTATTTAAAAAGTCTTTACTTACAACAACTTCTTTTTCTAAATTCTCTAATTTTAAATCTAAATCTCCCCCCTTACCCCCCAATGTAACGGTTACAGGCGTTACAGTTGCGTTACTTGTAACGGTTTGAGGTGTTACATCGGCGTTACAAGGTGGCGTTACATCGTGCGTTACGGCTGTTGTTACATTGGCTAAGGCTTTTTGTTTTGCTCGATGACGCGCTACTCGTTCGGCACTGGGAGAGCGTTGGCGTTTTGGTTGGGCAGGGGTGTTAGTCTCGTGATTAGCTTCGCTGTAAAGTTCAACCAGCATGGGGCTGTAGTAGCGGTTGTCATCTTGGTTTAAGCAAAATTGCGATAACACGAGGTGTTTTATTTGCTGCCATGCTTCAAGGGTGAGGCTTGCCCAGCCCGCCAAAACTTCATCACAATTGGGCAGTGATAGTGCAGGACTTTGCTTCATGGCAAAGCACAGTAGGTCGAAGTAGGCAGCTTTGGCAAGGGCATTAGCCTTTGCCTTAAACTCGCTAACCAAATAAGCATCGTGGGCAAACTTAAACCAAGGGAGGCTTTGAATGTTCATTCTTGGTCTCCTTGTGCATGTACTTCGTTTAAAAATGTCCCAAGTTGAGTTTGTAACGTGTGCATGGTTTCAACAAAAAAATGTTGTTCGATGACTAAGTTTTTGTCCGAAACCTGACTAGCAATGGATGTGAGCAAACCCAATTGAGCGCGAGCAGATTCAACGGTATTGAGTTGTTGTTCGGAGATAGTGTATTTCATGCCTGTTCTCCAAATAAATCGTTATATGCTTCGTTCAAGTCAGCTCTGTACACGTTGAATTTTGAGGATGTTTGCTCTATGGCATCTAAATTTCCAATGACTGTTTCACTTACGAGCGTTTTTAAATACTCAAGTGCCTCAGAAAAACGAGAGTCGTAAGTATTCATAGCCGTCACTTGTGTAAATTGGCGGTCGTACTCGTCTTGTAAGTCTTGAGCGTTGACGTTAAAGGCAGTAGTGGTTTTATAAATGGCATCGGGATACTCAACGCCATTTAAAATAAGCGTGTTGAGATGCTCCAGCGCATCGCTGAGATTGTTGTTGTGTTTTGGCATGATGGCGCACTCCTTAATGCAATGGAGGAGTGGCGGTTTGGGTAATGACTTGCCCAAAGCATTGAGCAATTCGGCCTTTGCTGTCAATAAACTGGGTATGGCGTAGGGCGGCACGCGTAGCACCCGAATGGGTTTTATAAATACGCTTGAGGATTTTGGTTTGTGGTTTGCCGTCTGGCTCAATTCTTACGGTGGTAACTTGGACACGATAAATAACCGTGACGCGAGCGGGTGCATTGCTCATGGTGGCGTTCCTTAGATGTTGGTTTTTATACCATCATCATAGGCTTCGAACCCTATGGTGACGGATTAAGCAGGGTTCGAAGTACCAGTCTAAGGGCTGGCCAGCCTTGCGGCTGCCCCACCTAACCCGTCATAACAACGTGCAGGCAGAAATTTAGCATAAAAAAACCGCGAGAGCGCGGGTATTTATGCTCTTAGAAATGGCAGGCTTCGAACCCTGACTACCCATGTGGGGTAGCCTGATTAGGATGGCGTGAAAAAAAAGACTTGTCAAGCGATGTTTAACACATCAAAATAAATAACAATTTAGATTATGGATGATTAGTGTGATTAGACTATTTTTAATTTTATTTTTCCTAACTCTTATAACTGCTTGTAGTGAAGCTCCTAATAGCTCAGGGTCTCAACAAAATTCTGTACAAGCTGCTAACGTACCTTTGATTTCGTTGAATGATACGGACGCGATTATTAAAAGTGTTGGTAAACCAGTCTTGATAACAGAGACTGAGGAAATTGATGGACAAAAAGAAACTCGTTATTTCTTTCAGGAAAAAAACAACCCAAATTTTCAGATTGAGATTCATCCTAAAAATGTCGTGATAGCTTGGTACTTATACAAGGATAATTCAAAACATAGTGAAGTTAATAAGGAAAACATTCAATTGGCTAAAAAAATTGCTATTAGCTTGTTGGGTATTGAAGGCGAAAGTATTGTTAATAATGCCTTAGATGATAAGGCAGGAAAATTAATAATTAATAGTAAGAATGTACGTCATTATGGTGGTAGCGGTCTTTACAGTATAACCATAGAAAAATCTTAAAATAATACTTAAATGAAATAGTGTTATTCATCATCTTCATCTGTTGATGATGTCGTTGATTGGTCTTTTTTGCCAATAGCATAACCAACACCTCCACCACCTAATGCGCCACATAATACTTTTATAATATCAAGTAACATAGCTTGAGCCTTAAATGTGAGGCATAAAGCAAATATAATAACAATAGCTATTATGGCAACGAGTATTAACCAAAAACGATTTGTATCACGGCGTTCAAATGCACCAACTTGAAGTTTTTCAACTTCAAGTTGAGCAGCAATAGAATGTTTTGCAGTATCAGTATTGCAATCCAGCTCCTTTAGTCGAATGTCTGCTTCAGCAGCCCGTAACTTAATTTCCTGCTCTTGTACACCAATAAATCGACCGAGCAGCTCTAACTCTCGTGCTTTCTCGTGTTTTGTTGGGTGATGTTGTGGTGTTAGCTCAGATTGATTAGTGTCAGACATAAGACTAGCTCACTTGGCGTAGCATAGGACTTTTATAAGTCACTTCAAATCTACCAAAGCGTCTAGAGCCAATCCGTGACGGAATAAAGCGAACACTAGCGATGTTTTCGCCATTCTTTGATGTGGCCAAAAACTTTTTTGCCGACATTCTCTCTGTGCTTATAGGAACAAGAGTAATGCTTTTTTCTTTCATGGTCATTGCCTTCCTCACAAGTTTCGGTGCTTATAAGCACCATTAGTGCGGCATTAATGCGGTTGTCCTTGTAGATTGGCGCGATAAAAAAGACTTGTCAAGAGATGTTTAACACATCAAAATTGGTAAACAATAAATTTAAAGAAAAGGAGCTTTCTATGTTTAACAAATTAGTTGTATTTTTATTATGCTCAATAGTCCCATTTTTCGCATTTGCCGATGTTACTGGTAAGGTTATAGGTGTTATGGATGGGGATACTATTAAAATTCTAACGGCGGATAAGCAAGAAGTTAAAGTTAGATTTAATCAAATTGATGCACCTGAAAAAGACCAACCTTGGGGACAGAACTCTAAACAAGCGTTGTCTGATTTGATATTTGGTAAACAAGTCACAGTCACTGATACATCAACAGATAAATATAAACGTACTCTCGGAACAGTAATGCTTGGTAGCGTCAACATTAACAAGCAACAAGTCGCCAATGGCAACGCGTGGGCATATCGCCAATACCTAAAAGATCAAGATTATATTTCGCTCGAAGACAAAGCTAAGTCAGCAAAACATGGGTTATGGTCATTACAAGCTGACCAAATTATGCCACCTTGGGAGTGGCGGCATGGAGGCAAGGCCAAGCCTAATATGGCGAAGGTTTCGTCAACTGAGGTTAAGCCAAAGACATCAAATTCCAGTGGCTTTGAATGCGGTGGCAAGACTAAGTGTGGCCAAATGAGTAGCTGTGCTGAAGCGCGTTTTTATCTTGAGCAATGTGGACTAGGTCGCCTTGATAGGGATAAAGATGGTGTGCCTTGCGAGTCGATTTGTAATTAAGAACTTGTCAATCGATATTTAATACATCAAACTTGACTAACAAGTTACCACTAAGATAGGGATATATGATGACAAATTTAGTATACAAGCCATTTTCAATGATTTCTTTAGATGACCCATTCTTTGATAGTCTTAAAGAAGACTATATTGAGTTTCCAAGTTGGTTTAATAAAAAAATTATTGCAGGTGAAAATGCTTATGTTTTTGAGAATGAAGCAGGGCATTTGGATGGTTTTCTTTACGTCAAAATTGAAAGTGAAGCCTTGAGTGATGTTATTCCAGTCCAACCAGCTAGTATTCGTTTGAAGGTTGGTACAATGAAAATCAATCCTCATGGCACTAAGCTCGGTGAAAGGTTTATAAAAAAAATTATTGACCACGCACTTCATGAAAAAATATCAGAAATATACTTAACAGTTTTTGAAAAGCATAAAGGACTTATAAATATACTTAGCCGTTATGGGTTTGAAGCAAAGGCGAGTAAAACTACACAAAATGGCACGGAGTTAGTCTTTTTTAAAAATTTGGATGCTCCTTATGTAGATATATTACCTAGTTATCCAAATATAATGCTTACTGGCAGTAACGTATACATTCTTTCGTTACTACCAAATTGGCATACTAGATTGCTACCTGATTCAATTTTAAAGAATGAGAGTGCCGATATTGTACAAGACGTGTCTCATACGAACAGCATTCATAAGGTTTATTTGGCAAGTATGTCAGGCATGAGCGTACTAAAACGGGGAGATATAATTCTTATATATAGAACATCTGACCAAGAAGGCCGAGCGTACTATAGGTCTGTCGTTACCTCTGTTTGTGTTGTTGAGGAGTATAAAGACATACATGATTTTCAATCTGAGAGTGATTTTATAGCGTATTGTCAACCATTTAGTATTTTTGAGCCTTCAGAATTAAAAGCATTTTGGGCTAGAAAAAAATATAATCATATTATTAAGTTTAGTTACAATATGGCACTAAAGAAGCGTATTACACGTGGAGAGCTGATAGAAAATATTGGTTTAAGTTCAAGTGCTTATTATGGGTTTATGCCTATTACAAATAGTCAATTTTTATCTATTTTAAAGAGAGCTCAGAGTGATGAAAGTATTACTATCTATTAAGCCCGAGTATGCCGAAAAAATACTTACTGGTGAAAAGTGTTATGAGTTTCGTAAGGTTATGTTCAAAAATCCAAATGTTAAAACAGTCGTAATTTATTCTACGATGCCAGTTGGAAAAGTGGTTGGTGAGTTTGATGTAGGCGGAATAATAGTTGAGCATCCTGATTCATTGTGGGATAGAACATCAAATACATCGGGAATTACACAACAATTTTTTGATGAATACTTTAATGGAAGACAAAAAGCGTATGCAATTAAAGTAAAAAAGCCTCGTCGTTATAAGACTCCTATGGATTTAAAAAGTGTTATCACATCAGGGTGCGCGCCTCAGTCTTTTTGTTATTTATCTTGAGTTGACTTGGAAAGACTTTTACCTGCCTCATAAGCGGCTAACAAAGCCGCTTTAATTTGCCACACCGACAAATCATAAAAGTCTAAACTGTCACTCCAGCGTTGTTCTAAGGTATCAATGCCTAATTTTTCTTGGGCAATTTTTTCGAGCTTTTGGTCGATTTTATTAGCGATGGTGTGTTTGTTTAGGTGCTTCATTTAGTTTAACTCCTCTTTTTTGGGGCATTGGCTATGCCAAGTACCCCTCGTCATAGTCATAACCTTGTCTATCCATATACTCATTAGCTTCTTCTTTAATGAATGCGTACCAGTCTTGTGATTGATTAGCATTAAGCTGTTGACTTAATTTTTGGTTAAGAGCAGCTTTGCCATGCGTATATAACCAAAAATCACCTACACTAATTAAGCTAGTCTCAGACTCTCGCCCATTGTATTCAAAATAGCAGGTTATAAACTGGTTGTTTATACTCACGTCAAAAACGACAGTTTGTAGGCTCATTTTATTTTATCTCTTTGATTTAATGAGCTTATTTTATAATTCTGTTGGGCGGAAGTGTAGCGAATAATGAAACAAATTTGTTTTATTTTTCTTGAGTAATGAAACAAATTTGTTGTATAATGTCTTTGTCGCATTAAGGAGCTTATTATGAAATATAGCGAATTTGAGCGATGGTTAAAGCGACAGGGTGTCGAAGTGGTTAGAAACGGCAAAGGTTCTCATCGAATTGTTAGACTAGGTGATAAACAAACAACCTTTCCTTATCACGGCAGTGCGGAGATAGGTGAAGGACTCCGCAAAACCATCATCAAACAACTTGGCCTAAAGGACTAGGCCAAGTCCCCCTTAATGCTTAAGGTGAATAGGTAGATTGAGCGTACCCCCAGCTGATTATAGTGTAACTTATTGATTACTTATTTTGTTGTGGGGTATTTCCTGTGGCTTGTGCAGTTGTTATAGGCTGCTGTCGTATGTTGAGGTTAACTATGGAATATATCGTGACGTTAGAGCCTGATACTAACGGCTCATATTTGGTACTTTGTCCTGATATTCCTGAATTTGTTAGTGTGGGTGATACCGTAGAAGATGCGTTAAAAGAAGCCTTAGATGGTTTAGAAACAGCATTTATGATTTATATGGATGAGCGTAGAGCGATTCCAATGCCAACAGCAGCAAAAGCAGGAGATTATACGGTTCGTATTCCTGTCAAAGTGGCGGCTAAGGTGTTGTTGTTTAATGAAATGATTGCTCAAAAAGTGACGAAGGCAGAAATGGCGCGGCGTTTAGATGGCTTTCAAGCCTCTGCTGACCGTATTTTGAGCATCAAACATTCAACAAAGTTAGAGACTTTGGAAGCAGCTTTTGCTGTGTTGGGCAAGCACTTGGATTTGCGCGTGGCTTAAACTTAACCCTGAGCCACTCAAGCTATGAGTGGCTTTATTTAATGTTCATTAATGATGGCTAATAACCCAATAACACCATCATTTTGATTCCTAATATTGCGGCTTTTTTGGTGACATCATTTTTGCTTTTTAGGCCGAATACGATTGATGGTGTATCAATAAATACTATTGACGCATTGACTTCAGAAAGGCTTAAAAACTCATCTAACGTAAAGATTTTTGCTTTAGGTTGAATATACTGTATATATTTTTTCTCTGATATTGAGCTAACAACACCAATTGCATCATCAATAATATGATTAGCAATATATGTGGTTTTTCCAGTCATTCGGCCTACGTCTATTTTAACGGTAGCAAATTGTTCTAGTAGATCGGATGCAGAGTATTCCTTTAACAAAAAGTCTCTTTCAGCCATGAATGCTTTATTTAATGCGATGGCTTTATCTATCATTTGTACAAACGTATAAAAGTTATTTGTTGTGTGCATATTAGTCTCCATAAATTTTGATCGTTAAATCAACGTCTCCAACTCCAACGTCGTCGTCAAACCTGAGCCACTCAAGCTATGAGTGGCTTTAATCACCAACCACGAATGATTATCTATCTCAGCTTTCCAACCATTGAGCTTGGCTGGCGTTTCGGGGCTAATGTCAGGTCTTCCAAGTGCCAGCGTTAAACTAAACGTGGCGGCATTGCGTTGACTGCGTTTAAGTTCGGCATTTGCGGCGTATTTGGCTTCAACTTCGCTTTTATAGGTTTTACGAATCACTTTGAGTTTGTCGGCTTTGCCAACCATCACCTCTTGCCGTTTTGCCCCTTTTTTATCACCCCAGTAAGCCTTAACGCCCGTATAGCCGCTTTCACGCTCCACGATGGTGTAGCGGTGTTGGTCGCTCTCTGCACGGGTAATCGTGACAGGTGGTATGGGTTTGCCGCTCACGGTCGTCGCTTGACCTGCTTTAAACAGCATCAAATAGCCTGATTTAACCGTGACAATGGCATCGTAGTCTTTGGCTAGTCGTGATAGTAAGTTTAAGTCGCTTTCGTCAGTTTGGTCGATGTGAGCAATGTTAATGCTGGCAAGTTCTTTATTGATTTTGGGTGTTAGCTTATGGGCTTTGGCAATGGTGGCCACAATCTCGCCAAGTGTTTTGGCATGGTAACTGGTGGCTTTTTTGGCGTGAATGTTGTCCTTAAAGTCTGCGCTGCGAGCTTTAATGGTGAGTTTGTCGGGCGAGCCTGAGTGTTCTACTTCATCAACGATAAATGTGCCTTTGTTAATGAGTGCGCTATCTGTCCAACCGAGTGATAACTGAATCACCGCGCCACGTTTTGGCAAGGCGAGGGCATTGTCGTGGTCATTCAGTACCAGTTCAAGTTCGTCTGCCTCAAGGCCGCGATTATCGGTGAGCGTGAGCGATTCTAAACGGTCGTGGATTTTGGCCGAAATATCAATGCCACCAACGACTAGCTTAAAGTCTGGTTCATTGTGGCCGTTCATAAATCGTTAATGCCTTCTAAAATTAAATCACCCAGCAAGTCCACGCGATTATCATCAACACGTTTTAAGTTAATATCAAAGTCGATTTTTTTGGCTTGGCCATTGTCCAAAAAAACGCTCTTGGTTTCGTTTAAATCGGTGATGAGGTACAGGCCATAAAAACGGCCAGCACCATCCACCAACGTCCATGCTTTACCTGTGTCGCCCATTGCGCGTAAATAACTCAGGCTAATCGCCTTGCCCGTGACTTCGGGGCGTAGTTCGCCTTTGAGTGAAATCGTATCGCTACCTAAGCCAATAAATTGTTGACGTGGTCGAACCTTGATGACGCTGTTTTCGGCAAAACGCCATGAAGTTTGGCGTTGCAGTTCTTGGTAGCTTAGGGTAGGGAGGCTAAAGATAAATAAGCCGAGTGCCAGCATCATGGTCAAGTCCTCAGTCAATATCAGTTAAAGAGGCACGTTGGCGCGATTGTTTTTGCCGTTCGGCTTCTTTGATTTTCTGCATAACAAAATCAGCCAGCTTTTTTTCGTCCATGCCTGTAGGTGCATGAATAGTGATGTTGTAGTGAATGTCGCCAGTGGCGGCTATTGGCGAACGAGGACTAAGTGGTGGTCGAGTATCAAGAGGTGTGGCGGTGGCCGTTGTTATGGCAGAGCCAAGCATAATGCCTGTGGCCGTTTGTTTGAGCTGCTTGGTTAAGCCCATCACGGTATTAAGTGGTGCGTTTTGATTTTGAGCCAAGCCTTGCTCTAAGCCTGTCATGGTGTGTAGGCCAATTTCGGCAAAAACACGCGAGGGCGATTTAATGCCCAATTTGTCTTTGACAGTATTGCTAATGCTATCGCCAATCTCGGCGACCTTTGTTTTAACTGCCTCCCATTTTGCGGATATGCCTTGCCATAAGCCATCAATAATTTGGCCGCCAATGGTCATAAATTTATCTTTCAGCGTGACAAAATAATCCCAAAGGCTTGCCAATTTTGTTTGGATATAAGTGGCAGCCATGTTTAAGCCATAGAGTATGTCGTTCCAAAGGCTAGTAAAAAAAGACTTGATTGGATTCCAATAAACATAAATAAGTAGAGCAGCAACAGCAATGGCGGTGATAATTAGCACGATAGGATTAGCCAATAATAGGCGACCGATACTAACCATCGTAGAACCAAGCCAACTAAGTGTTTGTCCAATCCGTTTAATGCCTGCAATAAATCCTAATCCTTGTGCGCCTAAATAACCCAACATAAAGCGAAACATAGCAAACGGAACAAGTACCCCAGCGACTGCTATGGTTAAGCCACCTAATACCACTAACGTAATCGCCAGTAAGCCTAAAAACTTCATGATTGAGTTGGCGAGCATAGGGTTCTCTTTTGCCCAATTGCCAACACCTTCTGAGACATTAGCTATCCATTCACTTAGTGCCTTTAACTCAGGGGCAATCGCCTCACCAAAGTTAGCCATTGCATTGGTAAACGTA
>Ga0209599_10000865_pt1 | contig 16860 bp, 21 predicted proteins | sample Shrwel_input2_FT_FD_187534 | JGI IMG/M metagenome (GOLD analysis project Ga0209599, IMG submission 187534) | Subsurface microbial communities from deep shales in Ohio, USA - Utica-3 well 1 S input2 FT (SPAdes) (version 2) ... | reverse complement strand
CCCAAACCCCCTGTGCCGAAGCCCAACCCCAGGCTGGAGGCCGCCGCGAAGGGGTCCGGCAAGCTGGACGCCTGGTCGGTGAAGCAGGCGGAAAAGCCAACAGCGGAGACGGCGCAACGGAGGGACAGGTCGTTCAGCATGTCGCGCCACGAGCGCGATTTCGACCAGTTTCAGCACGGGTACCTGCGAAAGAACGGGATCGACATGTACAGGTTCCCCGACGGCACCGAGGTCAAGGTGTACTCCAACGTAAACGAGCTGACGGAGGACGGCCAGCTCAGGGCGTCCACCCCGCCCACGGTCGTCGGGGAGGGAGCGGAGCCGGAGGTCGTGGCCGTGCACGCGACCCGCCCCCAGAAGCAGCCCGCCAAGGCCAACCCGAGGCTGCAGATGGCCGCCAAGGGCTCGAAACGACTCGACGCTTTCTTCAGTAAACGCGGCTAGTTTCAATGAAATCTATCCCGCCTAAGCGTCCACGTCTTCCGGGACGGGGGCGAGGTTCCGCGCGAGCTCCCGCACCTCCGCGGGTGAGCGCTGCCAGACGACGTGGTGGGGGAGCAGGGAGTCGTCTCCCTGGGGGCCGAGCGGTCCCGCGCGGTAGGCGGGCGTGTACTCTGCGAGCACGCGTATCGTGATGGCCACGGCGCAGCACACGGTCCCGTAGATGCCCAGGGTGGAGGCCGGCCAGCTCACGAGGTAGTGCGTGCAGAGCGTGAGGGCGACAGTGAGGAGCGGGTCTATGGAGGAGCCCTCGAGCGCGCACGACACGTAGGCGACGACCGAGGGGATGATCAGGAACGGGCCCAGGCCGTAGAAGGTGATGAAGGGGCCGTCCGTGCGCACGTGGACCGCGTAGCCGTCCTTGAACCACGTCTGGTTGAGGCCCTGGGCGGACTCCTCCTCGGTCATCTGAAAGCGCTGCCCGTAGGCCACGCTGAGGTGGAAGACGCCGAGGAAGGACGTGAAGGGGAGGCCGAACTCGCACACCTCGATCACGGAGCCCAGGGTGTAGTGCCGGCAGTCCCGGATGGCGACCATGACGAACTGGGCCAGCACGGGGAGAGCGACGCCGAAGATGAGCGAGTAGAGGTCGAGGGTCGCCACGAGCTGCGGAAACGTGTGCTGAAGGAGCTCGACGGTGACGAGGACGATGGAGATGCCCGCGGCCAGGAGCGCCGAGCAGCGGGCGCTGAGGTAGAGCTTGTTCATGGAGTGGCGCGGGCAGACGAGCTCGTCGACGCAGAGGGTGGCCAGCCCGAACCCGAAAGCGGCGAGGCAAAAGTGGTCCAGGCCCAGGATGCAGTACCCCGAGACGAAGAGGACGAAGCCCGCCCCGTAGACGAGGACCCAGACGTTTTGGATGGTAAGCTTCGGCGAGCCCATCACCACCTCCGTCACGGTGGTCAGCTCGACGTCGATGTAGTTGCCGTCGGCGTCGCGCGGGACCAGGGAGATCCTGCGCGGCCGGTGCTTGGGCGGGAAGCAGGCCGCGTACACGAACTTGCCCACGCCGTAGTAGAGCAGGGAGACGAGGATGAGGATGCACTGGGCGTACACCGTGTCGAAGACGGTGATGGGCGTGGCTTGGGCGAGGGTGAGGCGGTAGAGCCCCGAGATCCCCAGCAGAGCGCACGTCATGCAGACTATCCGCAGGGCGATGGCCACGTGCCCCCGCATTTCCTCAGGGCGGCCAGGGCTCCCACGTGCTTTTATGCGGATCGCGCGGGACGGGCCGGGATTCGCGCACCTCCGCCTGGCTGCCCTGGACGGCCGGGGCGTCGGGCCACTTCACGAGCTCGACCAGGTCCTTCCAGAAGACCGGGAGCGTGTAGGGTCTCAGACGGTCGTACATGGCTTCCGTGTAGGTCGTCCGGCTGTGCAGGCCCTCGAGGGCGTGTCGCAGGCGGTTGCCTGGGTGGAGGCACTCGCGCAGCATCAGGATGATGGCCTGCGTGCCGTGGAGCGTGGCGGCCTCGAAGAGCGGGATCTCCCTGGGTTCGCGAAAGGGGACGTGGATGAGGAGAAGGTCGCGGAGGTTGAAGGCCTTCTTGGACTGCATGCAGGCCTGGCACGAGGACAAAAGCTTGTGCGCCTCCTCCTCGTCGACGCCCAGCAAGAGGTAGTCGGTCACGTTGTCGAAGAAGTCCGGCCCCGCCGACGATCTCTGATGGAACAAGGTGCAGCCGAATTTGGCATCAAGCAAAGGCCCATAGCAGGCCACGTTGGTGTCGCCCACGAACATGAATCCGCTGCTGGAGTACTTGCCGTACATGATGTAGCGCAGGGAGGAGGGGGTCCGTCCCTGCTCGCGGTCGAAGAAGATCACCACCTTCATGCCCGAATGCCAGAATGAGGGCGCGACGACGATTTCAAATACCCTCAATCCTCGCGGGACCACATGCACCGTCCCAGGAAGAGCAGGCCGCGCAGGAGCAGCAGGATGCAATCCGGCACGACGGCCCCCGCGAGGTGGGCGAGGTAGGCGCACGGCAGCGCGGAGCCCCCCGGGGTACCGGGCCAGCGCACGACCGAGACGGGAGGGCCCTGCGCGACCTCCCAGAACAGGAGCCCCATGCCCACCGGGTGGCGCAGGAACCACCACCAGTCGGGGCCCACGAGGGGGCTGGCGACCTCCATGTGGCCGAGGAGGAGGATGCAGGAGTGGAGCGTGAGGGTGAAGCAGATGCTGGGGTGGTCCGTGAGGAACGACGAGCAGAGCATGAGGCCGAAGCACTGGAAGAGGTTCCACGCCACCATGCTCAGGCCCTCGGCCTTGTGCTTGGAGCGCAGCAGGACGGTGGGCATGCTCAGGAACACGACGGTGCCCAGCGTCACGGCCCACGGGAGCGAGAGGTGGTGCGGGTGGATCTCCTCGTCGAGGACCGTGCACTCGCTCCAGCGCGAGCCGACCCCGCAGGTCGAGTTCCCCTCCGGCCGCAGGACCTCCCGCTCCACGCCGCCCGACAGCGTGCAGGCCAGGACCACCAGGAGGCTCTCAGGAAAGATCATTTTTCGGCGCGAAAGGAGAGGGCGGGGGTGGCTAATATAGGTACTTAAGCCCCCAGCGCGTGTCCTGTTCACCCATGGAGGAGGTGGAGATGGTGGCAGCGCTGAGCCTGAACGACGTCTTCAGCAACTACGACCGCGTGACGCAGGAGCAGGAGGCCGAGGCCGCGAACCGGCAGATGCGCCGGACCGCCCTGGAAAACTGCCTCTTCACGGCGGGCAAGCGGTCGTGCAACGGGTTCCAGCGCATGCAAAAGTGCAGGCAGGGGCTGGAGGCCCTGGATCGGCGCGGGTGGCAGCGCTCGTTCCACCAGCGGATGTTCCACGACAACTTCATCCGGGCGTGCGCGCGGATCTTCTGGAAGCGCGAGAAGCACGGGGTCTTCGCCAAGGACCACCAGAAGATCCTGGAGGTCAACGGGTGGGACCACCTGTCGCAGGAGGTGCTGGTGTCCACGCCGCGCCGGTTCGGGAAAACGATTTCTGTGAGCATGTTCGCCGCCGCCATGCTGTACAGCTGCCCTAATCTAGAGATGTCCATCTACAGCACGTGCAAGGTGACGCTGATTTTATTCTTTTTTTTTTCTCGGGAAAGTTTGACGCTGGAACACGCCAAAAAAAACAACAACAGCGCATCTCCCAGAAGCTGCTGCGGAACATCCAAAAGTTCCTGGAGCTCATCTACCTCGAGATCGGGTGCCAGAAGATGAAGGAGATCCGGATCAACATGGAGGAGATCGTGATCCAGGGGACGGAATGCGAGCAGGACGTGCGGATCGTTAACTCTTACCCAAGCAAGGTGCGTTCCCCGAATCCTCCTGCACGAACCTCCAGTGTTCGAGGCGCACGGTGTCGAGCTTGCACAGCTCCGAGAGCTGCGAGCAGCGCACAAACTGCTTGGTCACGAGCTGCTCGGCAGACTCCTGCAGGGCGTCGAAGGCGGCGCGCTGAAACCGCATGTCCGACGACCGCGCGTGCTCGTTGGCGATTTCCTGCACCATCCGGCGGAACGCGACCTTGGGGATCGCAAAGGTCCGCCTGGGCTTCCTCTTGGCGATGGCCGATTTCTGCGTGGGCGGGTCGGGGGACTGGGACATGCCGATGCCGGAAACGCGCCGACGCGAGGGGCACGCAGGAGATCGCGCCCAGCATTTTTAACTGCCACGGGCCCTGGGCTTCGTGGGGTCGCAGGGCCAGCCGATGGCCAGCATGGCCTGCTTCATGCTCTCGATGACCGTGACGTGCGGGATGTCCTTGTGGGGCACGTCGAGGCACACCAGGGCGCTGGTGCCCTCCAGCAGGGCGGTGAGGTGGATCTTGTCGCTGTCGGCCCGGGCGGCGTTGATCCGGTTGGTCTCGGCGACGAGCCGGCTCTTGGCCTCGTGGATGATGGAGAGGTACTCGGGCGCGCACGGCGACTCCATGACCACGATGCGGTGGTACTCGACCCCCGGCTCGCGGATCGCCTCCGTGTTGATATTCTCAAAGGACCGGCACGGGAGCCAGAGGTTGACGATCTTCTGCAGGAGCTCGGGCCTGACCTGGGGCGGGACGGTCTCCTCCATGATGTCGGTCATGAGCTTCACCCCCTCCGACTGGAGGGCCGCGTCCACGCCGCAGATGTCCATGTTGGTCAGGTCGAAGGGGTGGCAGCCAGCGACGACCCCCTTCGACCTGCTCTGCTGCACGGGCATGCACCCCAGGCCCGTCGTTGTGCACGGCCACCCCATGTACATGATGCGGCTGTAGAAGGAGAGGTGCGAGCTCGCCGCCGAGTCGAGGGCGTGGGACACGCAGGTCTTGGCCATCCAGCCGGTGACCTTGACGTCCAGGGGCCACCCCCTGTTCTGGGGCATGCCGCCGTGGGGCGCGTTGATGACCTGCGTGAACCCCATGACGGTGCTGGAGAGCGCGCTGAGGAAGTCCACCATGTCGAAGATCTTCTGCTTGGACTCGTCGCCCTCAAACACGGTCGCGGTGACGCGGGGCGAGTTCTCGGTCACGGTGATGGAGATCATGGAGGACGTGCCCTCCAGGAGGAACGGGACGGTCTTGGACATGCTGGGGGTCTTGAGCGTGCCCACGTTGAAGCAGTGCCCGCAGTACTCGGCCTTGTTCTGCACCTCGTCGGCGGCCGACGCGTTGGTGGCGAGGCCCACCGTCGTCATGACCTTGAGGTGCCCCGCGTGGAGCATGGAGGCGCCCCTGTCCAGGAGACGGATCATGAGGCCCCAGCTGGTGGGCGTGAAATCCTTGAAGACCTTCCAGTCCTTGCACTCCTTCTCCAGGGCGTCCGCGCGCGCCGCCCCTCGCAGGCCCGCGTCGTTGAGCGCCATGAAGAAGAGGACGACCCGCTGCTTCGCCTGCTCCCCGAAGAGGGCGCTCGACTCGCAGTCGTCGGTGTGGAGCTGCAGGTACAGCTCGGGCAGCACGCCGTCCTCGCACGGAACAATCGCCGTGAAGCCGAGGTCGGGGTTGAGGGCCCGGACGGACCCCGGGGGCAGCGGGGGCTGCTTGAAGAGGTGCATGAGGTCGGTCATGGAGAAGCCGCTGCCCACGCGTATGGGCCGGAGATCGCGAATGGTGCGCCCGTCGAACTGGCCCATGGAGAGCGGCCAGGCCTGCGGTGCGGGGAGAGAATCAAGCAAGGAAAACAGCGAGAAAAAAAGGGGGGCGCACAAGAAGGTCTCACCATGTTCTCCGTGGGAACCGCAGCGACCGTGACGCCCTCGAAGAAGGACAGGCTCAACCCGGGCACAAAGTCCTTCTCGTACGGGAAGATCCCGGCGTCGCAGTTGATCTGCAGGCCCTCGGGGAAGAACTTTCCAAAGTTCTCATCGGGGAGGGCGAGGACCTCCTGGGCCGTCATGCCCGAGTGGATGACCTTGAGGTACATGTGGTACACGAGAAGGGGGAGCGGGATCGGGCGGCGCACGCACTCCTGCTGGGCGCTCATGATCGCGTAGTGGGAGCGGACGTCGGGGACCTCCAGCACCCCCGTCTGGAGGTTGACGCGCCCTGCGAAGTCGCGGCTGGCCGGGGGAGGGGAGGAGGAAGACGTAAGCGGGGGTGCCCAGGAGGAGGGAAAAGGCGACAAGCAGGGGAGGGTACCTGGTTTCCCCGTTCTTCATCTGGCTGCCCTGCGGAAAGGACATGTTGTTCTTGCCCATCACCCCCTGCATGTAGGCGGTCACCTCGGCAACGTGCTTGTTGAACTCCGGCAGACGGTCCAGGTTGGACGCCCGCAGGCGCAGGGGCTTGGCCTGGAAGTCGCCCACGTTGGTGATGGACATGCTGACGCGCGCGTAGCTCCCGTCGATGAACTGGTCAGGCATCTGGAACAGGTCCTTCTCGCCCCGCAGCATGGGCTGCATGAAGGCGCAGCTGCTGCAGAGCGGGACCGTGCGCCGGTTGCCCGTCTCGCCGTCGCGCATGCGCATGGAGATCTGCAGCTTGACCTTGTCAAAGTCGTTGTCGCGGAACTTCAGGGCGATCTTGAACCTGCCCATCGGCTCGCCGGGCGAGAACGTCACGTGCGCCGTCTCCCCCCGCTCGCCGTCGATCCAGCAGCACGCGAAGATGGGGTGGGTGCCCGCGTCAGAGAAGTCGACAAACGAGCTCTCGGGCATCGTGGAAATGAAGAGCTGCACGGAGCCCTCGAAGCGCACCACCCGCTCCTCCCCCACCGCGCTGCTTCCTGGGCCAGGCTCCACGGGAAGCCCAGACGGTCCTCGGGGAGGCAGCTCGGCGGACGGGACTATTATCACTGGAGAGGACATGACGAGAGGCGCGCGTCTGAGGCAAGCTTTAATACACGAGCACAAAAGGATGGATCACGGATCCGATGGCTCTAGCGGTTCCTCCTCTCGTTCAGGCTCCTCGAGGTCGTCGTCCAACTCATCCCCCCGGCCAGGCGATTCCGGCTCGGCGCGCTTGCCCAGCACGACGTCTTCATCGTCGACGCTCACGGAGAGCAGGTAGACGGACGCGATGTTATCCGGATCGAGGGAGATCTGCAGTCCCTCCCCATACACGTGGAGGTGCTGGGGCCTCCCTCTGCCGTACAGGGCACGCAGCCGGAGCCGTACGAAGTCGCTGGAGCGGACCAGCGAGCACTTGTTGTCCTCGCCGCCGAGCAGGCTCCCCACCGTCGACTCCAGCTCCGCCATGTCCCTCTTGCCCTCGATGCGCTTCGAAAACACCTTCTGCTTCATGCCCTTGGCCCCCCTCGAGCATACGACGGTGCTTTATACCCCCGCAAACGGGCCTCCCCAATAAAACGCGCGCGCGAGAACATTGTTACGCCGATCCTGCTTTGAGAGCGCACATTGTTACGCCGATCCTGCTTTGAGCGCGCACATTGTTACGCCGATCCTGCTTTGAGGGCGCACCGAACCCGCCTGGCTTCCTGCGGGGACGCGAAGAAGTCCGTCTGGCCGTTGTACTCCCACCACGCGAGGACGCAGTGCTGGTAGGTGTCCCCGGCGATCTTCGAGGCGATCCATCGGGCGGGCGCGGGGAATACCGAGAGGTAGGGGTTGGTGGGCTGGCGCACGGCCCGCACGAGGCGCTCCATGCAGCGCATGTCCGGCTCCTGGTGACGGCCCGGCTGCATGAGGAACAGGATCATGCGATCGAGCTGGAGCATGGGCTTCGCGGTGCGACGGAGGCTGCCTTGCACCACGCGCCGCTTCCAGTTGACGCAGGGGATGCAGAGGTAGTGCTTCCGCTCGACGTCCAGCTCGTGCTGCGAGAGGAGCGAGTGGAGAAAGGGGGACGGCTTGCATCGCTCCCGCACGAAGCGCCCGCCGTCCACCGGGCAGAAGAGCCGGCGCTTCAGGCCCTGCAAATTAATCCCGCAGAGCACGCAGTTCTGGTTCATCCTGCCTGGGCGTGTTTTCTGTGTGTTTTCTCTCGAGGTGAGTTTTTATGGAGGACGCGAAACACCACAGGGTCAGCGCGTCCCCCCTCTTCCAGGCCCTTGCAAACCATGCGGAAGCGCAAGTACAGCTCGCTCCCCTGCTCGAGCAGGCGGCTCATGGAGGACGGGACGCCCCTGCCCACGGTGCACAACATAGTGGCCACGTCGCAGATCCTGTCCTCCCTGCCGCTGCTCGATCTAAACAAGATCCACAGCATGCTGCCGTTTTCGTTTTACGACCAGCACAAGTTCGCCGCCATCACGGTGCGCCTCCACGAGCCCGACTGCACGACGCTGCTGTTCTCGAGCGGGAAGCTGGTGGTGACGGGCTGCAGGACCTGGTACGAATGCGTCTACGCCTCGCTGTTCATCGCCGGGCTGCTGCAGGTCGTGTTGGGGGGAGGAGGGAGAGACGGGCGGGAGGGTCAGACCCGAGACTGAGATTCTGGCACGCAGGAGTGCATCCCGGGGTACACCTTCACGCTGGGGACCTGCGACGTCCAGAACATGGTGGCCCACGTGGAGATCCCCGTCGGCGAGGGGTGCCTGGACCTGCACGGGATGTACACTCAGATGGCGCTGAACTGCACATACCAGCGCAAGATGTTTCCCGGCCTCATTTACCGACCGGAGACCTCCCCTGTGGTGCTCCTGTGCTTCTTCTCGGGCAAGGTGGTCATCACGGGGGGCAAGACCATGCAGGACGTGTACTCGGGCTGGAGCCGGCTGTGGCCGACGCTGAGGGGGTTCGTCACGGCCCAGCCCTGCGACCCCCCCGCGCTGCTGTCGTCGCAGGCGCAGCACAAGCGGCTGAAGAGCTCCAGGCTACTAGCCAATGGTCGAGAGCGTCATGAGCGCCTGCCGCTTGAACGGCACGCCGCTGCAGGCGATGCGCTGGGACTGGCGGACGCGCTCATAGAGCCGGCTGGGAGTGGTGAACGAGGGGCGCAGATCCAAGGTCTCCTGGACCTCCCCGAACTGGAGGGCCTCTGCGATGATCTTGCTGCAGAAGGTGGCCCCGCGCTGCTGTGAGGTGGGCTCGTGGCAGCACGGGGTGACGGAGGGGAACCACGACGCCCACATCCCCCTCTCGTCAAACGCCAGATCCTGGCTGGCGGCGCTCCTGCAGAAATCCAGGCAGGCGTCGTACTCCTTGGCCGTCACGGACAGGCTGACCAGGGAGTAGTTGGGGTTGCTGAGGTTCTTGGCGCGAAAGCCAGCGGTCTCGCCCCACATGATGGAGAAGCTCTGCTGTATGCTCTCAAAGTAGAGCTCGACGTGGCAAAAGGAGTGCGTGCTCGCGCGCGCCGCGAGCCGGTTGATCCAGTGATCGTCTGGGGACGGATGGAGGAACGCGAGGGTGAGGATGCGCTGGGGCCTCGCCATGTATGAGCTCGGGAATCAGCGGGGCATGGCATGGTTTAATATCGCGCATTCAGAACGGGCTGCGGAATCGACCACGCATGCCATGGTTTAATATCGCGCATTCAGAACGGGCTGCGGAATCGACCACGCATGCCATGGTTTAATATCGCGCATTCAGAACGGGCTGCGGAATCGACCACGCATGCCGGCGTTGACGCTGTTGACCCGCTCGGCGGCGCGATCCTCATCGGACAGGGCACGCCCCTTGAGATGCCGACGACCGCCGTCGCTCGAGGTCTCGGGGGCGTAGGTCGGCTTGCGCTGGCGGGAGGCCCACGCCTCCACCTGCTCATACACGCGGCGCTCGAGCTCCTCGTTGGAGAGCGGGCGCTGGGGCTCCGGGGCGGCCTCGACGGCAGCAGGCTGCGCGGAGGGCGACGGCTTGGACACCGAGACCGCCTGCGGGGATTCGACCGGCACGTACGTCTGCCCGTTGATGTGGACGTAGGCGGGCGGGCCGCTGATGCACGGGAGCTGCGTCTGCGGGCCAGCGGGCGCCTGGAAGCCCATGGTCGACTGGAGCTGGGAGGGGTAGGACGGGAGGGTCTGCTGCCCCGGGTACCCGCCGCTGGCCAGCACGTGCTGCTGCTGCTGCTGCTGGTGGACGGCCATGTAGTTGGCGTACTCGGCGAGACCCCTGTGAAAATTATCCTGGAAGTCGATGAGACCCCCGTTGACGACAGGGCCGGGCAATGCGGATGCCTGCGCGTTGGCTTGAAACTGTGGGCGTGACATTCCGATGTCCCTGATTCACCCCGGTCTTAAATACGACACGTTTGCTCGACTTTTTGCAGGCAGGTCACCCCCCTCCTCCTCCTCTCCACGCGCTAGCAGCAAGAGAGGGGAAAAAAAGAAAAGAAAAGGTCTAGCAAGAGCGCAACGAGGATTTGGTCCCCAGACTCACGAGCACAAACTGCAGGATGACGAGGCCGAAGAGGTAGAACGTGAGGAGCGTGGGCCCCATCCCGCACTGCCGCAGGGGGTCAACTCGCACCGCCGGGGGCTGTTTTTCTTGCTGTGTGGGTCGGTTCATGATCATGAACCGCCGAGAGGTTCGCTGGCTTTATAGGTTCCCCTTGCTCTCCGGCGCAAAGAGCAGCTTGCTGACCTCGCCCGTGCGGTACATTTGCATGACCTCGGAGACGACCTTGAGGTACACGGCGACGTTTTTGGCCTCCACCACGGTCTGGCCCGTTTCCAGGTCGACGGAGGTCGTGATGCCCTCGAGCTTGTCCGTGAGCTTCAGGAGGGAGCGCATGATGCAGGCCACGCGGACCGCGGGGCAGAGGGTGTGGGTCATGATGTGCTCGCGCACCTCCTCCAGCCCGATCCCGTCGGACATGGGGCACTTCTCCACCAGGGCCTCGTGCACCCGCTCCGACATGAGCTCCGGCCCCATCACCACCGCCTGCTCGTTGATGTACTTGGTCAGGCTCCGCGCGATGGGGTCGTCGCTGTACTCGCAAAGCCAGCAGCGCATATTCCCCTGCAGCGGGCCTGCTACCGTTTTTATACTCGCCCCCAAAACACGCAAATATGCCTGTATATAAACAAGGTTTCTGCCAGCGCTGCGAGGAATGAACAACACTGACAAAGCCCGCAAAGTCATCCCCGTGGCCATCGTGAGGCCGGAGGACCAACCCCAACAGCAGGAGGCCTTCGCTCACCCAGGTCCTCAGCTGACGAGCTGGGAGGAATGGAAGGACTGGCTCCTGATGCGACGACACGCTCCAGGGCACTCCCAGCAGCCCCCCGCCGAGCAGACATACGCTCCGCCTCCCTACCAGCCCCCGCAATACCCTCCGCAGCCCAGGCGGTATATTCCTGCTCCTGCTCCTGCTCCTCAGTACCAACAGCAGCAGCAGCCCCCTCCTCCTCCTCCCCAGTACAGGCGGCAGCAGCCCCCTCCTCCTCCTCCTCCTCCTCAGTACAGGCAGCCCAGGCAATACCAGCCGCCGCCCCGCCAACAGCAGCAACCGCAAGAGTACTATGAACAAGAAGAGGATTACGACGACGGGTACGACTATCCACGGTACGATTCACGGGGGTACTATGATCCCAGATACGACCCCTACGCGCGTTGAAAGTCACGCCAACACGCGCGAAATCCACCCCTATTTAAGCCGCTTTGCCGACGCGGGCTGGATCCATGCATCGAAAGGTGATCCACGTGGACATCGAACAGCCTCTGGGAATGTATGGATGGGGCGGCTTTTTTGACAAGGGTCACAAGACCGTCGTAAACATCCACCCTCCCGCCAGACCACCGACACCACCACCGCGCAGACGCCCGCCTCCCCCGAGGTATCACGAAGATTATGCCGAATATGGACCGCCGCGCGAGTACGGACCGCCGCGCAGGCCCATCCTAAGGCCCCCGCAGAGACCCCCCCAACGAAGAGAAGAAGAAGAAGAAGAGCCAGAACAGGAGCCAGAGGAAAGTCCCCCGCCTGCACAGCCTGCTCCACAGGGTTGGTGGGAGAGAATCAAGAGCAAGCCTGCACCACCACAAGATCCAGGGCCACCACCAGCAGCCCCAGGGCCACCTCGCCGGCTCCGACGAACCAGGCCAGTAAGGAGACCCCCCGCTAGCCGAAATCCACCACCCGAGATCCCCGTCGACATCACGCCCCCGCAATCGCCAAGAACGGCACGCCCCCCGCCGTATGCTCCGACCGCCCCAGTTGTCCCCGAGCTCCCTGGGGTGGTGGAGGATGTGGCTGTCGTGGAAGCCAGACACGAAGCCGAGGTCCACGTGGTGGAGCAGGAAATAGCCGAGATAAAGCAAGTCGTCAACGAGACACAGGCAGAGGTCAGGAAATCCGAGGTCAAGATGGAGGAAGTCGAGGAGCGCGACAAGCAGCTCCTCCAGATCGTGGCGCTTCTTCTGGAGCTGGTGCGAAACCAGAGGGGGCCCCAAAAAAACGGAACCAACCCATCCAATCCCCAGCAACTGACAACATGGCCAGCCCCCACGTCGTGTCACTCTTCTTCGGGGACCTCTCCGCCATGCAGCGAACCCTCGCCATACTCTGCGAGAGCAACCACAAGCAAACCGCCGACACGGTGACGCAGACGGTGCTGCTCATGCTCAGCTCGCCTGTGCACGTGCAGCTCACCGCCGTCGGGTGGCAGCCGCTGAGGGGCAAGGAGCTCACCTTCCCGTACGCGCGCATGACCCTGGAGCAGAGGCAGGCCCTGGCCGCGCTGGTGGCCGAGGGAAGCGAGAGCTGGCACGTGTACGAGCACGCCATCATGTACCGCGGGAAGGGGGCGTCGCTCGTGTACCTCAAGCCCATGGACGTGCTCGAGGCCCTGTGCACCTCGGTCCTGTGCAGCGCGGCGTACCCCGACAAGCGCATCCGCGTGGCCATCTGCAACATCCTGCTGCAGCGCGTGCAGGCCAACATCCCCATCGAGAGGGGCGTGCAGGCCGCGCTGAACGCCAAGCTGTTTCCCTCCCCCCGCTCGAGCGCGCCCGGGACCCCCTCCTGCCTGAATGTCAGCCAGCAGCAATAAACTCTCATCTGTACTTAAAGCCTCCCGGCGCCCAAGAGAGACACGATTGAAATGCCCGCGCAGCAGCTCGGCCCGCTGAACACGGAGCTGGCCGCGCTGGGGGACCTGCCCGCCGAGACGGTGCACGAGTGGCTCTGGGGGACGGACCCCGAGGAGGCGTACCACGCGGACGTCCTGCTGAACCGCAACCACCTGCTGGGCCTGCTCGTGTGCAGGCACAAGCACCTCTGCGCCGCAAAGGTGGGCGGCCCCGAGCACTACGCGGCGTTTGAGCGCATGACGATCATGGACAAGCCCGTGCAGTACATGACGTGGAGGGAGCTCAAGGACACGGTGGCCAACATCCTGCTGGAGTGGCCGGCGTTTCTGGACCGGCTCAAGGTCAACGTCCGGCCGAAGCAGAACCTGAAGCAGGTGCTGCACCTCGTCAACCTGTGCGCGGCGCGGTTCGGGGAGCTGGCCTACACGGCGGCGGGGGAGAACATCATGGACGACACGAGCGAGACGCAGCCGTGCCGGGAGCTGCTGCCCGAGACGAGCGCGAAGCTGTCCCTGACGGCGGCGGCCATGAGGCGGATGGTAGGGTCCCTGCTGATCATGTACAGGCACCTGCACCTCCTCTCCATCTGCAGCAAGGTGCAGTCCCAGGGGTTCCAGTCCCCCGTGACCAAGTACCACTACGAGGCGAGCAACGACGCCTTCAACCTGCTGTGCATGCACATCGCCCTGCCCGTGGCGGCCCGGCTCAATTACCGGCACGACTTCCCAGGGATGTACAACCACGTCTCGCAGGTCGTCTACTTCCACAACAACCAGTACGCCAGGATACCCCGGCACCCGCTCAAGGACATCAAGACCGCCCCGCCCGTGCACGTGCTGCCCGCGATCCAGGAGCTCTACACCGAGATCCCGCTAAAGTTCGAGGAGGACCGGATCGACCCCACCAAACCCCAGGGATGGTACTGGCTGCTGCTCGCCGGGCGCGTGTATCTGGTGACGCCCGAGCCGAGGGTGCTACACAGCGACAACATATCGGACTTGCTCAAGGTCTACATCGATGCGACGGAAGGGGCGCGGGTCTAGCAGGCGGCGTGAAAGAAATGGTCACCTGGCAATGCGTGGTCACCTGGCGATGCGTGGCCGATTTTCCGGAGGCCTCTTGTTTTTATAGCCGTGATCTATTTCCGTGAAAAAAATTAAAATCCCGAAATTACGAGTTTTTTCGGATCGTGACCATTCTACAGCTCTGTACTGAATGTACACGCCGAAAAGCATTTATTGTTCCGGAATTTCCAGAAAACCACAAACGCCCAAATGCAGTCCACGCTTCGGAGTGAGCACGCCGCCAACAAGATCCAGCAAGCCTGGAGCGCCTTCGCCACCAAGAAAGCGGGCGCCGAGTTCATCACGATGTTCTCCGACAACACGCCTCCCCTGACCTTCCTCCAGAACAACACCTTCGAGTTCCTCACCACCGCCGTCCGCCAGGAGAACACGAAGCGCAAGACGGCGGCCGTGATCAAGCGGGTCTGCAACCTCGCCACGCCCCTCCCGGCCAACGGGGTCGGGGCCACTATGCGGGTCAACGTCAAGGTCGTCCTCACCGCCTACATGATGCTGGCGCACACGGACCAGGTCATCGACCGCCAGAGCAGCATCCTGGTGGACATCCTCCTCAACGCGGCCCGGGCCTTCGTCACCTGCCTGGAGTCCACGGCGAGCGCCATGGCGTCCGGCACGCGGTTCGCCGACATCCCCGACGCCCTCAGCCTGCCGGCGAAGTTGATGGACTACAACACGCGCTTCACCGCCTGGAAAGCCATCGACACGATGATGCTCCAGTACCGCGTGGAGAACGCCATCGGGCTGCTCACCGCGGCGCGCAACGGGGCCGCCCCGGGCTCCGAGGGCCACATCACCCTCACCGAGCAAGTCGCGACCATGCGCGCCAGGCTCGTCACCATGTACGGCCTCGCCGCGCTCCAGGCGTTTGACGCCCGCGGTGGCGTGCCCGCCGTGCCCGCGCAGCACTAGCTCCCCCTCCCTCCCGCACGCGCGCGCTGCCTAATGCTTGCACGGCTTCCCCAAGCGGTCGAAGTTGGCCTTGCAGTGCCCAATAAAGTGCCCCGGATGCCCGCACCGCCTGCACAGGTCGAACAGCTCGCGAATGTTTGATTCCGCGTCCTGTGTCTCGTCCTCGTCCATCTGCACGCGCACGTACTTCCAGCCGCGAACGGCCTGGATCCCGCGGAGGAACATGTAGCGCAGGGTCTCGTCGCGCTCGGCCGCCTCCGGGGAGCCCGTGACGCAGCCGAGCCGGGGCAGGACCACCCCCGTGGGCGGGAAGGCCTTGGTGAAGGCGCTGCCCTGGCCGGCCATGTGCTGCTGGATCCGCCGCCTGATGTCAGAGGAGTGGCCCACGTAGACCCTGCCCTGCGCGAGCTCGAGCACGTAGACGCCCTCCTTGCCTGCGGGGATACCGGGCGTGCGATGGACGGCCGTGTTGATGGCGCCCACGTCCAAGGTCTTGAGGATGGCCTTGCGCCGAGACCACAGGGAGTGGGAGGGCTTGCCGCCAGCCGGAGAAGAAGAAGAGTGCCGGACCACGACGGGGAGATGGTCCGACCACGTCGAGCCGACCCGCCTGAGCGGTTTCTTGTCCTTGGACGAGCGCAGTATGATGCCCAGGATGTCGTCCCCGTAGCGCTCGCACTTTTCATGCGTGAGCCCGCGGATGCCCTGGAGCGCCTGCATGTCGCGCGGGCGGTCCTGCACGATGGACTTGATCACCGTGTCGCCGAACACGCAGTAGAGCGGGATCTTCTCGACGGTGGACCGAAGCTGTCGGTACTCCTTCAGGTTGAGCAGGAGCGACATGGAGCAAAAAAGGAGCGATGCGGACGGAGGGCGCGCGGATACCACGGTCATGAACGTTTACTGGTTTTTTTCGCAGGCGCCCCGCTTTAATAAGCAGGTCACCAGAAAAAGCGCGGAGCCCTCAACGGCTCACACGCCTGAGAAGAAATCGGCCGACAGCATGGGCTGGCTCGGCAGCTCAAACACCTCCCGAGGGGTGTAGGACGGGTGGGCGTCGAGGAAGACGTCGGTGTCGACGGGGCGATCGAGCCAACCCGGGACTTTCTTGCCCACCGCCCGACGGCGAAGAGACGCCGTCCTCTTCCTCCTCGGCGCGCCCGTCGTCGTGGAGCTTGGGCCTAGAGCGCGAGCAACACTCAGCGCGAGGAGAGGGGAAGGGCACTCACGACCGCTCAAGCACGGGCGGGAGCTCGCCTTCCTCCTCGCCGTCCGACGCCTCGACGACGCGCTGGGTCGACTCGATGACGCCACCGTCCGACGCCTCGACGACGCGCTGGGTCGTCTCGATGACGCCGTCGTCGTCGCTGTCCACGCCGGTGAAGGAGACGCGCTGGTTCATGTCGAGCCTGCGGGGCGAGAGCCTGGCGTGCTTCGTCGGCGAGTCCTCCTCGTCGCCGTTGAGCTCGAGCTCAGGAGGGGACGAGGGGAGCTTCGCGTCGTCGTTCTCCTCGCCCTCCCCACGATCGCGCTTGAGCGGGCGGATGGCGACAGGCTTGTTGGGCGCAGGAGTCTCAAGGTTTCCCGATGGGCAGCGCTGGAGGACGGACTCGATCGGCTCAGAGGGATCGATGATGGAAGATTCGACGACGGAGAGGGTGCGGGACATTCGTTCGCTGGGATCGTTTCTGGGAGAAAAAAGGAGGCTGCCCTGCCTTTTTATGAGAGGGCTGGATCTATTTCGGGGAAAATATGGCCTGGTCCGGTCTGGTCAAGTCTGGTCAGGTCTGGTCCGGTCTGGTCAAACCGCGACAGAAAAAAATAAAAAACGGCAGGTGCGCGGCTCGTGCGCCATAAATAGGCACGGGAGGCGCGCGCGCACACGAGCGATGCCACGCAGCCCCCCTCCTTCCCCGACCGACCCCAGCAAGCCGCTATGCAAGAAGATCCCCGCC
>Ga0209599_10000864_pt1 | contig 16915 bp, 13 predicted proteins | sample Shrwel_input2_FT_FD_187534 | JGI IMG/M metagenome (GOLD analysis project Ga0209599, IMG submission 187534) | Subsurface microbial communities from deep shales in Ohio, USA - Utica-3 well 1 S input2 FT (SPAdes) (version 2) ... | reverse complement strand
GACGCCACAAGCTGGCTATAGCATTGCGAGTGTCACCGGTTGTAACGGTAGCTTAAACGGTAACACTTATACCACTGGTGCTATGAGTACAGCCTGTAGTGTGCAAGCCAGTTTTAGCCTAAATAGCTATCCGGTTAGCGCCACGGCAGGCGAAGGCGGCGGTATTAGCCCAGGCAGTGCTGTGGTCAATCATGGCAACACCACCAGTTTTAGCCTGACGCCACAAGCTGGCTATAGCATTGCAAGTGTCACCGGTTGTAACGGTAGTTTAAACGGTAACACTTATACCACTGGTGCTATGAGTGCAGCCTGTAGTGTGCAAGCCAGTTTTAGCCTAAATAGCTATACGGTTAGCGCCACGGCAGGCGAAGGCGGCGGTATTAGCCCAGGCAGTGCTGTGGTCAATCATGGCAACACCACCAGTTTTAGCGTGACGCCACAAGCTGGCTATAGCATTGCAAGTGTCACCGGTTGTAACGGTAGCTTAAACGGTAACACTTATACCACTGGTGCTATGAGTACAGCCTGTAGTGTGCAAGCCAGTTTTAGCTTAAATAGCTATACGGTTAGCGCCACGGCAGGCGAAGGTGGCGGTATTAGCCCAGGCAGTGCTGTGGTCAATCATGGCAACACCACCAGTTTTAGCCTGACGCCACAAGATGGCTATAGCATTGCAAGTGTCACCGGTTGTAACGGTAGCTTAAACGGTAACACCTATACCACTGGTGCTATTAATGCAGCCTGTAGTGTGCAAGCCAGTTTTAGCTTAAATAGCTATATAGTAACGGCTATTGCCACAACGGGCGGGCAAATAACGCCAGGTAGCCTGAGTGTGCAGCATGGCCAAACCGCGCAATTTAGTGTGGTCGCCGACGAAAACCACCGTATTGTCGAGGTGAGCGGTTGTGGTGGCAATTTAGCGGGTGAAACCTACACCACCGGTGTCATCACAACTGCCTGTAGTATCAATGCCCGCTTTGCCTTTACACCAATCGGCGGTTTAAACGACACCGGTGTTAATTGGTGCGCTAATGGGATGAGCAATAACCTGACCTGTCCGGTTGCTAGCTTTGAAGGGCAAGATGGCGAATTTGGCCGTGACGCCAGCGCGCGTGCCGGCACCTTAACCAAAATTGGCGGCGGCGATGCCGGCTTTGACTACAGCAAACTAGGTGCAGATGGCAGTGTGCTTGCCATCCAAAATGTAGCTTGGGATGCTAACGGTACTGAAGCGGCTGGCAGTCAATGGAGCTGTGTGCGGGATAATGTCTCTGGGCTGATTTGGGAAGTAAAAACCAACGACGGCGGCCTGCGGCATATGGACCATCGCTATACATGGTATAACCCCAACAACAATACGAATGGCGATGATGCGGGTACGCAGAATGGCGGGCAGTGTAGTGGCAGTGGCTGTGATACCCATGCTTTTGTGCAAGCGGTGAATCAGCAAGGCTTATGTGGCGCCAATGATTGGCGGATGCCAACGAGCAAAGAATTGCAAAGCATTGTGCATAACGGTCGAATTTCCCCGGCTATTGATACGGCGTATTTTCCAAATACGCCAGTGACTTGGTACTGGTCGTCTTCGCCCTATGCTTTTTATGCTGATTACGCGTGGCATCTCTATTTTGGCAACGGCAAGGTCGACGGCGGCGCTAAAAGCAATCAGTTCAGAGTCCGTTTGGTACGTGGAGGAGAGTGAAATGGTGCCGTTCTTGAACTTACATGTTGTCGAGTAGGCTTATCTGGCCTACCGCAAGCTTAAGCTCGGTTCGGTGCGAGCTTGATTGTATGCAGGCAGCTTGCTGGATAATCTGATAGACGCCTGGGATATTTTGCAATATAGAAACTGGCAGTCAGCCCTGCTCATGCTGGTGCCAGAAAAAAATAGGGAAAACATAATGAAGGTACAGGTGATCTATCAAGCGCCACTGGGCTTGCTACTACTGGGGTTGACAGCTCAGGGCGCTTATGCGATTTGTCGGGATAATATACCGGCAAGCACGCCAAGCAGTGATTTTACGGTGCATGATAATGGCACCGTCACCCATAACAAGACCGGACTGATGTGGATGCGCTGTAGTCTGGGGCAAAGTTGGGACGGCAGCACTTGCAGCGGCAGCGCCATTTCATTCACTTGGGCTAATGCTCTGGCTGCCGCGCAAAGCCACATCTTTGGTGACAACAGTGATTGGCGGTTGCCCAATAAGCATGAGTTGGCGTCTATTGTGGAAGAGCGTTGTGCGAATCCAGCCATAAATAGCACGGTATTTCCTAATACAGCGGGTACGTTCTGGTCGTCGTCGCCCAATGCCAGCTTTTTGAATAGCGCGTGGTACGTCTCTTTTTTCTACGGCGATGCCAGCAGCAACTTGATGAGCAATAACGGCGTAGTCCGTTTGGTGCGCGCTGGGCAGTGATTGAAGCCGCGTAGCGGATCTTAGCTCAGTAGTTGTTTAAGTTGCCGCTCAACGATACCGACAATGCAAGGCGTTTGGTCAGATTTCTCGGCTCATCTAAGCTCAAATCTAGACTTGTGTTGTATTTCAGCTGTTTGTGGATACTTTGAGTCATCTGCCAATCGATTTCTTTTTCAAAATATTGCGTTCAGATTTTGAATGTGATCAGGACACATTCCGACATACTGTTGACCGTTTTATTCAAAGTACCGGATGACATAGACGTCATTAGCAATCATTGCAGCAGCGTTCAGGATGTTTGATAACCTAAGAATTGGATCACGTCTCGCGAATGTATTTGCTGCAATTGTCGCAACGTTGATTGCGGTCGCTGGATTTAGTTATGTCAATCTGAGTCGTTACTCAGAAGCCAATGAGTGGAATACGCATACTTATGAAGTCCTTGAGCAAAGCACAGCTTTATTGATGGCTCTGGTGAATATTGAAAGCGGCCAACGCGGCTTTATGTTGGGCGGGACGGATAATTTTCTGGAGCCATTCAATAGTGGCAAGGCTGCGTTTGATCAGGCATTTAATCAAATTAAAAGACTGACGTCTGATAATCAAAGCCAACAGCAGCGCCTTGAACAACTTAAAGTCAGTTATAGCTCTTGGATGAATGATGCCGTGATGTATGGCATTAATCTTCGCCGAGATGTCGGTACTGGCAAAGTCAGCCTGTAAACCGTCAATATCATCAGTTAGATACCTATTTATCCAACGGTTTACGCTCGATCTGGCTGCCTGCAATAGATCAGCAATTTCTGTTTTAGATTTGCCTTTCGCCAGCAGCAATATGGCATTTGCTATTCGTGCCAGCGGCCTGTTTGGGTTCCACTGCACAATTTTTTTCAGGCGGTACAGCGCCTGCGGCGTAAAAAATGGTAATTTGTGCATGCTCAATGCGGTTGCGTGAAGGTTTTGTTTGGCGACTGATCAGATCGCTCAAACCGCATTGAGTTCCCACCTGCAAGTGATCTACTAATTGGAACAGTTATTTAGCCAAAGAAATGGTGAAAGAAATTGAATTACAACGCGAAAAGCTGGTTGCTGACGTGACCAAAATTGGTCTCATTTTACTGCTTGGGTTTACCGCATGTAGCGCAGCTATTATGTGGTTGTTTTTCTTCCCAAGAGATGGCGCTCATGTCTAAGTACAAATGCCGGACTAGGTAAAGCAGAACATGGAAATTCAAAAAGATAAGGATTTTTATGCCACTTGATTTAACGAATAAAGCGCATGAAGAGTCTTCGCCGTGGCAGAAAAGACTCAATAAGCGATTAAGTTGCAACTCTGCGCCACCAATTGTCTAACTAAAAGGCTCTTTGCACCGACAACCTTCGCCCGGTGGTAATGAAGAGGAGCCCGGGGGCGAATTTTCACTTTAATTCAGACACAAAAAAACCGACGCTATGTCGGTTTGATTGGTTGCGGGAGCCGGATTTGAACCGACGACCTTCGGGTTATGAGCCCGACGAGCTACCAGGCTGCTCCATCCCGCGTCCGTATGTCAGATGACTGACGAGCGCTTGTTAACTACAGTACCAAATTGGTTGCGGGAGCCGGATTTGAACCGACGACCTTCGGGTTATGAGCCCGACGAGCTACCAGGCTGCTCCATCCCGCGACTGTAAGTTTATGCTGAGCAGTAACATAAACAAGTTAACTGCAATGTAAGCTGTTGAATTTGTTTGCACATCATCATCAGCAATTTGGTTGCGGGAGCCGGATTTGAACCGACGACCTTCGGGTTATGAGCCCGACGAGCTACCAGGCTGCTCCATCCCGCGTCCGTCATTGCGGGGCGCATCTTATTGTTTTTAGGGCGCAAGTGCAAGCAACAATTGCACTGATTTGCAGATTAGTTAACTGTATGCTGCTTTAATCGGCAATGTGCTGTTTAAAGCAGCCAATTGCCAGGGTTAAGGCTGACTTCAGGCGAATTTTAGCTGCCAGCACCTGCTGTTGGTGCTACTCAATAGTAGTGACCCATGCTGTCGGCTGATAAATTTAGCCGTTATTGCCACTTAAATCCTCCGGCGGTTTTGGCAAAGCTTCTGCTATAATGCCGCTCAATTTGGAAAAAGGTAGCGATATATGCATGAATTCTGGGCCTTAACCTCGAAAGGGGTTGAAGAAGTGTTAGCCACTGAAATAAAACAGCATGGCGGCGAAGTAGTGAAATTAGGTTTAGGTGTGGTCCGTTTTACGGCCGACACTGACACTGCTTATAAGTTATGTCTGTGGTCAAGGCTGGCCACCCGGATCATGCGGCAGATCCATGCGGTTGCAGTGGATGCCACCACTGATGTGTATGAAGTGGCAAGCACAATCGACTGGTCGCAGTATATGCAGCTGCAGCAAAGCCTGGCGGTGGAGTGTGTGGGTAAACACCCAACCATCGATAATACCCAGTTTGGCGCTATGCGGATTAAAGATGCCATCGTCGATCAGTTCAGAACGAACACCGGCGATCGGCCTAACGTTGATCGGCTGGAGCCTGATGTCCGTTTTCAACTGCGGATGGAGAAAAACCAGTTTTATTTTGTGCAGGATTTTTCCGGCCCTTCGCTGCATCAACGTGGTTATCGTAAAGAACAGGGCGAAGCGCCACTGAAAGAACATTTGGCAGCGGCTTTGCTCATTCGCTCCGGTTGGCAGTTTGATCAAACGCTGCTGGATCCTTTCTGCGGTAGCGGCACCTTATTAATAGAAGCTGTGCTGATGGCACGTAATATCGCGCCTGGTCTGAAAAGACCGCAGTTTGCCTTTGAAAAAATGGCCGATTTTGACTCATCGTTGTGGCAGCAGTTCCGTGCCGAAGCGCTTGGCGCACGTAAAGCCTTACTGCCTGGTGTGCGTTTTATTGGTTCTGATTTGGAACCCCGGTCACTGGAAAAAGCCCGCCAGAATGCCGCCCGCGCCGGTTTAACCGATGTGATTGAGTTTCGCCAGGGCGATGCAACCCAATTAGACGCTATTGCAGGGGTGAGTGCGGGCGTGATAGTGACCAACCCACCTTATGGCGAACGGTTAGGTGATTTACCGGCATTAATTCCGCTTTATGCTGAGTTTTCACTGCGGCTGAAACAACATTTTCAGGGTTGGCGTCTGGCGGTGATCACATCCAATGCCGATTTGTTGCGCGCCTTGAAGTTATCCAAGTTTAAAAACTATAAGTTTGCCAACGGCCCGTTAGATTGCGATTTCAGTATTTTTAATCTGACCGAACAACAAGTTCAGGTCAGCACAGTCGCCGCCCCGGCATTATTTTTTGCCGAGAGTGAGTCCTTTGCCAACCGGTTGAAAAAGAATCTGAAACAACTGGAAAAATGGGCCAAGCGGGAAAATATCAGTTGTTACCGGCTTTATGATGCCGATATTCCAGAATACAACGTCGCCGTTGACTGGTATGACGGTGAAGTGGTGGTGCACGAGTATGCAGCGCCTGCCAATGTGGATGAAAGCATTGCACAGAAACGTTTGTTTGATATCGTCAATCAGGTGCCGAAAGTGCTTGGCATCAGCCCGGATAAAATGGTGCTGAAGGTTCGCGAGAAACAAAAAGGTAAAGAACAGTATCAAGTACTGGCCAAAGCCGGACAATACAAAGAAGTGACTGAATATGGTGCCAAATTTCTGGTGAATCTGCGTGACTACCTGGATACCGGATTATTTTTGGATCACCGCTTAACCCGCCGCGCTATTGCTGAGCAAAGCAAAGGCAAAGCCGTGCTGAATTTGTTTGCCTATACCGGCACTGCTTCTGTACATGCGGCTTTAGGCGGCGCCAGAACTGTCACCACTGTCGATATGTCCAATACCTATCTGGATTGGGCCAAACGCAATTTTGCCCTCAATCAGTTAGAAGGCAAACAGTATCAGTTTATTCAGGACAATGTGCTGGATTGGCTGAAGGGCTGTAAAAATCAGTTTGATTTGATTTTCGTAGATCCTCCGACCTTTTCTAACTCGAAACGGATGGAAGATACCTGGGATGTGCAGCGCGATCATCTGAAATTATTGGCACTGATCACACCTTTAGTTGCCACTGGTGGCAAAGTGATTTTCTCCAATAATAAACGCCGCTTTAAGCTTGATTACGCTTTATTAGAACAAGCTGGTTGGCTGGTGAAAGATATTTCGGCGGCGAGTTTACCGGAAGACTTTAAACGTAATCCGCATATTCACGTCTGTTTTGAGTTCAGCCGGGTTTAACTGATGACGAGCGAACTGATATTGTATAGCACCTGGGGCTGTCATCTGTGTGAACAGGCTGAGCAGTTATTAGTCGCTCAGAATTTGCCATTTAAACTGCTGGATATTGTCGACGATGCTGCTGCTTTTGCCCAATTTCGCACCTCTATTCCGGTGTTAGCGGCAGGTCAGCATTATTTATATTGGCCTTTTGATGAATTGACACTGGGCGAGTTCGTCCGACAGCTTAGTTTGCAAGGAAATTAGTGTGGAATTACTTCGTTTTCAAAATGCCTGTCTGGCATTTGGTACCAATCCTGTGCTGGATCATGTTGATTTCAGTTTATTTGTCGGTGAAAGAGTCTGTTTAGTCGGTCGCAATGGTGCCGGCAAATCCACCATGCTGAAATTGCTGACCGGTCAGCAAAATTTAGATGATGGTCAGATTGTTAAACAAAACAATGTATTACTTAGTCGGCTTGAACAGGATCCGCCAGCCAGAGTCGACGTCAAAATTGCTGACTTTATCCGGGAAGGCGCCGGTGATTTAGCGCAAAAACTGCACGACTTTTACCAGTTATCGGATCAACTGGCCGAAGCCACCGATGCGCAAATGACGCATTTTGGTGATCTGCAGGCCGAATTAGATGCCCGGGATGGTTGGCAATTAGAAGCCCGTATTTTGCAGTTATGCGAACAATTTGACATGAATCCGGAAGCAACGCTCGCTTCGTTATCTGGTGGCTGGCTGCGTAAAGCCGCACTGGCACGCGCTTTAGTGGCAAAGCCAAATATTTTGCTGCTCGATGAGCCAACCAACCATTTAGATGTGGCCGCCATTCAGTGGTTAGAGCAGTTTTTAATCAGCTTTAGTGGCGCCATTATTTTTGTCTCGCACGACCGCGCATTTATCCGCAATGTCGCGACCCGGATTATTGATTTGGATCGTGGAACTTTAACCTCGCATCCGGGTAATTATGCGGAATATCTGGAACGTAAACAAAAGCAACTGGAAGTCGAGCAATCGCATAATGCCTTGTTTGATAAAAAGTTAGCGGATGAAGAAGTCTGGATCCGGCAGGGTATTAAAGCCCGTCGTACCCGTAATGAAGGCCGGGTACGGGCGCTGAAAGAATTACGCAAAGAGCGGGCTGCCAGGGTTGAGCAACTGGGTAAAGTGGATTTTGCCATTGAACAAGCGGCCAAGTCGGGCAAACTGGTGTTTGAGGGTCAGGGCATTCAGTTGCAATTTGACGGCAAAACCGTGCTGGATAATCTCGATTTACTGCTGATGCGCGGCGATCGGGTGGCTTTAATTGGCCCGAATGGGGTTGGTAAATCCAGCTTAATTAAAATTCTGTTGGATGAATATCAAGCTCAGGCTGGTAGTATCAAACGCGGCACTAATCTGGAAGTTGCTTATTTTGATCAGCACCGGATGGCGCTGGACCTGGATAAAACGGTACAGGACAACGTGGCTGATGGCCGGCAGGAAATCACTCAGAATGGTCAAAGCCGCCATGTGCTGAGTTATTTACAGGACTTTTTATTTCCACCGGCCAGAGCCCGAACTCCGGTGCGGGCTTTATCTGGTGGTGAGAAAAACCGGCTGTTACTGGCACGGTTATTCGCCAAGCCGAGTAATTTACTGATCCTCGATGAACCAACCAACGATTTAGATGTTGAAACTTTAGAGTTATTAGAAGATATTCTGGAGCAGTATCAGGGCACTGTGATCCTGGTCAGCCACGACCGGGAATTTGTCAATAATACCGTGACAAGTTCGTTATGGTTTGCTGGCGAAGGTAAAGTGATTGAAATTGCAGGCGGTTACGATGATGTGTTGGCGTATCAGCAACGTTATCAGCCAAGCGCCAAAGCGAAAACTGCCGTGGTTGAACCTACTGCAGCTGTTACAGTTGTCACGGCAACAGCCCCAAGCACAGAAACTGTGCTAACAGCTTCTGCTCAGACGGGTAAAAAGTTATCATATAAAGAAAAACGTGAACTTGAACAATTACCGGCCTTAATTGAAACTCTGGATGCCGAGTTAACCGCATTACAGGTGAAAGTGAACGCCGCAGATTTTTTCCGGCAAAGTGCCGAAGACACCACAGCTATATTGAACCAATTACAGCAGACTGAGTCGAAGCTGGCGCACGCATATGAGCGATGGGAACAATTAGAAGCTATAAACCAGCAGTAGTAGGGGATTTGAATGAAATTAACGCCTATCTTAATCGCAATGTTACCGGCGCTAGCGGTCACTGCGAGTCAGGCAGCTGTTTTCCAGGTGGTCGAACTGGGTGCGGCAGAAGGATATAAGTCCAGCTTTGCTGCGGCAATCAATAACAGTAATCAGTCTGTTGGTACCAACAGCAATCAGTTTAATTTTCCGGTGGATGTTAACGCGGTTGATTACACCAATTCTTTGATTACCACCAATCTGACCGCTGCTGAGATTGAAGAGGTCAAGAAGGGCAATGTTAACGCCAAAGCCTTGGGTGTGTTGATAGGTTATTTAAAGAATAACGTTTCAGGATACACAGTACAGCGTTTTGCTGATGCTTTTGCGGTCCGCTTAGACACTAAACAGCGGGTAATGCTGCGTGAAACATCGCAAGCTCCGACCAACTATGAATATCTGGTCGGTATTAACGAGCAAAACCAGCTGTTAGGTTATGGCACAGCTCCATTTACCCAACAATCATTTACCCCAGCGGCCACGACTGCCGTACCGGCACCGGTGGCAGTGAAAGTATGGGTACCAGCGCCTGGTTATCAATTAGGTGTGGTGGTCACTCAGGGCAAAGCACATGCTTTACCGCCATTATATACCGATTTAGGTGGTGGCTTTAGTTTGCCGCGTGATATCAACAATAATGGCCAGGTTATTGGTTCAGGCAGTGTGGCTGTGCCTGAGAAGACCCAAACCTCGGTAAAGACTTTGTGTGATGGTAAAGCTGAACCTGTCCAGCTTTGTTATTATCGCCAGGCGATTGCAGGCACTATGTATACGTCTGCAGCATTATTATGGCAATTGGATGCCAATGGTAAACCTGGTACAGCTGTCAAAGTTCCTTATTTAGGTGACAAAAATACCGGTTTACCGCACAGCAAAACAGAATATTCTGAGGTTAATTATTACAGTCAGTTGCAGGAAATTAATGATCAGGGCGTGATTGTGGGTAGTTCAGTGTTCACTGATTCCGGCGATATTCGTTTTAGTCCACTGACTTACCGTGACGAAGTCTTCACCACGATGAAAGCTGTGCATATTGTAGATAATAAGGTTGAATCTTTTATCAATCAAAGTGAGTGGGAAAGCAATAATGCCACTGGTATCAACAATAAAAACATCATTGTTGGTTCTGCCCGCAAGTTGTGGTACCAAGGCCCGGATCGCTTTTTTGTCTATGATATGGCAGCGAAAAAACTAACCTTCCCAACAGATTTGTTTGCCACCGCCAATACCATTCCGGAAGCCATCAATGATAATAATATCGTTGTCGGCACCACTGAAGCTTTTACCACGGGTTCATCGACACGGCGTAATATCGGTTTTATGTATGACATTGCGACCGATAAATTCACCGACTTGAATACCTTACTACCTTGTAATAGTGGTTATAGCATCGTGAATGCGATGGGCATCAATGATAAAAATGTCATTGTGGCGACTGCCGTCAAAGCTGTGGATAAACGGGATATCAAAGGCGATATCGTTAAAGACAGTAATGGTGTCGTGGTCAAAGAAGAAATTGCCATCGCTGTGCAGTTAAATCCGGTCGCTGGTGGTGTGGCAGATAATTGCAGCAAACCAGAAGATACCAATTATGAACGTAAAGGTGGTGCCGGTGGTTGGTTAAGCTTGTGCTTATTACCGCTGTTGTTGTTACGCCGTAAAATGACCAAAGCCTGAGCCTGAGCCTGAGCTCTGGCTCTGATGCCAGGCCCTGACAGCAGTCTGTTGCTTTGTGCACAGACTGTTGTCAGCGTTTTTGTTTTAACATCCTCTGTTTACTTCACGTCATGTTCAGCCTGACTTTAGCAACCTGCAGCAGCGGCAAATCGGCTGGTTGCGACTTGCCGCTTAACACTTTGCCCCCCAATACCGGAATGGGCTTGCCATCGACAGTGCAAATCTGCGCTTTTACCATTTGTATGGGTATTTATCGTTTTTAGAGCAAATTTTTATAAAAAATAATTATTTATTTTTTCATCAAAATGCAATGAAGTTCAGTTCGTTAGGTATTGTCAAGCAATATCGCCACTAAATGCAGTTGAACCTTTAGTCCAACAAGGCTATCTATTTAGCACAGTCAGTTGCAAAGCTGCTGACTGTATTGCTAATAACAGTTGAGGAAGACTGCCGTATGAAAAGACAAAAACGTGATCGTTTAGAACGTGCTCATGCTCAAGGTTACCGCGCTGGTGTAACAGGCCGTTCAAAAGAAATTTGTCCATATCAGAATCTTGATGCCCGCTCACAGTGGTTAGGTGGATACCGTGAAGCGATGGAGGACCGCGGTGGCGGTTTATTTAGCAAAGGCCAGTAAGGTAAGGCCTGTTTGATTGGGCTCTGCCGGAATCATCTCATTGTGTCTAGGACACCATCAACACAAACCTCACTGCAGTGAGGTTTGTTGCTTTAGAAGCTTCGCTGATGCTTTGCTGACAAAAGTCACGGGCGGACGTCGCACGTTGTACGTTGGGAGCCAAGCGTTGGACGCCACACGAAGCGTCCGCCCCTCGGCGATTCTGACATTAGAAACTGGAAGTATCCTGGAACAGACCCACTTTTAACTCTTCAGCGGCATAGATTTCGCGACCATCGACACTGACCACACCATCACCAATACCCATATAGAGTTTGCGCTTGATCACACGTTTCATATCAATGGTATAGGTGACTTTTTTTGCCGTTGGCAGGATTTGTCCGGTAAATTTAACTTCACCAACGCCCAAAGCCCGGCCTTTGCCAGGTCCACCGGTCCAGCCCAGGAAGAAACCAACCAGTTGCCACATGGCATCGAGGCCTAAACAACCAGGCATCACCGGATCACCTTCGAAGTGACAGGCGAAAAACCATAAGTCCGGATGGATATCAAATTCTGCCACAATTTGGCCTTTGCCATATTTACCGCCTTCTTCGGAAATATGGATCACCCGGTCAATCATCAGCATATTGCCAACCGGCAACTGACTATTGCCAGGACCAAATAATTTACCTTCACCGCACGAAATTAATTCTTCTTTTGTAAAGCTATTCTGAGTCATGTATGTTTAATCCGAAAAAAATTCTGTTCACTTTAGCGAACAGCTGTAAGCTAAACAAGTCCGATTAGTCAATTCTGGCTACTAATTCAGACCATTATTGCGCAAGTTCCGGCCATTGAGATGACAAAGGTGAAGCTTTATGACGCAAGACAGCAAAAAAAGTCTGTCCAACGCAGAAAAACAACAAAGATACCGACAACGGCAAAAACAATCTGGTCGCAAGGAGTTACGGGGTTATTTGAGCCCGGAAGCACTGTTGTGTTACCAGGAAATTCAGGATAAAACCCAGTGGAATGATAGCCTGTTGTTAAGCAATGCCATCCGGTTGATGTATGCCGCACATAAGTTGGGGCAGGTCGGACTGCTCAATGGCTGGCTGGAAGATCATCAGCGCTGAGTCAAGATAACACGGCAGACTTAATAAACTGCTGCAGTTCCCGTATAATGCCGGCATCTTCAGCGCTTCAGAGTACATTATGATTTTATTTGTCCGCGATTTAACCGTGATCGACTTTTCGTATTTATGCCAACAGCGCGGTTTGCTGGGGGAAAGTTATATTGTCGATGTTGAATTAGAAGGTGAGTTGGACGCGACGTCGATGGTATTTGATTTTGGTCATGTCAAAAAAGTGATTAAAAAGGCCATCGATCAGCTGGTTGACCATAAACTGGCTTATCCGCAGGCAGCAGATTGTTATCAATTGCAGCAGCAAGCTGAGATTGAAGTGCTGAAGTTTCAATCGGCCAGAGGCTTGATCCAGGTGGCTTCGCCCACTGAAGCCCATGTTGCGATCCCGTGCCAACAGATCAACGAGCAAAGTGTCGCCGAATTTTTGCAACAACAGATTTTTGCCTTGTTGCCGGACAATGTGCAGGCGCTGCGTTTTGTGTTAAGAGCAGAAAAAAGCCAGAATTTCTATTACCACTACAGCCATGGCCTGAAAAAGCATGATGGCAACTGCCAACGCATTGCCCATGGTCATCGCTCGACCATTGAGATTTATCAAAACGGCATGCTATCGCCAAGATTAAATAAATACTGGACTGAACGCTGGCAGGATATTTATCTGGGCACAGTCGAAGATCAAATCACAGCTGAGCAATTGCGTTATCTGCAAGCATCGGCCGACGATTTATGTTTTAGCTACCAGGCGGCACAAGGTTATTTTGAAATTGTGTTACCTGCGGCGCATTGTGAGTTGGTTGATTGCGACAGTACAGTGGAATGTCTGGCTGATTATATTGCCCGGCAGTTGCAACAATTGGAAGCTGCCAGCTATAAAGTTGTGGCTTATGAAGGCGTTGGCAAGGGCGCGGTGGCCTATAATCCCGCGCGCTGAGGCTGTGGCAACACCGCGTGCCAGGCAGTGATGCCCGGCACGCGGCTTTGTTAACCTTGCTTCAAAGGCGCCATTGGTGATTGTAACCAGCTCTGCGCTAAGGTTTCATCGGCAATCGCTAACTGTGCTATCTGCAGGGGCGCATTGCGCAACTCCAGTTCAGCGGTTAACAACCTTTGTCGCCTGAACCAATACAAGCGCAGCTTCTCACCCACTGGGTGGCGGCTGAGCATTTCAGCTAAAGTCGCTTCCGTTGCTTTAAGACCGGCAATGGCGATCAACACATCACCTGCCATTAAACCGGCCAGATAGGCGCTGCTACCTTGCACCACGGCACTGATTTGTAATCCTTCGGCCTGGCTCTGATAAAAAGCGCCAAAATCTTTTTGATGCGCAAAATGAGCTGCTGGACCACCCAGATCTTTGCCGGACTGCGCTGCCCGATACTGCAGGCTGATGCCTAAACTTTGCAGTGCAGCTTGCAATGGCAATGCCATGGCTTGTTCCACCCATTGCCGGCAAAGCTCGGTCAGCTGGTTATCCTGGCTGTAATGAGTTAACTGACGGAAAAATTCCTGCTCGTCACTGCCGGTGCCATTGCAGCCAAATTGTTGCCAACATTGCAGCATAAAGCCATCCAGGCTCAGGCCACGCTGGCGTAATTCTGCATCCAGACACAAGGCCAGCAGGCTGCCTTTGGCGTAATAGCTGACGACACTATTGATCGCATTTTCATCTTGCTGATAAAACTTGGTCCAGGCGGTAAAGCTGCTGTCTGCCAGACTTTGTGCCAAATTGCTTGGCGCCCGCTGCACCCGGCTGATGGTTTTGGCTAAGGTGGCTAAATATTGTTCGGCATTTATCACGCCGGCACGAAGCAAGGCTAAATCATCGTAGTAAGAGGTAAAACCTTCGTACCACCATAATTGGCTGGTGTATTGTTCGGCCGCCAACTGATACTGTAAAAAACTGCTGGGTTTAGCCCGTTTTACCCACCAGGTATGGAAATATTCATGACTGCACAGGGCCAAATAGTTCTGATATTCCTCAGTCAGTTGGTCAGGTTGTGCCGGATTGGGTAAATCAAATCTATTGCACATTAACAAGGTCGAATTATGATGTTCCAATCCGCCATAGCCTTGATCGACCACCCAGCTTAAAAACCAATATTCGGCCAAATCGGCCGGTAAACCGGCAAAGAGCTTGGCTTGTTGCTGACAAATGGGTAATAAATCGCGTCCGATACGCGTGATATCTGCTTGCACAGCACCGGCAAATACCAGGTGATGGCTGACCCCCGCCAATTCAAAGCTGGTGGTTTGCAAGGCTCCCAGCAGCAAGGGGCTATCTATCAACCGGGCATAGTCAGTCGCCAGATACTCACCAAAACTAAAGCGGTCGGTGCCGGCGGCTCTGGTTAAACCTGTGGCCAGTTGCCACTGCGTTTTGCCAGGTACCGGCAGAACCTGCAAAAGATGGGGCTGTTGTTGTTGGCCTTCGATCGCCAGACAACAAGCGGCCGGATTAATCACAGCCACTTCATCGTTGATGTAGCAGGCACGCACTGACAAATCAAAAGCATATACTTGATAACTCAATCGTACCGGCAGACCCCGATGCGATAACTGCCAACTATGCTTATCCAGCGCGGTCACAATCAACTCGCCATCTTTATCTGATGCATGGAGCTGCTGCATATGTCTGGCAAAATTGCGGATAAAATAACTGCCCGGGATCCAGGCGGCTAATGATAAGGTCACAGGCCTGGCATCCACCGGGGTGAAAAAAATTTCGACCTGCAGCAAGTGCGCTGTGATATCACTGACTGAAAGCTGGTAACGTACCTGATCCATCCTTTATACTCGTTCGCAGAAAAAAGCTGAGTATAATCATAAAGCATTGCACAGGAAGACAAAATCATGGCCGAAGAAACAATTTTCAGTAAAATTATCCGCCAGGAAATCCCCAGCACGCTGTTATATCAGGATGAACTGGTGACCGCGTTTCGGGATATTCACCCGCGCGCCCCGGTACATATCCTGATTGTGCCTAATGTACTGATCCCGACAGTGAATGATGTTGCTGTTGAGCATGAAGCCGCACTCGGCCGGATGTTTACCGTGGCGGCCAAACTAGCCAGAGATGCCGGCATTGCTGCTGACGGTTATCGTTTGATTGTGAACTGCAACCAGCATGGTGGCCAGGAAGTGTATCATCTGCATATGCATCTGGTTGGTGGTCATGCGCTGGGGGCGATGCTGACGCGTTAAAGCCGGTTCCGCTGTGCCGCTGCCGGCTGTTTTGTACTGCCGGCCTTGGCTTTTGCTGGCTTTACCACTAAAATCCGCGTTTTAAAGTGTTACCGAGGTTACCTATGTCAAATGATGCTTTACTTGCCATCCGGACTGAATATGCCGTGACGCGGGTCACCAAAACTGTATTCCCGGGCCGGACTAATCATCACAATACGTTATTTGGTGGTGAGGCACTGGCCTGGATGGACGAAGCCGCTTTTATTGCTGCCACCCGATTTTGCCGTAAACCGCTGGTGACGGTATCTTCTGATCGGGTTGATTTTAAAGAGTCCATTCCGGCAGGCACCATCATTGAACTGGTGGCGCGGATTGAACATGTCGGACGTACCAGTATCAAAGTGAAGGTCGATATTTTTGTTGAGAATATGTATAGCGACGATCAACATAAAGCTATCTCCGGCACTTTCACTTTTGTGGCACTTGGCCCTGATCGTAAACCTACGCCGGTACTGGGCTAAAGCATTATCGCCGCAATCCAGCATTGCGGCATCCTTCCTGCACTGACTCATTCCGGATTAACCTCAAGGCTGATTGCAGCACTCTGCTTGCGACTAACGGAGATCTGACTGAGTTTAACACCCGAAGTCCGCTCTGCTTCTTTGGTATAATTCAGCACTCTGTAATGTGTTAGCTTGGTCTGACTGAGAATTATCTTTGCAAAAATTTCTTGAAGATCGCCACCGCCAGTTTTGGTTATTACATACCTTAGGCTGGATGGGATTTGCCGTGGTCGGTTACCTGGGCTCTTTATTTCAGGAGATGCGCCAGGCTTATCTTATTGTGGTGGCACTGGATGCCTATGCCGGATGGTTATTATCTATTCCATTACGGTATGCTTTTCAGCGGATGTGGTTCTGGGCGCCCTGGCAGATGATCCTGTCTATTCTGTCACTGGCTTTTGTTATTGCTAGTTGCTGGACTGTGGTAAAAAACTTTAATTACTGGGAAATTTACCGGCACGGTTACCGGCCTGATGATTGGATCCAGTATTTCACCCAAACCTCGGTCGGTTTTTACGTCATCCTGAGCTGGAGCGGACTTTATTTTGGCATCCGTTATTATCAGACGCTGCAGTTGGAAAAACAAAAATCGCTGACCGCGTCCAATAAAGCACATGAAGCCCAGTTGAAAATGTTGCGTTATCAGCTCAACCCACATTTTCTATTTAATACGCTGAATGCGATTTCAACCCTGGTGCTGATCAACGAAGCAGATACCGCCAATAAAATGCTCAGCAGGCTGAGCGATTTCTTGCGCTATTCCTTGTACAAAGATCCAATTAATAAAGTACCGTTACAGCAAGAAATTTATGCGGCTAATTTG
>Ga0209599_10000863_pt1 | contig 16944 bp, 14 predicted proteins | sample Shrwel_input2_FT_FD_187534 | JGI IMG/M metagenome (GOLD analysis project Ga0209599, IMG submission 187534) | Subsurface microbial communities from deep shales in Ohio, USA - Utica-3 well 1 S input2 FT (SPAdes) (version 2) ... | reverse complement strand
CGAGAAGACCGGCAAGTACACCTTCCACAAGTCCGACAAGTCCCAGCGCAAGTCGGCTGAGATGGTGAAGTTCTACCAGGACCTCCAGAAGCGCTACCCGATCGTCTCGATCGAGGACGGCTTCTCCGAGGCTGACTGGACCGGCTGGAAGCTCGCCACCGACGCCATGGGCGCCGACACCCAGCTCGTCGGCGACGATCTCTTCGTCACCAACACCGAGTTCCTCTCCCGCGGCATCAAGACCAAGACCGCCAACTCGATCCTCGTGAAGGTGAACCAGATCGGTTCCCTCACCGAGACCTTCGACGCCGTCTCCATGGCTCAGCGCGCCGGCTACTCCGCCATCATCTCGCACCGCTCGGGCGAGACGGAAGACGCCACCATCGCGGACATCGCCGTCGGCCTCAACGCCGGCCAGATCAAGACCGGCTCCCTCTGCCGCTCCGACCGCGTCGCCAAGTACAACCAGCTCCTCCGCATCGAGCAGGAACTCGGCAACCGCGCCATCTACGCCGGCAACACCTGCACCTGGGGCCAGTAAGCCCTGGTCGCAGGCAAAGCAAAGGGCCGCCCGATGGGCGGCCCTTTCTGTTGTCCGATGTTTCGGCGGTTACTTCGACTCCAGTCCGGCGGAATTCACCGCGATGACCTCATACTTCGCGCCTGCCTTGGCGCCCTTGTCGATGAAGCGCATCTGGGCCAGCGGCTGCGTCGGGGTGTCGCCATAGCTCATGCCCTGGAAGAGCGGACGGCCGAAGGGATTAGCCGGTTTCTCCGGCACGCGGGCGACGACTTGTCCGTCCTTCTTGATGAGGAACTGGCGGAGGCCGCTCTCGAAGTCGGCGTGTGCGTCCCAAGTGAGTTCGATGCCTTCGGCGACGGCCTTAGTCGCGACATTGAAAGGCGCGGGTGGGGGCGTGGTGTCGTTCGTCGCGCCGGTCTTCACGTATTCCGTCCAAGCCTTGGCGAAGGCCGCGTCAGGCAGCCAGTTGGATTCCGCCTTGTCGCCGGTGTATTCGCCGGCGGGCTTGGCTTCGCTGCCGAGGAGAGGGGAGAGCCAGCCCTTCGACTGGTCGATCTTGCGGAGTCGGTTGCCGGACTCCGGTAGGCGCAGGGAGAGGCAGGCGTCGAAGAACGCGATGGAAGCGTAGCGCTGGTCGCCGGTCTGGTGCGAAGTGAGGGGGTCCGGGGCGAAGCCGATCGGCGCGCCTTTCGCGCGGTAGTCCTTGAACATCGCCAGCGAGCCGGTCCAAGCGGTGTTGAAACGCTTGTCGCCGTTCTCCTTCGCGCCCGGGTTCGCCATCATCGGGATCTCATAGGCCGCCGGTGGCAGGATGACTTCAGGGATGGCGCGCTCCTTCGTCGGATCCTCCGGCTTCTGCCAATAGGAGTAGGCCGTGCCGGAGCGGAACCAGATGGCGACGATGCGCTCAGGGTATTTCGCCTGCATGATGCTCGACCAGAAGCCGCCGCCGCTATGTCCCCAGAGGCACCAAGGAGCGGTCGCGATCTCGGGGTGGCCGGTCTGTTTGGCGAGATCGGCGAGGGCTCGCAGGTAAGTCTGGTCCGAGCCGTTACGCGGGTCGCACCACATACGGCAGTTGGCCTTGTCCGGCTCGCCGATCACGGGTCCGACCAGCGCGCAATCCCACTTGCGCGCGAGCGCCTGCCAGTGGAGGTCGTCGGCCGCGGTCACGGAGCCTTTGTTGGAGCCGGTGCCGCAGCCATGCTGGTGCACGATGATGCCGCGGACGGTCTTCACGCCCTCCGGGAGCCAGAGGTTGTAGGTCGTGGGGAAGATCAGCTCGCCGGGCTTGTCGGAGGCCGGATAGCTGACGGAGTATTTGGCGCCGTCGGCCAGGGCGGCCAAAGGCAGGAGGAGCAGGGCGAGGAGGGATCGCATGGGGTGCCTCTAGGACAGCCAGAAAGTCCTCTGGTTCAAGCCAGCGTTGGCTTGTCGGCCGGGTGGTTACGATTAGGGTCGGCCTATGTCCGACGCCAAGCCCTTGGCCGTGCAGCTGATCGAATGCGAGCAGTGGTGCGCCGCTCGCTCGGAGAAGGAGTATCTCGCCGTCGCCACGAAGGGCCTGCGTATCCTGCCAGGACACCACGCTGAATTGGTCAAACCCTTGGCCGGGCAGGAGTCGCGCGCCGACGGATGGTCGCTGCGTTCGGACGTCATCGGCACCGGCAACTGGTTGCTGCTCGGGGGCTTGATGCTGGTGGGCGTGGTGATGAGTTTCGTCATGACCTTCGAACTGGTCGACCGCACGGGCCAGCCATTTCTTTACGCCGGCGTCATCTCCCTGCTGCCCTCCGCCGCGGTGGTCTACTTCCCTCTGCGGATGATCATGCGCAGACATGAGCTGATCTTCGGCGACGACGCCTTGGTGGTCCGACGCCTTGTCTTCGGTCGCCTCAATAAGGAGTGGCGGCTGCCGATCACCGACGAAGTCCGCGTGGGGCTTGCCTACCGGGGTGCCCGGCTGAGCGGGAAGCATAGTTCCTATGCGCAGTTGTCCGTGGTCGTGGGTTCGGGCGACGCCGAGATCGCGCTTGGCGACGACCTGAACCACGCCGAACGTGCCCGCCTGGCCGTCCTCATCGACCATTTTTATAACGGCACCGTCTGACCATGGGCTTACGCGAAGAATTCTTGGCCAAGTTCGCCCGCCTGAAGGCCGAGGCGGATACCCGGCAAGCGGCCATGGCGGCCGGACGCGAGGCCAAGGTCCTGTCCGACGAGGAGGTGGCCCGTGGTCATCCGAAGGTTAAGGTCGAGTCAGGCTTCCAGGGCGTCTGCTATGGTGTGCGGCTGGGAACTTGGTTCGGTTGGTTCTGGCTAGTCTTCACCTGTGTCCACTGCGTCGCGCTCTTCTACGGGCTATCCCAAGGTTCAGTGAAGATGAACGGCCGGATGGTCACGCAGCCTGATTGGTGGCACTTCGCCCTGCTGGCGCTCTTCTACGTGCCGTTCTTCCTGGTCGGCTTTGCTTTCACCATCGCGCGCTATCGGCTGACGCTGACCGACGAGCTCGTGACCCTGCGTTGGCGAATTCTGCCTTATCTCGGCTGGACGTCGACCTTGCGCGCCGGCGACGCGGTGAAGGTCACTCTGGCTTTCCGGGGGTCTCGCGAGAACAAGAAGCCGGTGGACGCGGTCGTGGTCGCTTCACAGGGCAAGGAGATCCACTTCGGGGCGTTCCTGCCGGTCGACATCAAGGAACACCTGGCCGGGCTCATCCGACATTACTACGGCGACGCGCCGACCGCGGATGCTGGTTCAGTTGCTCCGTTCATCCCGAACCCCTGAGGCTCAGCGTCCCGGCGGATCGATGGCGCGGAACTTGACGACGGTGTTGCTGGCAGGCTCGTAGAGCACGCCGATGCGTCCGTCCTTCAGAAGCGCCATGCTGCTGTAGGCGAACGGTCCGGGGAAAGTCAGGCGTGAGCTTGCCCAGGTACGGCCATCATCGTGCGTCAGGCGCAATGTGCCGTTGGCGCGTTTAGGGCCGGCGGCATTAAGGAAGGCGATCGTACGACCATCTAGGCGAAGTAGGCTGCCTTGGCAGATGGGGTCGGTCAGGACGGTGTCCTCGGCGGCCTGGGTCCAGGTCTCGCCGGCGTCTTGTGACCAAGAAATCTTACGTAGGCTGGGCCCGCGCCGCCAGCTGCGAGAATTCAGATAAAGGCCACCGCCGACGGACTCGGCCACCTGGACTTCGTTCAGCTGGATCTTGTCGGTCTGCGGCACTTTCTCGCCGCGCTTCCAGGTCACGCCGGCGTCGTCGCTGAAGGCGACCCAGTTGTAGAAGTTCTTCTTCTCGTCTTGGGAGTTGAAGGGGATGACCAGGCGGCCGGCCTTGGGCCCGCCCTTGAGCTGGATGCCGATGCCTGGTCCGGAGGCGGTGGTGATGGCTTCCGCGGGCTTCAGCGTCGCGGAGACATCGGTCGGCTTACTCCACGTCATGCCGTCATCATCGGAGGTCACGAAGCAGGAGCGATTACCCTTCGGGTCAGCTGGGCCGACGGGTAGACGTCCGAACTCATGTCCCCCTGCCGGGAAGGTCTGATAGAAGAGGAAGATGCGCCCGGACTTGGTTTCCTGGACCAGGCATGGGTTATTACAACTGTCCGCGCCCTGTTCGTAAGCGATACGCGGCTTGGACCAGGTGGCACCATCGTCATTGGAGAAGGAGATCACCAAGTCATTGCCGGCTTGGTCGGTTGGCTTATCGCGACCTTCGGCGACGGCGAGCAGCGTGCCCTTCTGGGTGCGCAGCAACGAAGGGATCCGCACCGACGGGTGCGATAGATTCTGCTTGGCTTCGAAGACGATGACGTCCGTCCCGTCCGCCGCGAAGGAGTGGACGCAGAGTAGGCCGAGAAGAAGGGCGAGGCGCATGTTTAGAAATTCCAGCTGAAGAAGCCGATGGCTTCGAGCTCGCCGAGCATCTGCTTGGTCTCGGCGGCGTCAGGGTTGCCGTTGGGCAGGCGGGCGGGCCCGAGCGGTACGCCGAGGTGCCCCATGAGCGCCTTGGCGGCGCCCATGTAGCCGCGCTTGGCCAAGATATCGACGACCGGCTGGACCTTCGCCTGTTCGGCTTCGGCTTGGCCGCCGTCGCCTTTGCCATGGGCGGCGATGGCGCGTAGCAGCGGTCCCGGATTGAAGTTATAGGTGCTGCCCACGCCGGCCGTGGCGCCGGCGCGCAGGGCGGCGAGGAAGCGTTCGTCGATGCCGTAGGGAAGATCGAAGCGGCCGCCTTCGAGCGCCTGCGCCCGTCGCATCGCGTCGAGGTCAGGATTGGAATACTTCACGCCGGCGAGATTCGGGATGATCGGCGAAGCCGCCTTGAGGAACTCGTCGACCGGGAAGCCGCCGATGCCGGTCATGCCGGGGATGTCATAATAATAGAAAGGGGTGCGCGGAGCGGCTTTCGCCACCATCGCGCAGCTGGCGACGAGGTCAGACAGTGTGCGCGGCTTGAAATAGGAAGGCGCGATCATCGACACGGCCTTGGCTTGGTTCTTCTCCGCGTGCGCGGCGAGTTGCGCTGCTTCAGTAAGGCAGTTGGCGCCGACGTGCACGATGACATCGATGCCGGTCGCCGGCCCGACGACGGCCCAGCGGTCGTTTAGTTCCGCACGTTCGGCCGCGGTGAGCGAGCTGCTTTCGCCGGTGGTGCCGCCGATGAAGACGGAGGTGATCCCGTGGCTGCTAAGAAAGGCCGCCTGCCGTTCGACGACGGCGAGGTTGAGCGAGCCGTCGGAGTGGAAGGGTGTGTGGGTGGCCGTGCAAAGGCCGGTGAACTTGAAGGCGGACATGGTCAGGAGAGGGTGCTTTCGCGCGGGCGGATGCAGAGCGCGACGAAGATGGAGAGCAGGGCGATGCCGGCGAAGACGCCGAAGATGGCGTTAAGGGGCATCTGTCGGTCGCGGAGGGCGCCGAAGATCCAGTCGGCGAAGCCGCCGCAGCTGATGCTCACGAAATTCATCAGGCCATAGCCCGTGGCGCGATGCTGCGGCCCGACGAGCTGGCAGAGGATGGGCATGCTATTGCAGTCGAAGAAGCCCCAGCCAAGCCCGAAGACGATGAGGAAGAGCACGGCCACGAGCAGGGTGGGCGCGTTGCCTACGCCGAAGAGGGCCGGGAGCAGCAGGAACGTGCCGATCGCGCTGACAAAGATGCGTCCGCGGATGTTCGTTCGCATCCAGCGGTCGGCCAGCCAGCCGCCGAGCACCGCGCCGACGATGGCGGCGAGTTGCCAATAAAGAACCGCAGAGATGCCAGCCTTGCCCTGACCAAGGTTGAAGCGTTCGCGGAGGATATCGGGCATCCAGTCGCGCACGACCCATGCCGCCATCGCGGGCAGGGTGAAGTAAACAACCAGCAGCAGGAAGCTGGGGTTTCCGAGGAGCGCGCGGACGGTCGAGCCTGCGGCCGTCTGGGCGACGTTTTCGTTCGTCGCCGGGCGATTGCGCAGGAGGAGGAAGAGCGGGAGGGAATAGGCGATGCCGAGCAGGCCACACCACGCGAAGGCGCCGCGCCAGCCGATGCTCGGTTCGTCCGCGGCGTAGCCGGCGAAGCCGCCGATGATCACGCCGACGTAGATGCCCATCTGGTGGAGCCCGATCGCGCGTGAACGCGTAGGTCCGAGGTGGTAGTCGGCGATGAGCGCAAGCGCGGCCGGGATGTAGAAGGCTTCGCTGACGCCCATGATAGCGCGCGTCCAGAGCAGCTGGTCGTAGTCATTCACCTGACCGGTGGCCCAGGTGACCGCGGACCACGCGAAGAGGCTGAAGCAGATGACGTGACGTCGGCTGACCCGGTCCGCGAGGTAGCCGCCGATCGGGCTGAAGATCGCGTAGACCCATTTGAATGACCCAAGCACGAGGCCCCATTGCGCCTTGGTCTGGATGTCCGGCAGGTCGCCGAGCATGGACGACTTCATCGTCGCGAGCATCTGACGGTCGAGATAGTTGAGCAGCGCGACCGGTATGAGCAGCGCGACGACTAGCCAGGCCGTGCGGGAGGCGGACGGGGTTTCTTTCATCGGTATTTGGCCGGGATCGGCCACCGGGTGAGCTTGGGGGTGCGGACGCCGGGGCGCACCTCGCCGCTCACGGTGACAAGGTCGTCGCCCAGTCTTAGAAGCGGCGTGACCGCGACGGGATGCGGCCACTCGCCGAGGTCGGTTACCTCGAGGGACTCGAGGTCGATCGCGAAGATGCGGCGGGCGAGGCCGGTGTGCGTTTCATAGGCGTGTCCGTATTGCGTGCCGTCGTCCCCGCCCACGAAGAAAAGGTGCGTCGCCGTCGCCACGCCCGGGCCGGCGGCGCCGGCGAGCGCATGAGGCAGGCCGTGGAAGCGGTTGCCGGCGTCGAGCGATGACTGGAAGGCGATGTTCTCGTGGTAGTCGCGGAACGGCTTGCCGTCCTTGGCGGAGAGCGAGCAGCCGCCGCCCCAGAGCAGCAGGTTCGGTCCGGCGCCGACGAGCGGGATGATCCGGCCGTAGCTCGCGTCGGCGTCGGTCGTCCGCCACGTCTTTTCGGGCGCGTCGAGGTCGAGCGACGTCAGCGTAGGGATCGTCTCCGTCGCATCCGGTCCGTCCGTTCCGCCGAGGATGACGAGATGTCCTTTGGTCGCGGTGAAGCCGCCGTAAGCCCGCGGGCGCGCTAGGTCGGGCCCGAAGCGGGTCACCTTGCCGTCGAGGCCGATCCGCCAGACGCCGGCGCGGTGGCCGTCGGCCGCGGCGCCGCCGGCGAACACCAGGGCGTCTCGCCGGGGTGTCGCGCAGAAAGCCGCCCCGACCAATCCTTCGGGTAATTCGCCGAGCTTGCTCCAGCTCCAGACGCCGTCCTTACGCGCGAGTTTGAGGATGTCCTTATGATATTTCCGCTGGCCGCCTTGCCAGGGCATCTTGTCCGGGAAGTTACTGCCTCCGGCCGCCACGATGACCTCGCTGCCGTCGGCTTCGCAGAGGACGGCGGCGATCATTCCGGCCCGGCCTAGAGGATCGGGTAGATCCGGCAAAGGTTCGCCCTGCGCACTGGCGAGCGCCGCTACGAACAGGCCGAGCAATGGGGTGAGGCGGAGCATGGCGCCGGGGTGAGGCTTTTGTAGCCCCCGCGTCGCCGACCCGCCAGCCCCAATGATTATTCCGCGCGCAGCAGCCAACCTTCGGCGGAACGCACGAACGGACGCAGCTCGCCGTTGGTCAGGGCGTAGCCGCCGGACCATTTGGCGCAACCGGTGGACAGCACGTTGGCCGAACCTTCTTCGGCCTCGGTCCAGGTGTCGGTCGATTTGTCGTAAGCGAGGACGGTCTTGGCGTAGCCGGGATGCTTGGCCGCTTCGATCTTGCCGGCCAGCTTGCCGTCATCGCCGCCGAGGACGAGGATCTCGTTCTCGAATACCGGACAAGGCGAAGGCGCGCCTGCGACCGGCCGGGGCATCGCGGAGAGACGACGCCATTCCTTGCCGAGCGTGAAAGCGTGGCAGTCCGAGAGGTACTCACGTTCGACGCTCTTGGCGCCGGGGCTCAGCGCGACGCCGCCGAAAAGATAGAACGTGTCCTTCGTGCCGGCCGACTGGGCGAGCATGCGACCTGAACCTGCGCAGAGCGGAAGTTCCTTCCAGCCGGCGTTAAGGTTCGCGAGGTCGATCGCGAAAGCGCTGGAGGACGCCGCGGTGGCGTCGGGTCGCTCGGTGCCGCCGGCGATGATGACCTTGCTGCCGACGAGCGCGCCGGTCGCGTAGGCCAGCGGGCGGGGCAGGAAGGGGAAGGGGCGGACCTTGAGCTCGCCGTCTTCGACGGCCAGCGTGTAGCAGTCCGCGTAATGACGATGCGAGTCCGCTCCGCCGATCATCAGGAGGCCTTGGCGGATCGAGACGCTGACGCCGTAGCCGCACGGACGGGGCAGCTTGCCGATCGTCGCCCATTTCTTGGAGCGCGTGCTGGTGAGGGAGTAGACCTCGTCGTGCCAGACTTTCACGCCGCCGTCCCAGGCCGGCTTGTCGGGATAGTTGGAGCCCCCGCCGCAGAGCAGCAGGTCGCCGGAGGTGCCCACGAAGGCGCCGCCGAAGCCGGGGGCGTTGGGAGTTTCAGGAAGTCGGGACCAGCGCATGGGATTAGGCACAAGGAAGACAGGCCGCACAGGGGTGTCCAGAGATTAGGGGCCTGCGGGGCTAATGTCGTCGCGCACCCCCGCCAATCCGCGCTTTTCGGATGATTGCAGAGTCTTTTCGGGGATAAGATCCTCCGCGGACGTTCGGAGGATTTGTTTGACAGAGCCGCCCCGACCTTGCCTTGATTGGACTCCTTTCGCACTGCCTGGTAGCTCAGCGGTAGAGCAGGTGACTGTTAATCACTTGGTCGTAGGTTCGATCCCTACCCAGGCAGCCAGAAAGGACTCTTTCCTCGCCCCGGCTCACCGGGGAAGGTCCGTAAACCTTCTCCTTGACCATCCAAGGGGTTGCGGGAGGATGCATCCACTATGGGCCAACAGAGCAATAAAGTCATCAAGCGTCGCCGTCGCCGCGCCTACCTCGAGCGCAAGAAGGATCGCGTCAAGGTCGCCCGCGCCGCCGCGAGCAAGAAGAAGGCCAAGAAGTGAGGCGAGCAGTGAGCCAGGCCTCCGTGTGGGCCGCGCTCGCTGCGCTGCTTCTCGTGGGTTGCGACACCCCTGTGATCTCGTCCGACGAGGTCCCCGGCATCGCCTATGTCAACGAACGCCGGCGCACCGCTGGCGACGACTCCCGCGCTTCCGAAGTTTTCGGGGTCAAGGACAACGATGGCTCTGACGTCGTCTTCCGTACCGACGCCGCGGTCCGTGGCGGCCATTTTTTCTACGTCAAGCTGGCCGACGCACCGCCGGCCGACGCCCGTCTCGTCCTGCAGGTCGTCCGCACGGAGAACTCCCCGGCGGAGCGCTACGAGTTTCCGGCCCGCTTCCGTCCGGGCTTCCCGTTCGGTGAATACGTCATCGGTCTGACCGGAAAGCAGGCCGGCGACGAGAAGTGGCGCCCGATCGCCTGGCGCATCTCCGTCGTCGACGCCAAGGGCAAGGTCCTCGCCGCTAAGCACAGTTTCCTTTGGGGCACTCCCCGCGAACTCGGGCGCTGAGTCCATGGCCGCGACCGAGTGGACAGCTTGGCGCGCCCTACGGCTGGCCGAAGATATCCCCGCGGCTTCCCTCGCCGAGCAACTCGACGGCGGACAGTCGTTTCGTTGGCGGGCGACGCCTGAGGGCGCTTGGGTGGGTGTCTTCGGTCGGACGGTCGCGATGCTCCGTTCCGGCGAGGCCGGACTGGAGTGGCGAGGTCTCAAGGGTGCGGAAGGCACGGAGGCGGCCCTGCGCGTCTATCTGGATGCGGAGGGTGAGCAGGCCCGGCTATCTGCCGACCTGCCATGGCGTTCCGATCCGGTGCTCTGCGCCGCCCGCGAAGTGTTCCCCGGCCTAAGAATCCTGCGCCAGGACCCGCACGAGACGCTCATCGGCTTCCTGTGCAGTTCGAACAAGCGCATCCTGCAGATCCGCGTGATGGTCGCAGGCCTGGCGGAGAAACTCGGCGTTCCGCTCGGCGGCGGCTTCCACGCCTTGCCGACCTGGTCTGCGCTGGCCTCCGCGGACGATGCCATCCTGAAATCCTGCGCCTTGGGTTACCGCGCCGCTTTTCTGCGCGGTACCGCCCAGCGCCTGCTCGCCCGCCCGCGTTGGGCCGAGGAGTTCGCGGCGTTGGATACGCCCGCTTTGCTCGCCGAGCTCCAGTCCTTGCCCGGCGTCGGCCCGAAGGTCGCCGCGTGCGTCGCGCTCTTCGGTTTCGGCCGACTCGAAAGTTTCCCCGTCGACACTTGGGTCGTCCAGGCGCTTGCCGATGCCTATGGTCTGCGTAAGTGGAAGCCTGCCCAGCTCGAGCAGTTCGGGCGCGCGCACTTCGGGACCGCGGCCGGTCTCGCCCAGCAGTATCTCTTCTCAGCGGCCCGACACGGGAGGCTGATCACGCTTCCGCCTGAGCCGAAGCGCCCCAAGTCGCGGCGATGACCGCCGGCGTGAGTACGGTCGACGGGTCGCCTGCGGCGGTCAGCCGGCCTTCCGCGAGGACCACGACAAGGTCGCAGCTCCGGGCGAAGGAAAGGTCGTGCGTCGCCACGATGGCCGCGCCGCCTGCCTGGGCGAAGCGACGGATCTCCGCGGCCACCAGCGCCTGACGGACGATGTCGAGCGAGGCGGCGGGCTCATCGAGCAACAGCACGGAGCCGAAAGGTTCGGCGAGTGACGCGAAGGTCATCGCGAGCAGCGCGGCTTTCTGTTCGCCGCCGGACAACTGGGTCAGCCGACGGTCCGACAGTTCGGCCAGCGATAGCCGGGTGAGGCATCCGGCGTAAGCGTCCGGCGAGCCGACGATCTCACCGAGGTCGCGGACGCGGTAATCCCAGGCGCAGGCGGGGTTCTGCGCGCAGTAAGCGCGGTGACGCGCATTGGCTTGCGCGGAAGCGGACCGCGGGTCTTCGCCGGCGACCCGTAGTTCGCCGCTCGCGGCGACCAAGCCTGCGAGGGCGCGGAGGAGCGTCGTCTTGCCCGCGCCGTTGGGGCCGACCACGGCCACGACCTGTCCTGACTCCGCCCGCAACGAGACGCCGTCGACGACCCGGCGGCCGCCGAGTTCCACGGCCAAGCCGACGGCTTCCACGAGGGCCTCACTCATGGCGCCCCCTTGCGATCCAGATGAACAGCGGTGCGCCGAGCACCGCGGTGACGGCGGCGGCGGAAAGCGGCGCCTGCGGCCAGAGGCCGCGACCCAGCGTGTCGGCGATCAGCAGCAGCGATGCGCCGAGCACGGCTGAGCATGGCAGGCTCCACGCGTGACGCGGGCCGACGAGTTTGCGGGCGAGGTGCGGCGCGAGCAGGCCGATGAAGGCCACCTGGCCGACCAGGCAGGTCGCGGCGGCCGCGGCCAGCGCCGTCAGCAGGATCGCCCTGCGGCGGGCGCCGCCGACTTCGATGCCGAAACCGCGCGCGGCGTCTTCGCCGAACGCGAGCAGGTCGAACGCGCGCGCCAGCGGCAGGAGGAGGAGCGCCGTCGTGAGGCAGAGCAGGATCGGCAGCCAGGCCAGCTCGAACGTCGCCATCCCCAGCCAGTCGCCGTAGGCCCCGTTGGTCAGCAGTTCGCGTGACTCGCCGCTGCGCGAGGCGATCACGAGCGTCCCCGCGGCGGTGAACGCGTTGAGCCCCAGTCCGGTCAGGAGCAGTCGGGCGGAGGAGCCACCGCTTCCCCAGAGGACGAGTAATCCCGAGGTTCCGAGCGCGCCGACGAAGGCCGCCGCCGGCAGGAGCCAGGCCCGCTGCCAGGCCGCTTCTGGCGCGACGCCGAGCATGACTGCGATGCCGAAGAGCGCGCCGCCGAAGACGCCGGTCAATCCCGGGTCGGCCAGCGGATTACGGAAGACCCCTTGTTGCGCCGCCCCGCCGATCCCGAGCGCCAGGCCCGCCGCAAGTGCCGCGAGCACGCGCGGGGCGCGTAACAAAGCCCACGCGCCGCCATCACCCCAGCCGAAGCCTTGGGCGCCGACGGAGAGGGCCAAGGCGACGAGCGCCACGAGACCGGCGAGGCCGGCCAAGGTCGCACGCGCCGGCGTCATCAACGGCCCAGCTCGTTGAGCAGGTCGCCCAGCGGGTTACGTTTGCGCGGAGGCGGCGCGGCCTGTCCGCCGGGCGCGGCCTGCGGAGCCTGACCGTTCGGCGTCGTGGCGGGCGCGTTACGCGTCCGGTCGACGGCGGCCTGCAGCTTCTCCGTTAGGTCGGTGCGGATCTGGTTCGGCGTGCCCGTTACGTTGATGCCTGGTCCGTCGGTGAAGCCGTCGGCCGGCGAAGGACCGGCACCGAAACCGAGCACCTGGAAGTACTCCGCGAATTCGCCGGCACCGCGCAGCTGGGTGGTGAACGCCATCGGCCAGTCGGCGAAGCCGGACTTAGGGTCGACATTGATGCCGCCCTTGGCCGAGAGCTGGAGGGTCGCGCTGCGGATATCGGCCGTCTCGAGCTTGATGGTGCCGGAGGCCAGGCGGGAGGCCTTGATGGTCGCGGAGGTATAGGCGAACTCGGCGACGGCCTTCTGAAGCTTGGAGGCCGCCGTCATCGCGGCGCCGATCTTGGCGATCTTGTCTCCCTGCTGCTGGTTCTTGGTGAGCGCTCCGGCGATCATCGCGAGTCCGCCGAGCGTCTCGCCGATGTCGCCCGCTTTGTTGGCCGAGAGCGACATGGCGCTGTTCTTGTCGCCGAAGGCGCGGATCACGCCGCCGCGCGAGGTGAGTTGTATGTCCGCCTGGAGGCGGCCGAGAAGTTCACCCGGCGTGCCGCTGATGCTGGTGACGGAAGCCGTGGCGTCCCCCTTGCCTTGGAGGAAGTCCTTCACGGCGGGGACCGCCTGCGCGACCTCGCCGAAATTGAACTGCGTCAGGCTCACCGTGCCCGCGAGGGCGTAAGGACCGCTGTTGATGGTGGGCTGGAAGGCCAGCTGGCCGCGGCCGCTGAGCGCGCCCTCCGCGAGCCGGCCGGAGAGCTGGGACAAGCGCAGGCCTTTGTCCTGGGCGTCCGCGCGCAGGACGACGTTCTCGGCCTTGATGCCGTAGGCCTTGGCGGTGCCGATGGTGAGTTCGAGCGCGCCGGTGTGGCCGGCCCAGAAGGGCGTCCGGTCCGGCGCGGGGGGGGTCGTCGGAGTTTCGGCCACGGACTCCTCCGTCTTCGGAAGCAGCGAGAGCACGTCGTCGACGTCGATGTTGTCGACGGTGACCTTGGCCTGCCAGTCGGTCTTCGTCCCCGCCGTGCGCTGCGTGAGGGTGAACTTACCGGAGCTGGTATTCGCGGCCTGCAGGCGGAAGCCGCCCTCGGCGTCGAGTCCGTCGGCCTTGGGCGCGTAACGTCCCGTGACCGTCGCCTGCGTGATGCGTCCTTCGCTCTGGCGTAGGCCGACGTCGCTGACCTCGAGCGAGACCTTGATCTCGCCGTCTTGGGCGCGGTCGGCTCTGGCCCGGTAGCGACCGCCGGTGACGATGCCCAGCGGGCCGGCGAACGGTTGTTCGGCCAGGGCGCCGAGGTCGCCTTGCAGCCGTAGGGTCGTGCCGGCTTGGCCGAGCCCGACCTTGATGTCACCTGCCGCCAAGATCCGATTCTGGTTCTTCAGCGAGGCCTGGTTGAAACCGATGGTCGTCGAATCTTCGCCGATGAGGAGGTCCAGGCCGGCGGTCAGGTCGCATTCCTTGACCCACGGCTTGCCGGCCCAGCTGACGCTGGTGTTGGCGAAGGCCAGCGTGGCTCCTTCGGTCCGGACGAAGAGTCCTTCGCGGCTGAAGCCCGCGACGAGGTCGGCGCGCGTGAGGTCGCCGGAAAGTTTGAGACCAGGCACCACGGCCGCGAGGGATTCCAGCGGAAGGTCGCGGGCCGTGGCTTCGACCAGCACGCCGGTCGGGCGCGGCCCTTGGCTCGGGAACGGCTGGCGTAGTTTCAGGGCGAGCAGGTTGCGGCCTTGGCGGAAGATGCGCGCCTCGGCGGAGGCGACCACGGGCGCTTTTCCAGCGGCGCGTTCCACGGCGGCTTTCGCGCTGACGCGGATGCCCTTGAGTTTATCCACGGGGAGGTCTTCCCAGTTCGGCTGCGAAGCGAGTTCAACGATGCCGAGGTCGACGTCGGCGAGCGCGGTCCAGGCGCCGTCGGCACCGGGGCGGAGCGTCAGGTTGCCGCCCGCGATTTCGCCGGCTGCGCAGCGGACGCTGAAGGGCCCTAGGGCGATGGTGCCGGCGGCGGAGCTGACCGGCAGTTCGGCGTCGATACCGCGCAGGAGGGGCTTGCCGGCCTGCTCGAGGGTGACGCCTCGTAGGCTGTGCGTACGGATGCTGCGAACGGTCGGCTGGCCGTCTTTGAAGGAGACCGAGGCCTCGCCGGTCCAGCGACCGGTCGTCACGGTGATGCCCGCCGGCGCGAGGAAAGGATTCAGCGCGATGAGGTCGGCGTCATCGGCGGCGATGGTCACCGTCGCGTCATCGGCGTTCGCCGGCAGCAGGCCGCCCTTCCAGGTCAGGGTCTGCGGGATGGCGATCTTCACGCCGTGTCCTGTGATCGCGAGGCGATTGACGGCGAAGCCCGCGTCGGTGCTCTGCGCGTTCGCGGAGAGGCGCCATTCGGAGCGGCCGCCCTTGGGGAGGCTCGGCGAGAACTTGCCGAGATCCGCCCAGAGCGCCTTGAGGTCAGCGTCGGCCTGCCAGCGCGCACCTTCGAGCTCGGCTTTGGCGCCGCCGGTGATGCGCACGTCGGGCAGCTGCTGGCTGAGGATGCCGAAGCGCGAAGGATCGACGTCGAGTTCCGCCGCGACCGAGGTGTGTCCGGCGAGATGTTCGCCCCGTAGCTTCAACGCGGGCCGGCCGGCGGAGTCGTTCATCGTGCCGGTGAAGGTGACGCCGGGCTTGCCCGGGACGGTGGCAGCGTCGAGGACGAACCCGACGGAGCCGGCGGCGGCGGGGCTGGCGTCCTTGGCCGCGATCTCGATGCGGAGCGAGCCGAGGTCGTCGAACAGTGCGTCCAGCGTGACGCCTTCGCCGCCAAGCGGACGACGGAACGCGCCCTTCATGGAGATTTCACCTCGCGGGTCGGTGGTCTGCTTGCCGACGGCGAATCCGGGCCAGGCGACGCCGGCGCGTAGATCCGCCTGGCCACGGGAATCGAAGGCATCCCCGCGGACGCTGAAACGCAGCAGCTGACCCTCGGCCAGCCTGACCCGGCCCGTCAATGCGTAGGGTCCGAGGACGAAAGGGGGCAACTTGGTCTTGGTCGCCGCCGGGGCGGACGCGGCGGTCGGCTGCGCGACCGGTCGGCGCGTGCTGAGGTCGACGTCGAGCGTCTTGAGCTCGAGGCTCCGGAGCGCGTAGGTGCCGCCGATGATCGCGAAGAGGTCGGCTTCGCCTTTCAGCGAGGCCGCGGCGATCTTGGTGCCGTCGGCGAGCACGAGGTCGATGCCTTCGGCGGAGAATTTTCCGTCGAGCGATGCTTCGACGCGGGCGATGCCGCCCTTGATCCCGGCGTCGGCGAGGAGGCCTTTGACGCGGACGCCGAGGGGTTCGGGGCGGAGCTGGGATTCGATCCAGAAAAGAGTGGCTCCGAGGGCGACGGCGACGAGGCCGACGCTCCAGAGGATGATGCGGAGAGCGCGGGACATGGGAGGCGGACGGCCATCTTGCCCGGCCGTCCGGAGCGGGCAACAAAAAGCCCGGTGGAATCGCTTCCACCGGGCGAAATCCCGACGTCCTTAAGCCGGTCAGGCCTGCGGAGGCTGGCCGCCCTGCGGGGGCTTGGGCTTGGTGGCCCGGCCGTCAGCGCGTTTGCGGCGCAGGTAAGCGGCCTTCGCCGCTTCGACGTCCTCGTCGACCTGGTCGCTGTAGCAGGCCATCGCCGCCATCTTGGACTGGCTCATCAGGCGGGTACGGCCGTAGCGCATCTCCTTTGCGGCCATGATGGCGTCTTCATCCAGGAGCTGCTTGAGGTACTCGATCTTCTGCTTGGCCCAGTCCGAGAGGCCCGGGCGCTTCAGCAGTTCTTCGAAGGCCAGCTTGGCTTCCGCGAACTTGTGGGTCCGCGTGAGCACCTCGATGGCTTCGATCTTTTCGGCGACGATCGCTTCGTCGATGAGGGCCGCCACGTCGGCGTCGACGGGCAGGATCGAGAATGCGGCGAGGTCGAGTTCCGGGAGCGAGATGAGTTCAGGGCCGAACTTGACCACGTCACCGTCCTTCGTGATGGCTTCGAAGTTCACCGCGGCGAGGGCGTCGGGCTTGGCGCCGGCGCCGATCTTAAGTTCGACGACTGCGACGAGCGAAGCATCCCAGGGCAGGGTGCCGAGCTTACGGCTGCGGGTGGCGCCGTTCTCGAGGATCTCACCGACCAGGCGGGCCTGGACGTCGCTGCCGCCCTGCACGCTGACCTTCACCTGGCGCAGGAAGGAATTCGACAGGATCGCGAACTGCTCTTCGAAGGCCTCGTCGAGGTCGTCGGCGGTCTGGCCGAAGTTCGCGACGCCTTCGCCGGCGGTCGCCATGCCCGTCATCAGCGATTCGTTGAAACCATGGCCCAGGCCGACGGTGGAGGTCGTGATGCCGGCGCCGGCGGCCTTGGTCACGCGGGCGAAGATCTCTTGCTCGTTGACGAGGCCATGGTTAGCCTGGCCGTCGCTGAGGAGGATGACGCGGGCGATACGGTCCTTGCGGGTGAAGGGGGCGAGCTGCTTCACCGCTTCTTCCCAGCCGCCGAAGAGGTCGGTCGAGCCGCGGGAGTCGATCGCCTGGATGCGGCGGACGAGACCCTCGCGGTCGGTCACCGCGGTCAGCGGCTCGACGACTTCGATCCGTTCGTCGAAGGCGACGATGGACACGCGGTCATCGTTGCGCAGGCCACGGA
>Ga0209599_10000862_pt1 | contig 16964 bp, 13 predicted proteins | sample Shrwel_input2_FT_FD_187534 | JGI IMG/M metagenome (GOLD analysis project Ga0209599, IMG submission 187534) | Subsurface microbial communities from deep shales in Ohio, USA - Utica-3 well 1 S input2 FT (SPAdes) (version 2) ... | reverse complement strand
GTATATATGTATTATATCACTAGCCTTATATATTCTAGTATAATAGTCTGTTATTCTGTGTCTATATTTTATAATATTGCCTTGCTTGTCAGTTGCAGTATCTATAGTAGGAGCAGATAATACATATAAACCTGCTATTGGTTTTATATCTGCTCCTGTAGGCATCTGTCTAGTTCTGCCTGTAGAGTTATTCTCATTCTTGTATTTAAGAACAAAACAGTTATTATAATTTACTAAGTTTTCACTAATTTCTTCTACTAATGTTTCAAAAGAGGTAGAAGTAACATATTCAATTTCTTCTAATCTTTTCTGTACATACTCTAAATTTCTTTGGTTATCAGAAACTAACTCTATACCAGCTTTACAGATACCTTGTCTTTTCTTTTTAAATGCACTAGCTACTAGACTATCTGTATCTATTATTCTACCATGCTCTGATAGATCATACTCCATCTCTGTATAAGTATCAGGAGATGTATATCCAAATAGTCTGTTTACTATGTATCTAAAATTAGGAGACGAATTCTTTCGTAAAGAAATTGCTTGAGTAGCATCCAATATTTCTGTATTGTACGTATTCGTTATATTTGTTTCATATATCATAAGTATTATTAACTCCTAACTATTGTGTCTAACATGTTTAAGACATCTTCTACAGATTTACATTTTACTGTTTCATTTGTTTTTATTCCAGCGGAATCAGTATTATAATTCGGCTTTTGAGGTTTAAGGATATTAGTAAAAATATCCGTTTCCTCATCTACATTAGTAGGAGGTGTGTTAATAGTTGGAGGATTATATAATAAGTCTGTAAGATTTTTTATAACTGGTTGTAGCTCATTTGTTCCTCTTAAATCTATTGTAAAAGAATCCCAAGGACCTTTATCTACAACTTTTCTAACATCTTCTTGTTCTTCTAATACAGCCTTAGTTGCTAATTCAACAATCGAATCTAAAGTATGTTCTCTAATGAAATTATCTATACTACAATCAAGAAGTCCAATCTTAGGTAAGCCTATTTTTACAGGCTCTTTATAAATCAATACTTCTAAGTTATTAGGATTTGTACTACTAATTGTAACGGATTTCTGATAGTAATCTTGTAAAAAATCTTTAACAAGTAATTGCTCATCTGTTAAGTTACTTGTTGTAGTATTATTTTTAATTGTTTTATTAGTCTTACAAATACCTCTAGCTTCTTTTTTAGCTAGTGCAAAAACTAAAGAACTTAATAAGTTAATTACATCAATCATTCTTTTTATTTGACCTAAAATTTCTGCTAAATTGTCTGAATTCCTAGCGGTTTCACATTCAAAAAATGCTTTAAGCGAAAAGATTTGATTTATATATTCGTTAAAAGATCCAACAGCTTCTTCTATAGTGTCCGCAATATTCTTAAAAATGTTATTTAAGCCTTCTTGGGTTTCTTTTAGTTTATCTGAAAGATCTTCTGATGCTCTATTAATCTTACGTGAAATATCATTTAAGCCTCCAGTAGAACCTCCTATAATATCCGCAATATCTCCGTTTAAACCAAACAACACAGCAACTTCTTCTGTTGGTATTGCATTAGCTAATTGTTCTAATTGCTGTCTACTAAAGTAAGGACCATCTTCTCTTTTAAAGCTAGTCTGTGGTTGACCAGCAAAAAGATAATTACTCATTAATCCTTCTATAGTAGCAGTTGGTAATGCTTCTATTAGACCTACGATTTGATCAACAGTTAGATTATTAACTATATTATCAGTACTAGGTATCATATTTGCAATCATTTTAGCGTATTCGATAAAACAATTTAAATTTAAGTTTCCTAAATTCATAGATATGTTAATACTAGATATTAATTTAGTTAATAAAGCAGAAATTATACCTTTTATAAAAAAGCTTAAAGATAATGTACTTAGCTTTTTTATGGTATTTACAGCTAAGTATGCCGTAAGTAATAAAGATATTAGTTTTAATATATCTGGAATACATTGGTACTTAAAGACTTCAATTGCTTGACAAGGATCTAATTTTAAATTTAAATTAAATAATTGTTTATACAAATCCATGTGAACTTTTAATTCATTTAAACTAAAGTCTAAATCTACGTCAAAAGTTAACTTTGGTATTTCTATCTTACAATTAAAACATTTTTCTTTAGCACTTTTTATAGCATTCTGAACATCTATTGAAACACCATTTCCAGGTCTATTATTTACTATCTCTTTAATTTGTTCTTTTGGATCTGTATACACAGGCGGAATAAGAGTCTTTATATCTTCTGTATAATCTTTGATTCTTTGATGTAATTGCACAGTTGATATAACAAGACATGAATTATCTTCTAAGCCTTTTGCAAAAGTATTTGCAATAAGTTGAGCACTATACAGACTACTCAGTAAACTATCTGTAGTGTTGTTATTTTTTAATTGTAGATCCATTTATTTTATACCTGTTAAAAGACTAGTAGGTGATACATAAGTAGGTAAACTCGGCAAAAAAGGAAGAACAGGTCTAAATTTATATCCCGGTGTCCCTCTAATATTTGGAGGGATAGTTGTAGTATTTAAAAAGAAAGGTAAGATATATATCTTACCTGACCACTTTATTTGTGATTTATTAGTAGGAGGACCACTTATACCTCCAGGTCCAGAACAAGGATGGGTATGGAGAGCTAACTGCATAGTTAATTCTACCATTCTCTCATTCATATTGGTCATCCATTTTTCTACTTCTTCTCTATAACGTTTAAAGTCTTCGTGAGTAGGAAAATCAGCAGCAGCTTCTTTATAAAGTTGATCCCAAGATCCTGCCGATCTTTGTGTCGCTTGATCTAGAGGAGTTAGTGCGGGTAAGCTTATCATATACTAGCTTCACCTATCAATTTGCCTAAATCTCTAATTAGGTTTATACATGTATTGTACATATCATATGTGATATACACATTACCATAATCGCTTATTAGTTCTCCGCCAAATACTTGTCTAATCGCTTCTATAACATCTGCATTATCTTTCTTATCTAGTTTTACTCTAATTGTAGATAACTTAGTTTGTAATTCTTGTTGTATTACTTCACTTTCTTTTAATACTGTATTAACTTCATCTAGTGATACTGTCATTTTAAACACCTATATTCATATGTTTGAGTTTCCAGGAAACTCAATTACGTCGTCGACAGTACCTATTAATTGTATTTCTAAATGTAAAACCTTTTCTGTACTACTATTAGATGTAATTAAAATATCTACTGGTATTACATTAGTGTAATAAACACCTAAGTCTTGAGCACTTAGTACTAACTCATTTGTTGAGTTATCAAAATCAGAAAGAATAGAAGCTTTACTTCCTTTTATTACACGACAATTATACAAGTCTTCGTCTGTACTATTAACAGATAATGTAACTGTTGTAGTGTAATTTAATAAAGAACCAGTCAAATAAAATCTTTTAATTGTAAAATTATAAGATTTGCAAGTTAAGTAAGTAGCACTACTATCTAACTCTTTTAAGGTCTCTGTTTCTGGATCAAAATAAAGTAATCCTAAGTTATTGCTAACTGTTCCAGTTATTTCTAAAGTTTCCATTATTCCTACCTGTTTGTAATTATTATCTAAAATTTATAGCTGTATTGTTAAACCTTTTTGGCTTATTTTTGCCATACAATTGTAACACATTATTCCCCGGTTTCGCAAGACCTGCTTTTTTGCTAGAGAAACTTAGAGAAGGCATAGCTTCATCACCATATACCCCTGATCTATTACTTAGTTTGTCTTCTGCTTTATTAAAGCTAGAGTAAGAACCAAATCGCAGCATGGCAGTCTCAATAGCACCTCCAAGGATAGAAGAATAAAGTTTTTTAAATCCATAAAAAGCTATCATCATAGCATCTAAATCGTGGTCACCTATTTTTTTAGATACATATCCGTAGGTAACACGCCCTTGATTTCTAGATTTTTGTATATAGTTTTTCATTTGTTTAATTAAATCTAAATCTTCTTTAGCATCTAATGTTAGCAAATCTTTTTCAAGTATTTGTACTGCGTTTTGCACAGCAAATTGTTTTAGGCCTTGTTTAAAACTTTCACCACTTGTAGGGTCTTTAATTTCTACACTAGAACCAAAATCTACTGGTTGTACGTCTAGCAATTTTAAATCAGGATGTCCTTTTGGAACTTTACCTGCTTGCATTTCTCCAAATAGTCTTAAGTCTCCTATCTGTGTAGAACCAAACCCGTTATCAACGAATACGTGATCACAATTATATTTTCTATTTAATGAAATTATTTTATCTATAGCTATTTGTTGTGTCCAACCTTCTACCGAAATGCGTTCTTTATCTATAATATAGAATTGAGGATCATTTTTATCATAAGCTGTTACTACTATCCTTGTACCTACTTGATCATGATTCCAATCAACACCTAATATTACAATAAAACTATTTCTGGATTCCATTACATCAAGAGCAGTAATTTTCTTAGGTTTATTTTGTGCTCTTTCGATTAAAGGTAACTGAAATATACCTGCGGCATTAACACCATAAAGTGCGAGAGCTTCTTGTATATAACCTACCTCGTCCATATCTGCTCTGATCTGACGATCAATCTCGTCAGAGTAGTGAGGAATAACAAAAGAAGGATAATGGAATTCTTTAGTTTGTGAGTCCTGAGAAGCATTGAATAGATTTAATTCTCCTTTAGGAGTTCCAGATCTCCAAAACTCTACGTTAGGGTTATCCATAAATACCCCTGAAATAGATGTAATAGCTTTTGCGGGTATGTCATCTAATTCATCTAACCAGATAGAGTCTGCAGGTTGTCCACGAATAGAGTCCCCGTTAGTCGCAGCAGTAAATCCTTTTAAAATAGATCCGTTTTTAAATTTAATAACATGAATAGGAGAAGCTTTACTACTTGCAATTGGATTAACATCTAACATGCTACAAAGCTTTTTAATATTGTCTATAACTTCTTCTGTTTGGCTCTGGAACGGAGATACTAGCAGTGCTCTATGTCCTGCACCATCCTTTCCTGTATCTGTTTCACATTTAAATATTATCTGCATAGCCAAGGACATAGTATTATGAGTGACTATGTAATTTTTAGTAGCTAAATATAAACTATTTTTTGAATCAACAGAAATACATTTTACAGGTCTTGTAGCTACGGGATTTATATCTTTTATATACATAGCTATTTTTTTATAAGATGTCAGCGATTTACTATTTTTATCTTTTCTGGTTAAATTAAACACTTTTAAATTAGTAACAAAAGAAAATCTATGTCTATCCTTTTTCCTCTGCCCATACAAGCTTGAAGAGTTAGTCTTATGAGTTGTTTTTATACCTAACGAGGAGACTAACTCTTTAAAGTTATATGCTAACTCTGGAAAGCAGGTACAAAATTCTACCACTTTGTCTCTAGTTTGGAAATGTCCATCAGAATCAAGCAGACCTCTTAATAATTCTAGTCGTTGTTCTATAGAAGCTTGTAAATAAATAGCAGGAATATGTTTATTATTTATTACTCCAAGTTCTCTTAATTGAGTTCTTAACCCTCTCGTAGAATATCTATATTTGATTGTAGTTTTGTGAAGTGTTATATCACGCTCTAAAAATAGCTGAGAGACTTCTTCAATATCTTCATCTCCAATAGTAAATTGTCCTTCATTAGAAGTACCATCACCTAACCAGTATCCTAATATGTAAGGATCAACTGGTAATTCTTTAGTTACATAGTTTACAGGTTTAGTGAGTTCTATACTTATTTTTCTTTTTGGATGCTTTTCTCTTAGCGTTATTATTTCATTAGTAGTTAATGTTCTAGTTACTAGTTTATTTGTTTTAGCTGACACTCTTCTATCATAAACAGTAGAGACTTCCCACTGATGTTCTCCATCAGCAATAACAGTGTCCCCATTAGCAAATACTAGTTCATAACAATCTCGTCCGTACTGATATTCGGTAACAAAAGTAACATTAGTTGGATGTCCTGCTTCGTCAAATACTTGATCACCTACTTGGAGATCTCCCATAGTTTTCCATCCAGTTGGAGTAGGAATGGGTGTGTTTACATCTAGAGCTTTACCTGTCCTTCTTCCCATACGAACCACCTTAGATTTAGCACTGCAATATAACAAATGTCTTTGATACCATCTACCTTGAAAAGCTCTGTCTTCAGGTTTTTCTGCTTGAGTATCACAATTATATTCCATAAAATCGTAAGCATTAAGTACGCTTTGTAAGGTGTTAACTTCATCTTGTGTACTATACTCTTTTACTAGCTCGTAATTTGCTTCGCCTACCTGATCTTTTAAAGTTAACAAACCTTTGCAAGGGATTGTCTGACTTCCGTACTTCTCAATTTGTTCTGCTATGCATATTTCACACATCTTGTTAACATCTTTATTTAGATCTAATTCTTCTAAATAATCTTTCCAATATATTTCTGAAAGTTTAGTAACTTCTGAGCTTGTACTAAGTTCTTCATCTTCTATAGTAACAGTGGGGAGTAACTTAGTAGTATCCATATTCCAGACCTAATGTAATTTGTGATTTTAAATCAGCAGGGCATAAATTTTTAATATTACTTATTAATGCATCATTGCCTATTTTAGTCTGCGCCTTTGGAGTACTAGGTTTTATAATTACATCGTAATTAGTATTACTATTGTTAAAAATTGCAGTATAATTTTTCATTTTTTTAACTTTTTGATTAATCGTACAAGATATATATTTATGTTCGCTACTATTTATACTAGGTAAAGCTGTTGTAACAAAAAATTCAGAAGTGTGGTCTAGGTTATCAAAATATAAATAATCACTATGGCAACCTCTCATCCAATCTGCTTTATTTGTTTTTAAAAATCTTATTCTTGAGTTATTATTTAACTCAATATTAGAACTACTTACAGACTTAATTTGATTTTGTTCTAATAGTTTTTTAAGAGCTTCGTGCCTAACATCGGTCAGATCATAAGGACTGCAAAAAGTATGTAAAGTATTTTTGTTCTCTATTGCATTTCTAACGCACAAATCTAAGAGTACTGTTGTTTTACCTTCACGTCTACCAAAGTTTAATAAATAGTTTCTGTTTGTATTTAATATCATGTTATGTTTCCTTATGTGTAATTTAATTTTTATTTTACAAATTTATTGTAAAAAACCAGTATAAATAGTTACTGGTTTTTTGTCAAGTTATAGAGTTTAAAGAATTCCTTTTAAACTTGCTGCTTCGTTTGCTAATAGTAACGCCCTATCATTTAAGCCACTTCTTGCTAACTTATTCAAAGACATTTGTCTAGCTGTCAATGATTGTCTACTATTCATTTCTGGTACATAAACTTCAGAAGTTGCTAATTTTTTACTTAAAGATCGCATCGTAGAAGTATTAGAATTAATATCTCGTAGTGCACCCGAAGCTGCCATTACTACTCCTGCACCTGCTATGAACCCTCCTACTGCACCTCCAGCTAAACCTATTCCTCTTACGACTCCTAAGTTTTTAGCTGTCTTCGCTGGAGTTACCATAGCACCTATTGAAATACCTGCCCTAGCTGCTGGAAGAGCAGCAACAGGAATTAGTAAATTAGTAGCTATTTCTCCCATATCTTGATTATCAAACATACCATAAGCAATAGTACCACCTGCAAATAGTGGAGATGCAGCGGCAGTAAACCTATTTATAGCACTAGGATTTGCTTTAAATCTCAGCCTATCGAGTTTACTAGTTAGACCTAAAGCTTCTCCAGCTATAGACATATTACCAAAACTTAAAGGGTTTATAGTAGATATAGCACGGATAGCATGTTCTTTTCTACTAGCTCTCCAAGCATTACCCCAACCCATTCCATAACCAGTAGTTAAAGAAGCACTTCCATAACCCAATACAGAAGCTGTAGTGTGGTTAGTTAACAATTTTCCTTGTTTTAAAGCACCTGTTTTTTTATCTACGCTGTTTACATCGTGTATTGGTAAATTTGCAAATCCTTCTCGGCCAGCTATTCTTTGATTGACAAGACTTTGGTTATAGTACTTTCCGTATGTTGTAGCATCTGCCTCTCCTAAATTAGAAATACCGGCTAATTCTGCAGCCATAGGTTTTATAGCTGAGTTAGTACGATTAAAATCTTCACTCATTTCTTCTAAAGAAGGGTTTGTAACTCCTGTTCTTATGCTATCAGTTTCAGGATTAGTATAAATAGGTGGAAGTACAGATCTAGAACTAGTACTAGCTAATGGATTATTTACTTGGTTAGCTTGGTTTATACCATTCTTACCTGCCGTTGTAACTGCATTACTAGTAGGAATTGCTTGTTTTCCTCTGCCTCCTAAGTCTAAATGTTGCTGTATTTTACTTTCACTACCTACTGTAGTGTTAAGTCCCATAAATGCAGCAGTACGTTCATCGGCTAAAGCATCAAATCTTTTAAAATTAGGATTGTTAGCTCTAGTAACTGCCTGTTCATTAAAATCTATTGCAGCTTGTTTTTTATCATAGTGCGTACTTTCTGTAATATCTCTAGTTACGGCCGACGGGGGTTTTCCAACTAACCTACCGCCATCAGCACCATTTCTTGCTTCTTCGTACAAAGGCACAGGACCTTTGCCAAACTTCTTATCGTGCTTAGATAAGAATGGTATGTTAGATCTCGTGCCTGGTCGTGGGTAAGCAGTTCCATCAAAACCTTTAGCTACTTCAGGATTAGGTGTCATTTGCGTGTGTAAGCTAGTAATAGGTACAAAGTTAGATGCACCTAACTTTTTAACTTGCTCTATGCCTCTGTCTCCTGACTGCGCATTAGCAACACCTGGCGAATTACTCGTAACTTTACCAGTAATTTTGCCTATTTTTAAAGTGGGCTTTGGTTTTGGTGTTTTCGTCTCTGCTAGAGAATCTCTTCTAGTGTCTATTATATTTTTTGGTAATTTCCTGTTTCTTACTAATCCGCCTTTTTCTTCATGAGCTAGGCTATATGGTATTTCTCCTGCTTTGTTTGGAGAATACTTGAATACAGGTTTTTTAGGTATATCTTTATACTTTTCTTTAATAGCTGCAATATCTCGTTGCCTAGCAGCCTGACGTTCTTCAAAAGTATTGTAAATAGGTCTTCCAGTATTTGGATGAGTACCTGCTGGACCGTGTTTAGCCAAACGTCTCTCTAAGTTTTTTCTTTGATTGTTACTTACAGATTGTGCTCGATCTAGTATTTTATCTCTTCTTGTACCTATTAAACTTTTTCTAGAAACTCTATTACTGTTTGCTTGTTTTTGTCTTTCTAGTCTTGCTTTTAAAGCCAAACCTTTTTCTCTTGCTTCTATTCCACCCCAAGCTTCAGTTCTTTTTGCATCTAATATTTGAGCAGCCTTTTTTTCAGATCTTTCTTTAGCCAATCTTGCTGATATACTTATATCTCTATTTTTAACACTTTCATTAGTGTTTAATTTAGCCATATAGTCTCTTTGGCTTTTATAGGTACTTCCTGTTCTTTCTCTGAGTACCTCTTTAGCATTTTTTTCAGCAGTAGTTAAGTGTTTGTAAGGTGTTCCAACAGGTTCATATAGGTTTTGCAAAATACTTTTGCTAACTCCAATATTTCCTAGTTGCCTTTGCTCTTTAGCTAACTTATGCATTACAGAATAATCTGTTAAAGTATTTAACACTCCTTTAGGAGCTTTTCTTTGTTTAATAAATTCTTTATGCAAACCTCTGCTAAATTTTTTAATAGAGTCCATTAATATACATACCTCTTGTTTCGTTCTCTAAATTCTACAAAACCAGTGCCTAAGTACTGCTCATCATAAAAATTAGAGTAGACAGGTAAGTCTTGATTTTGCTCTTCAATTTGTTTTGGCCCTGGAGCAAAAGCCATATACCCTAGTCCAGCCACAGCAGCTAAGCCCATAACTACTTTACTGTTCTTACTATTAAATGTACTAGCTAATACTCCTTCTTTTTTAGCTACAATACTACTACCTTGTACTGTATTACTATTTGTGGAGGGAATAACAATACTATTCATTTTAGTTTTAACATCTTCATAGTTCTTAGCTTCTTCATCAAATAAACTTAAAAGATCTTTAACAAAACCTTGTCTACTAAATCCGTCAATATCATCTACATACATATCTTGATATTTAGCTATTTGAGAGTTTAGAGCTTCCTCTAAACTAGTCACGGTTTGCTTAGCTTTAGTTCCAATAGATATTTTAGGTAAATCTCTTATTTTATTAGTTTCATTATCTCTTAGTATCTGTTCAGGAGTATAATAACTATCTTTAGAAGCCCTTCCTTTGGTATAACCACGAGTAATAAAATCTTGTATAGTAGAGCTTACAGATGCAACAAATCTTCTATTAACTTCTCCGGCTTGATTTCCTTTAATGCGTCCTGCTAATTCCTTTAATTCATCTGTAATATTTCCATTGCGCATGTCTTTAGTGTGTCTAAACATATCTTCAAAAAGTTCAATAGTATCTTTAGAATCAGAAAACGCTGTATGGTCTTCTACTCTACCATAGAAAGATCTTGTTAAGAAATCAATATTTAAACCTAACATGCTTGTTTCTTTTTCAATTAAATTATTAGCACCTAAATTTGCTAAAAATGTTTTAGAAATATCCATTAATTCTATTACAGGAATCTTACTACTACTAGTAGTTGTTTTAATAATAGAATCATATTCATCAAAAGCTTGGTTTAGAAGTCCTGCATATTTTTTAAAACTAGATTCATCTCTGTATTTTGAAAATTGTGTGTGATAGGTAAAATCAGCTTCTCTCATTATACCTTCAACACTACTAGGTCTTTGCAGTAAATTATTAGTTCTTTCTAGTCTGGAATCTAAAACAGAAGTAGCCATCTTGTTTTGTAAGTCAGTGAATACACTTTGTTTATAATCATCTCTCTCAAAAGCTTCTCTTAGCAGATTATTTTCAAAGTCCATATTCTGCATAACTAGTATACTTCCTGTGTTTACTCTAGCTAATGTTTCTAATAAGCCACCTGTATGTGTATTTTTTTCTAACAAGCCAGAAACAGCATCTTGCAAGATACCTGTAAAGTTACCTTGCTTAAAAGCTTTTTTAGAGAAATCTCCATTCATATCAATAAGATCTTGTGCAACTAAAGACTTATTTCCAAAAGGATTTACATGATAGTCACTACCAGTAAACGAAGAAGAATCTGCAAGTCTTTCAGCATAACCGTATTGCCATATCTGAGCAGTCTTAGGATTTACTCCAGAAGTCTCTGTATCAAATGAGAATAGGTTAGCTTTACTTAAGTCTGAGAAAGATCTTCTATTGTTAGCATGATCTTGTATGTTGCCTGTGTTCATTGTTTGAGTTTGAACAGTGCTTGCTACAGACGCTTCATTTTTTAGTCTTAAAGCTTCTACTTGCTCTGCTCTTTTCTGCTCTCTCAATAACTCAGCATTTTTTAATATACTTTCTTGCTGCTTACTTTGGTCTTCAACTATAGTTATTGGAGCTTTTGGTAACCAAGTTGGTAAAGTTGCTTCTTCTACTACGTGAGTAACAGGTATTCTTTGATTACCTGTTACTCGTCTTTTGATTTCAGCATTAAAATCAAAAGACCCTTGCAATGGATTATTATATATACTTTGCTTTTCTATTGGTGCATTTACTGCTGTATTTCTTAAAATAGTTTCTTCAGTAGGATTTGTTAGCGTAAAATTACTATTACCTACTCCCGGACTATAAGTTTTTGGAGGTGTTATAGTGTTAGCAGGATTTATAGCGTTACTAAATAAACTGTTTTTTAAGCTTAAGCTTTCTTCTGCTATATCATCTAAAATTTCTGTACTTGGTAATAATTTTAAACGATCTAAACCAAAATCAAAAGTTGTTTCTACAGGTGATAAGCCACCAAAAGCTTCAGCTAAAGTACTACTGCTTACTACTTGCGGTTTGTTCCTAACATCTTTAAATATATCTACAGGTTTTGTTTGTATAGCTATAGGGTATATTTTTCTATTAGGATCAAACTCTGTACCTACTTTAACTTTTATACCATCAGAAAATTGGCTTGTTTTTAATTTTTCTGTAGCTGCTATTTCAGAGCCAAGCCTTTTTTCAGATTCTAATACTTGCTGCTTCTTAATACCCTCTTGCTTAGTTGCTTCTAATTTTTCTAAAGCTTCTTGTTGCGCTTTAAAAATAGCTGAAGCTTCTGCAAATGCTTCAGCTTCTAACTTTGCAATGTCAGAAGACACTCTTGCTAATATTTCAGGAGAATTTTTTAAAGCATTTTTAGAAGCAGCGTTCAAGTATTTGCTTAATAAATTATTCATCAGATATTCCTTTTATTATACCTTCAGATATAGAATCAAATAATCTTGATTTATTCTTTTGATATGCTGCCAATTCTTCAGGATTAGACAAGAAAAATGACTCTACAATCACACCTTTGCCTTGATTTACAAAGTATAAACCCCCTGCACCGTGTTGGCTCTCTGTCTGTGATTTCCAGCCTAAGTCACCTCTTAAAGGATTACCTAATACATCGGAAATAGATTTACTAATACTTTGGCTAAGTTTCTTATCTTTTTCTACACCTAAGACTTCAACACCTTTTGAAGAAGGATTTGCTGAAGAATTTAAATGAAATTCTATTGCTACGTTAGCTTTTTTAGCTAACTCCACAGCTTGTTCCTTCGTTTTATTATCTGTGCCTAGTCCATCAGTTAGTACATTGTATCCTTGTCTTTTTAATCTTTCTGACACTCCATTTCTAAATTCTAAAGCAATACTAGCCTCAGTTATATCACCTGCTGTGGCTCCGCCATCTTTCATATTGTGTCCTGCAGATATTAAAATAGTAGGTAGATCAGGATTAATCTTATAGCTTATTTCTTTTTTAGCATTAGTCTGTGTTACTGGTTTTGTTATTACAGGAATCTTACTTTTGGCTGCAATATTGCTAAAGACATTTCCTAATTCTGGCGATATATGTAAACCTCCTGTTGCTAAACTTGCTGCGAGTGCTAAGCCTTTAGCTGTATTTCCTATTTTTGGAATACTTATAGAAGATCTAAAGTTTCTTGATAAGTCTACTAAATTACTTAGCATTCCTGAAACTACAGGGGCAGCATTTCCACTAATAGTACTGGCCATTACAGGTTTATCATTAATGATTTTCTGTGCAGCACTAAGCTCTACTTCTAATTGTTTTGCATAAGCTTTAAGCTTAGCATCTAAAATTTCATTGTATATCTTTTTAAATGCAGTGTTGCTAAGGCTTGACATAAATGCTGCTCCTGTAGTTAAAATTAAAAGTTATTTATTTTCGCTTGTTTTAAAAACTCTAGGTATTCTGTATTATTCTTAAATATACATTTCTCAGTTATAAATTTATAACTTATTTCAATATTTTTATAGTTTTCTTTTATAAATTTTCGTGCAGCAGCAGCTTTTGCTTGTACATCAAAATCTCCTAACATAGTAGTAGGTTTGATTTCTGCTATCACTATTGAACCGTCTGCATATAGTATAAGTAAGTCTGGTCTGTAATTTCTTTGTGTTTTGTTAAAATCAATATAGGCGACTTCAAAAGGTTCGTACATATAGTTTGTAACTTCTGTATCGTTTTCTAAAATATGAAAGAAAGCTAATTCATAAGAAGAGCGGTAAACAAAAGACTCATCATTTTTCTTACTATAAAACTTACCTGATAAATATTTAGGAGTTCCTTTTGCGCTTTTTTTATTAAAATATACGTTTACTTTTTTCTTCTTAGCAATACCTTTTACTATACGTTTTTCTTCTTCAGAACGAATTGGCTTTCTTAGCATGGTTAGTCTCCGACTCTTTTACTAGTACCTTCAACTAGTTTTTCTTTATTTGCTATTAACTCTTTTAATTGATCTCTTAAAGCACTAAGATCAGTTGTTTTTTTAGTGTTGCCAGATTCAATAATCTTAGCTTTTGCTTCTCTAGTTGCCATAAGCTCTTGCATAGTTTTTGAGCGCATTCTAGCTACTCTTTCTTTTAGTTCAAAAGCAGGAGATATTGCTTTATTAGATATAGGATTACCAGCTTCATCATAAGATGATATGAAATCAGTAAGTAGATCTTGATCATTTTGTTTTAAATACTTTGTAGCTCTCATTTCTAAAATATCATACTCACACAGTTTTGCAATCATATGTAAGTCAGTTAGAGAATTACCATCTACATTAAACTCGATTATATATTTTTCCATCCAGTATTGTATTTGATTTACTTCTATCCAACAGTCTTTACCAATAGGAGCTTTATTTTCTTCTTGTAGTGGACAGTTATGTACACAAATATTACCAGCAAAGAAGTTTTGATTATTTTGAACAGTAATATCATAAACTTCTTCTTTACCTATATACTCTATACTTTCAATAAAATCTACTAATAAGTCACCATAGGAATTTATAGACTCATCTGTGTTACCATCTGTGTCTGCTATGTACACAACTGAACCAACTTTTAAACCATCCTCTATAGTTAAAAAAGTAGTTTTACCATTAACCTCTGTTAGTATAGGATGATCTATTGTACAGTCAAGAGTTAGTGTAGTATGAGTTTTTATTCTGTAGATATGTTTGACACCCATATACCTCAAAGCTAAGACTTTATCATGTTCTACATTTTTTGTTTCTAAATTAAAAGAATATACTATATCATTTTCACGTAAATCTTCTATTTTTTTATAACCATTCTTACTATTATAAACTGCAATTTCTGTACCTATTGAAATACAAGTTTTAGCAAATCTACACTGAGGTCCTAAACAAGTTAAAGGAGTCACACCTATAACACCAGTAGTCAATCTAGCCATTTCACTTTGTATACGTTTTGCTTGCTCTTTAGTAAAAGTTAAATCTTTATAAGCATTTTGACTCAAATCTAATTTGTTTAAAAAATTTGTATTAGTCATAGTTTCTTTACTTGATAACATAATACCACTAGCTGTAACATACTCTGAAGGCAGGTTAGGAGTAGGTTCACTTTCTTCTACTTCTACTGTTTCTATTATTTTTTTCTTTAAACTTAGCTCTTCTGCTCTTTTAAATATATCTTGAATTTTTGAATTTTTGTCCATTTATGTAATTACTCTTTTAGTTGGTTTAATAATCAGTTGTTGTAAGTAAAGATATTTCTATTTTACGTAACTTTGCTAATTTATAACTTTTTTCATTAAGATATGTATTCCATTTTCTTAATTGACCTGTAGCTTCTGTAAATTGATAATTATTTATTAGTTCTAATATTCCTGACTCTTTAAAAGTTTTCACCGAAATATCATAGCATAAAGAAATAATAGCGTTATATTGTTTTTGTGTTAAATTGGCAGTAATAAGTTTCGAAAGTTTTGCATCAATAATTTTTAAATCTTTAATCAGAAGTTTTTCAGCTTCTTCTGCACAAAAGGCAGAGTCTGAAAACTCTGCCTTTTGTTTATTACTTCTTAATACGTGTTCCCAACCTATTACAACCTTACCTCTGGCGTTTAAAGTTAACGTAGGACAGTAAGTTCTAGTTTCTTTAATCAGAGTAATAGTTGTTAGATTATGCTTCATTTCTAGATATTAATCCATTAATTACTTTTAGTTTAATAGTCCTGATATTAACAGGTTGAGCAATTTTCCAAGGGCATCTGTTTATAGAAATACAACGGCTTTTCTCAATTCTTGAAATATTGACTGCGTTTCCTTGATTGCCACCTAGTACATGATAACAAAGGTCATCTTCACCTACATAAAAACCTACGTGGCCCCCACCATTTCTAACAAAAACTAGAATATCTCCTAGCATTGCTACGGTTTGCTTGTTACCAAAATTTGCCCAATTTCTAGCCCATAAAGGATCTTTGACAACATCAAATCCAGAGTCTTTTACAACTTTTGCAACAAACAAACCACACCAAGGAATTTCATCGCTAGTATATACACGGGTAAGTCCTAACTCTACTGCCCAATCTATAATTTGTTTTGTATGTCTTGGACCTGCTGTTTCTTTTACTCCTAATAAATCTAAAGCATTAACTAGAACTTTAGGAGATTTTTCTTTTTTTAAATATACATATTGTGTTTGATTTAATACTGTTGTCATTGTTACTCATCCTGTGTAGTGATATGCAGACTTACCAAATATTCTTAAATTAAAGTAGTAGATATAAGCTATTACTATACCAGTTACACGTTTAGACTTACTTTTAATAAGTAAGTCTTCTTTTAAATCTAGTAAAAATATTTCATCTGCAATTTTACGATCTTCTTCTGTTCCGCCTATTGTATAGGCATCATCATGTTTTATCCAAGATCTTTCTCTAAAGAACTTTAGAGAAAATGTTGTTAAATATTGGCGTAGCCAACTTGGAAACCAAGTTGGCTACGCCGTTATTATTTGAAATCATTCTTTATTATACTCCTACTATAATTGTAAGTCAAATAACCTATTATTAATAAGTTATTCTATCTACAATCCACTGACGAATTGTCATATTTGGGTAACCGGAGGGTAAATCTAAGAAATCATAATTTGTGTCTGCGTTTAGTTTATCTGTAATTATAGATGCGCCACCAATATGACACCAAGAGCTAATTTCTGCAGAGTAATCACGCCAAAAACTACCACCCTCTAATAGTACCTGTTCGTAAGTCTTACCTTGTTGCGCATAGACTTGTAATATAATTGCATTAGTGTAAGATTTAATTTCATCAAAAATAAACTCTCTGGCTTCATATCTTTCTTTAACAGCTTTTTGTAAACCATATAGACTAGTTAAATCGTTTATCTCAGCATCTAAACTTAAATCTTTACAATAAGTTCTTGTTTGCTATAGATAACTACCTGCGTAATAAGAACACTGATTACACAAACTTAAACCGCAATATGATGTGTAGCTTGTGCAATCCACAATTGCTTTAGCTGTTCAAAATCGACAGTTGGCGCATTAGGGAAGATCTGCAATAACTGACTCA
>Ga0209599_10000860_pt1 | contig 17008 bp, 18 predicted proteins | sample Shrwel_input2_FT_FD_187534 | JGI IMG/M metagenome (GOLD analysis project Ga0209599, IMG submission 187534) | Subsurface microbial communities from deep shales in Ohio, USA - Utica-3 well 1 S input2 FT (SPAdes) (version 2) ... | reverse complement strand
TACCTCTACCGTCAGTAACCGGTACTGGCACTAACACCTATACCACAACTGTACCAGTTACATTCACTTACGCGCCAACTATAAAATAATCGGTGTGTTGTGATAAAAAGCCGCCATTGGCGGTTTTTTTTTGCCTGACTAACAGCAAGTCTTCTGCCAAGCTTTGGACGCCAAGCCGCTTTGTGTCGCAGGTTAGGTCGGCCCCAGCGTTTGATGTTCCGGTGAAATCCTGCCTTAGTTGTTGGGTCATCCATAGTAAAAGTCTAAAAACCTAAGGGAAAACAACACTCAACAATCTGTCGAAAATAGGGTATTCTTCAATTGTTTAGGGTGCAAAGAAAGGAAAAAGATTTGCGCAGCTGCTGTTCTACTCTCACTTCTGCCCGCTGGCTGTTATTGGCATGCCTGCCATTGTTAAGTCAGTGTTCCGGCACCACCAAAAGTTATCAGAACACTCTTAGCTATGTGCTGTTTCCGGCACCTGATCATCAACTAAACCGTGTCGAGTTAGCAAAACGACCTTATGACACTTTGTATGCCAAAGTGGGGGATTTACCGCAGGCCGTATTAGTGCTGGCTTATGATGAGCATGGCCAGCAAAAATGGTTATCTGCGGATCGGGCTTTGTTAATTTTGCAACAAGGTCGCTTGGTGAAAACGACAGGTTTTAGCTTAGATTTAGTTTTCAGCGCCAGACAGGGCATCGATCCTTTGTCAAAACCATTAGCGCAAATTCAGGTCGGCGATCACTTCGAGCGGGTTTTAGACTGGTCAGCGGCCCAACATACCAACCAGCTGCAAAAGCTGAGCATTATCAGTATCGAAGCTGCGCCATTGGAATTACTGCAACAGCAGTTTGATGCTGTGTTGGTGCAGGAACAAGTGACCTTTGCCGATCAGAGTACTGCCATCAATCAATTTTGGTTTGAACGCCGCAGTGGTCGTTTGTTGCAAAGCCAGCAGCAAGCGGCAGCTTTTGCGCCTGTGATGAAGTTGACTCATATCAGTAGCGCGTTGAAATTATTGCCAGTTGAGGTGCAAAGTGCGTTCTGAATTAAGTTTGCTTCGCCGCGTTTTAGCCGGCTTATGTTTATTTCTGACTGCTAGTCTGCAAGCACAATCGCCCGCAGTGCTGGTCGAGTTGAATGGTCAGCAACAAGGCTACTTCCAACAACCGCGGTTAGCCGAAGTGCTGTTGGCGGCCAGCAGTGATAGCAGGGTGTATTGGCCAACTGCACAATTATATAAGCTTGATCCAAAGCAGCTTGTGGCCGCTGAACAATTGCGCGGCGCAGTCATGGAACAATTACGTTTATTAAGTATTCACTGGCAAGCTGAACCGCAAGTGGCGGCTAATTTAATGCAATTACGCAGTCAATTGGCCAATTGGCGGTTGGCACAACCGCTTTTTTTAGCACTGGATCCCGACCTCAGTCGGACCCGCGCCGAATTTAATCCCAGACTTGATGCCGGCATGTACCTGTTACAACCAAAACGTCGCCCTGGTTTTATTACCCTGACCGGTTTAGGCGGTGATCAGTTTGTTGAACATAAAGCGGGTACTCTGGCTTATCAGTATCTGACACAAGCCTATGGTATCGACCACAGGGGCGTTGATGACATTTATTGGCTGCGCGCCGGGCCAACGCCAGTTAAATTGCCAGTCGCCAGCTGGAATCGTAATTTGCAGCAATTGCCGCCGGGCAGTCTGTTATTTGTGCCTGTACCAGCCAAATGGCTACCAGAGCCATGGCAAGATCTCAACCAGCAACTGCTCCAACTGCTGCAATCCAGGGTGTATAAATAATGAAGTGGCTTGATGTGAAAGTATTTCGTTGGTCATTGTTGATGCTGGCTTGTCAGTCGGCCTGGGCTGCTGTTGAGCTGGCACCTTTGCCTGTGTATAGCCAGTTAAATCAGGGCGGCGTTGGCTTAATTCAAATGCCAACCGCCCGGATGAATGCAGACGGTGATTTTAGCCTTGGCTACCGTGATAACGAAGAATACCGTTTCTGGACTGCTTCAATGCAGCTATTTCCCTGGATGGAAACCACGGTGCGTTATACCGATGTCCGTACCCGGTTATATAGCGATGATCCTGGTTTTAGTGGTGATCAGACGTTCAAAGACAAGGGGATTGATGTTAAGTTCAGGCTGTGGCAGGAATCTGCATGGTCACCCGCAGTTTCGGCTGGTTTTCGCGATTTTGGCGGCACTGGTTTTTTTGAAAGTGAATACCTGGCACTTGCCAAGCGTTGGGGCGATCTTGATCTGCATGTAGGCATTGGTTGGGGCTATCTTGGCCATCGTGGCAATATCAATAATCCATTTTGTGAAATTGCCGAGCGCTTCTGCGAAAGACCGAGTGGCTATCGTGGCAGCGGTGGTGGTTTTGATATCCAGCGCTTTTTTAAGGGACCAGCCGCCATCTATGGTGGTGTTGAATACCAGACACCATGGCAGCCACTAAAACTACAGCTGGAATATGATAGCAATACTTATAAGTTTGATCAGGCTGGGGTATTAATACAGGATAGTGCCTGGAACTATGCAGCAGTTTATCGTTATAACGATCAGCTTGATTTAACGCTCAGCCGTCAACGTGGCAATACCATGGGTTTTGGTGTGAATTATCGGTTTAATTTCCATACCGCCAGTCAGATTAAAATTGCAGTAGCGCCGCGGATAGTACCGGATCAATTACCTGCTGCCACTAAGCAATTGGAGCGGTTTGACCTTAGTCATAAGTTGTATTACGAAGCTGGTTTTGTAGTACAGAAATATCAGCTGTTGCCGGATACGGTAATTCTGCACGGTTATTCGCTCAATTATCGCAATCAGGACGAGTTTATTAACCGGATTGGCCGGGTTCTGGCCACGGAATTACCTGAAACAGTAAAAAGCTATCGGGTGACCGAAGTTTCAGGCGCTATTCCAATGGTTGAAACTGTGATTGATGCCGATAAATTTGTCCATTATGCCCGCAGGGACAGCCTGGATGCGCAGTTGGCGCCGGCAGTGTCGCGTCAACATCCGGCGCCTGTTACTACGGACTGGGCGATGATTGTCGATAATTCCGGTTTTTACACCAACGCTGATTTGTTCTGGATCCAAACCTTTGGTAGTCCGGAACGATTTTACATGTATCAGGGGGGGCTGCTGCTTAGTGCCGGCTATCACCTCGACAGTAACTGGTCACTGAATTCGACCGTTAAAGTGAATGTGCTGACCAACTTCGATGAGTTCAAATTTACCCGGGATGCCTTTGAAACTGGTGTACCCCGTGTCAGAACCCTGGTGCGGGAATACGTGCAAGGTAATGATATCGGACTGGAAAATCTGTTTGGCTTGTGGAAGTCTGATCTGCAAAAAGATTGGTATGCCCAGGCTTATGCCGGTGTGCTGGAAACCATGTACAGCGGTGGCGGTGCTGAGGTGTTGTATCGACCGGTAGACTCCCGACTGGCGGTCGGAGTAGATGTGAACTACGTCGGACAACGGGATTACGATCGTACTTTTGGCTTGTTTGATTACCGGGTTCTGACCGGGCATGTGACTGCCTACTGGCAGCCTGAGTTTATTGAAGATGTGATGCTGAAAATCAGCGCCGGTCGTTATCTGGCGAAAGATCATGGTGTGACCGTTGATTTCAGCCGTCGTTTTGACAGTGGTATTGTGGTGGGCGCTTATGCCACTAAGACCAATTTATCAGCCGAAGAATACGGCGAAGGCAGTTTCACTAAAGGATTTTATCTGTCATTCCCGTTTGATGTATTTAGTATTTCGCCATCAATTGGCCGTGGTCAACTGCCGTGGATCCCGATTTCCAGAGATGGTGGCCAGCAACTGAATCGTCCTTCACAATTGTTCGGCTTGACCGATGTGCGTTCACCTTTTAGCAAATAGACCATAAACCGGCTGGACCATGAAAATGGCCAGCCTTGTTTGATGTAAAATCGCAAGGTTCTAAACAATAGATGGGCCGCCAGTGATAGTTCTATCGACATCCTGCCGGCTAACCGATATGCATTATTTTGCTCTTAGATGAATTTGGTTTGTAACCACAAGTTTTTACTGTCAAAACTGCCACCAGCGAGTAATTGTCGACAGATATCTGCTGCGACATTCGGATATTGCACCTTGCGGCCAGGTGCGGGTCCTTGCAACCATGTGCTGATGTTATCGGTGCTCAGTTGATGTTGACTATCAGCCAGTTGCAGTTGTTGTAATGCCAGCGCATTCGATGCTTGTTCCATTTGGCCCTGTAACGGCTTTACCATGATTTTTTTTTGCCATTGCAAGGCTTCACTAATCAGTTCAAAGCCTGCATTACTGAGCACTGCGCCAGCCTGCGCTAAATGCTGTTTAAAGGAACTTACCGAAGGTGGATGAAAATGCAGCTGTTGCTGTCGGCCAGTGATGCCTTGGCAGCCATAAATCTCAAACTGATAGCCTGTGAGCGGTAATAACCACTGCCTGACCGCTGTTGGATCTTCAAAGGGTAAATAGACTAACACCCGGTTTGGATCTGTGGATGGAATACTGGCCGGCAAATCAATGATGGGAGGCGCTATAGCTGCACCATTGGCTTGCGCGATATCGAAATGGTGCCAGTGCAGACCGATATGTTGATCCGATGGCGCAAAATGGTGAAAGACTCTGCGGCTGAACCACGAATCATCCTGTAACGGTATTGAATGCAAAAAAGCGTATTGGTGCCCTAGCGCCAATACAGGTGTGCCCTGACGCTTGGCTGCCCAGGCGGTTACGGGCTCAAAATCGGTGATGACTAAGTCGTAGCCGCGGGTATCCAGCGTTTGAATATCACTCCATAACTGGCGTAAATTGGCCTGACATACGCTGCGTAAATAATCAATCCGGCCAGCGCGGCTGGCGAATGTTAAACCGCGTCGATGTTGCCATTGACCAAAGCAGGGCATGTCAAATAATTGATCGGCAGGGCGGCCACTAAACAAAAAGTCGACTTCGACGCCAAGTAGCTGCAGCTGTTTCGCCATAGCTCTGGCTCTGCTGATGTGACCGTTACCCGTTGCCTGAACGCCATACAACAGTCGCATCCATTGACTCCTTTATTCAGCTTGCCAGACTAACTCCTTAAAGTGAGCACGGCACATTGAAACATAACTGTCATTGCCACCAATTTGCACTTGTGAGCCAGTGGTGGCGGCTTTTCCATCCTGATCCAACCGAACAACAAAATTTGCTTTACGGCCGCAATGACAGATGGTTTTCAGTTCGACCAGTTTGTCAGCCCAGGCTAACAAGGCCTGGCTACCAGCAAAGGTTTCGCCAAGAAAATCTGTTCTCAGACCAAAAGCCAACACCGGCACATGCAGCTCGTCTACTACGTCGGTCAGTTGTTTAACTTGTTGTTTTGACAAAAACTGTGCTTCATCAATCAGCACGCAATCCAGTTGTTGCTGTAGTTTTAGTTGGCGGCATGCCTGCAGAAAATCCAGCTTCTCGTCGAACAATTGAGCATCCATCGCCAGCCCTATTCTCGAGCTGACTTTACCAATCCCAAACCGGTCATCCAGTGCTGCAGTAAAGATGGCGGTATGCATGCCTCTTTCCTGATAGTTATAAGCACTTTGTAATAAGGAGGTCGATTTACCGGCATTCATTGCCGAATAGTAAAAATACAACTGAGCCATGGTGATTCTCTTTTGAAAAAGCGGTCGGCAGTATATCAATTGCTGCCCGAGTTCCAAAGCAAGCCACCCATCAATTTATGGCTTCATAGTGACATAAGATTGCGTCAGAAAAGTGACAAATGGGATGGCTAGCCTGAATTGCTGGTAGTGGAACACAGGCTACTTGTCAGGTGGATTGCTGATTGTGTTAGTAAAACTGTGTTAACAATTGCTTTTTGCCATCTGTGTTATCAGGCTTAAGATAACTGTCGGTGCCGGCTGTTTTATTTGTATCAAATGGTAGAATGCTTTACCTTAGGAGCCGCTTAAAACGGAGGTGGTATGGATAAGTTTTTAGTTTTAACAGTCGTGCTGCAGGTGCTACTGATTAGCGTCATTCTGGTGATTATGGGACGCCGGCGATTTGCGGCGGCCCGCAATAAAGAAATTCATCTATCCGCCTTTCGAACCATGGAACTTGCCGGAGCCAACGAGCGGGTGATTACCGCCAGCCGTAACTTCGACAATCAGTTTCAGATGCCGATGCTGTTTATCTTTGGTGTGCTGTTTGTGTTGCAGTTTGGTCTGGCTGATTTAGTTTTTGTGTTGCTGGCTTCCATCTTTGTCGTGCTTAGATTATTGCATGCAGTGGTACATTTGACGTCGAATCAGGTACGACAGCGCTTTAATTTGTTTCTGGCCAGTTGCGTTGTATTGTGGATTTTCTGGATCCGCTTTGCTGTGAAACTGCTTTCGTAGTCATTGCTGGTGTGACCAGTGAGTGTGATGGGTGTTTTTGATGGCAAATTGGCCTTGGGTATTGTTGTTTTTAAGTGCGTTGAGCTCAGCTACCGTATTGCCAGGCAGTTCGGAAGTGGTGTTGGCAACCATGTGGTGGCAGGGGTTCAATCCTTGGTGGTTATGGTTGGTCGCAACCAGTGGCAATTTATTAGGTTCATGTTTTAATTGGTGGCTTGGTGGCCAACTGTTGCGTTTTCAACACAAACGCTGGTTTCCGGTGAGTACTGAGCAATTGGAACGGGCGCAAGGCTGGTTTAAGCGCTGGGGGCCGATGTCTTTATTAATGTGTTGGTTACCGGTCGTTGGGGATCCACTCACCATTATGGCGGGTGTGCTGAAAATGCGACCTTGGTTATTTTTATTGCTGGTTACTATTGCCAAAGGGAGCCGATATGCTTTGCTTTTGTTGTTGGCTGAACATCTGTTGCCAGCACCTTAAGGCACTCGCTCGTCTGGTTGTCGATTTTTTGGCAGAAACAGCGTGCAAACTGCAGAACAAATGACAAAACTCTAGGCGAAATCACCGCTTTCGGTCATCATAGCGCAATTATTTATACACCAAGAGAAGGTAATACAATGGAATACGCACTGACCGCAGAAGAACTGAAAAAAGTCACCCAATTGGACGCTGAACAGCGCTACGAGTATTTTATGAATGCAGTGGCCGATCTGGAAAAAATTTGGATCCTGACCGATGAAGAAGGTTTTGTGCTGGTTACCGCTGAAGATGAACGTTGCATCCCGGTTTGGCCACATGCTGAAATTGCCCAACTGTGGATTGAAGGCGATTGGGCAAATTGTACCGCTCAAGCCGTGGACATCAGCACCTGGATTGACAAATGGACCTCTGGCTTGGATGGCGATGAGTTGTCGATTGCGATTTTCCCGCATGCAGACGAACCAGGCATTGTGATTGGGCCAGTAGAACTGCAAGAAACGCTGTTAGAAGCAATGCAGGATGATGCCAGCCATTAATTGATGGTGTTGATTTCGTTTTGACTCTGTACCCGAATATTCCCAGTCTGTGATCGGGAGTATTCGGGTGATCAAAATTGAAGCAATAATTTTTGTTTTACTATTGATAACCATTCTTAATTAGATTACGATGACGGCGTTTTCAACATGCCTTATCGGAAACTCTATGTATATCTGTGTGTGCAAAGCAGTCACTGACAAAACCATCCGCCAAAAAGTGGCAGAAGGTATGTGCTCTATGCGCGAGATGAAGCAGTGCCTTGGTGTAGGCAGCCAGTGCGGAAAATGTACCCCAGCAGCGCAAGACTTGCTAAATAGAAGCCTGACAGAACAAATGATTCCTTGCCGGGTTTTGGAACAACAACGACCAGCCGCATAAGAGATGGTCAAAATCTTTCTGTAGTTCTCAGTTAACACACTATTCAATTGAAGCACTGGTGACTTATCATCGGTTTGAAAAGCTTCAACATATCCGGGCAATAGCCCATCCATCTTGTCATCAAATCTTTATAGCAGGTCGCGGCCATCCATATGAAGCATTTTAAATACCATCGTTGATGGCATAAGCAGCGATGGCCTCAAGCTGTTTAACGCGATAGTTGACTTTTTATCCTTTATTTTTGCATTTATATATATTATTTATTCAAATGATGGCTTTGGTGCGGCATAATGCGGTCTTTTGTTGCTGCAGTTTCGTGGTTGCAGCCTATCATTTGCCGTATTTCCGCTTGCTCAGAGGTCGTGATGTATAAAACTCCGCAAACTCCAATCCGTACTGTCGCTGTGGTGGGTGGTACCCATGGTAATGAATTTTCAGGCGTTTACCTTGAGAAACGTTATCGCGCCCAGCCAGAGCTTATTCAGCGTAGTAGTTTTGCCAGCCGTACCTTGTTTGCCAATCCAATGGCGCACCAGGCGAATAAAAGGTATCTGGACAGTGATTTAAACCGGCAGTTTAAAACTGTTGATTTAGCAAACGCCAGCCTGACGAATTATGAGCAAAGCCGCGCCAAAGTGATTAATGCTGAACTGGGTCCAAAGGGGCAGGCTAAAACTGATTTTATTATCGATTTGCATAACACCACCAGTAATATGGGAGCCTGCCTGATCCTGACCCAGCCTGGCCGGATTTATAATTTATTAGCAGGTTACATCAAGTTGAAAATGCCTGCGGCTGTGATCTCACGGGATGAGGATCATTTTGCCGCCGAAGACCACGCATTATTGTGCACGGTGGGAACTTTTGGCGTTATCGTCGAAGTAGGGCCACAATCCCAATCAGTGTTGCGGCAGGATGTGCTGGAACAAATGGATGAAATGACTCAGCATATCCTTGATTTTATTGAACACTATAATCTTGGTACCTTGCCGCAATTACCGGAAAAAGTCGAGGCGCTGCGTTATTTACATAGTATTAAGCTGCCGGTGAATGCGCAGGGTGAACGTTTAGGTATGGTGCACCGGCAAGTGCAGGATCGTGATTATCAAGCCATCCTGCCCGGACAGCCACTGTTTGCCATGTTTGATGGTTCAGAGCAAACCTATCAGGGCACTGAGGTGGTATATCCGACCTTTATCAATGAAGCAGCTTATTACGACAACAATCTGGCCATGTCACTGAACGATAAAGTCTGGATTGAGATTTCCCGGGATGAATAAGCAGCAGTAAAGGCAAGGGCGGTCATGCCGCCCTTTACTCATTATAATTCGGTGTAATGAGTTTTTTTCTGAATAAGTTCAATTGCATAGTTATCCGGATCCCGAACAAACGCAATTTCTGTCGTGCCGCCTTTGACCGGTCCTGGTTCACGGCTGATCACGCCACCGCGAGCACGGATTTGGTCGCAGGCACTGTAAACATTGTCCACTTCCAACGCGATATGGCCAAAAGCATTGCCTGACTCGTACTCATTGACGCCGTAGTTATACGTCAGCTCTAAGACGGCACCGACAGATTCATCGTGATAACCCACAAAAGCCAGCGTGTATTGGTATTCCGGATTATCCGACTGCCGTAACAATTTCATTCCCAATACTTCGGTATAGAATTCTATTGAACGTTCCAGGTTAGTGACCCGCAACATGGTATGCAGCATTCTCATCTGACACTCCTAATCGGTTTTCTCTTTAAATTCACACAGATCTTCCACCAAACAACTGCCGCATTTTGGCTTACGTGCCATACAGGTATAGCGGCCGTGCAGGATCAACCAGTGATGGACATCCAGTTTAAATTCGGCTGGTACCACTTTTAGTAATTTTTGTTCAACGTCGTCGACATTTTTGCCAGGCGCAAAATTCATCCGGTTACTGACACGAAATATATGGGTGTCCACAGCGATAGTGGGCCAGCCAAACGCCGTATTCAGCACCACATTGGCCGTTTTGCGGCCAACGCCTGGTAATGCTTCCAGTGCTTCGCGATTTTCCGGTACTTCACCTTGATGTTTTTCCAGCAAAATACGACAGGTTTTAATTACATTCTCGGCTTTAGAATTAAACAGGCCGATGGTTTTTATGTAGTTTTTTACCCCATCGACCCCAAGGGCCAGCATAGTCGCTGGCGTATTGGCCACCGGAAACAACAGCCGGGTCGCTTTATTGACCCCGACATCTGTGGCTTGCGCCGATAACAAGACCGCAATTAACAGTTCAAACGGACTGTTATATTCCAGTTCTGTGGTTGGTTTAGGGTTATTCGCTCTGAGTCTGGTTAAAATCTCAGTTCGTTTTTGCTGATTCATCCGCCGCTATTCTCTGCAGTTGCGACCTGTGTCACTCGGGCTCTGGTCCGGCTTGGTGTTGTTTGTTGCACCCGGTTTTTCTGTCTTAAATCAATGGCATTTTTTGCCGCAATTAAAAACCCCAGCACCAAAAAAGCGCCTGGTGGCAGGATCGCCAGCAGCAGATTACTGTCGCTATGATACAGCTGAATTTTCAGCACAGTGGCCCAATCGCCCAACAGATTATTCGCGCCATCAAACAGCGTGCCTTGACCGAGGATTTCGCGGATGGCGCCCAAAGCCACCAGCACGGCGGTGAAACCAGCGCCCATCATCAGGCCATCGGCCATGGCTGGCAACAACGGGTTTTTCGAAGCAAAAGCTTCGGCGCGGCCAATCACAATACAGTTGGTCACAATCAGCGGAATAAAAATCCCCAGCGACTGATACAACTGATAAGTATAAGCATGCATCAGTTGTTCGATGGCCGTCACCACGGCCGCTATCACCATCACAAACACCGGGATCCGGATTTCGTTCGGCACCTGATGACGGATCAGGGACACCACCAGATTGGTTGATGTCAGCACCAGCATAGTCGCAAGACCCAGTCCAAGCGCATTGGTTACATTGGAGCTGGTTGCCAGTAACGGACAAAGGCCAAGCAGTTGCACCAGCCCCGGGTTATTTTTCCACAAACCCTGGCGGGCGATTTCCCGATATTGTTGCATAGTTACCTCAGGCTCACAGACATTTGGACTGTTGATCGGCCAATTCAGGGTGTTGGGTTAGATATAATGCCGTCCGTTTGACCGCGGCCACTACAGCGCGTGGCGTGATAGTTGCGCCGGCAAACTGATCAAACTGACCACCATCTTTTTTTACAGCAAATCTTTTGTCATCAGCACCTTGCACTTGTTGTTGCTGGAAACTGTGGATCCAATCGTCTTTCCGTGTTTCTATTTTGTCACCCAGGCCTGGCGTTTCTTTATGCGTCAGAGTCCGGACCGCTAAAATGGTACCGTCCGGTTGAATGGCGGCTAACAGCTGAATGTTGCCACTATAACCATCCGGCGCTGTGGTTTCAGTGACATAAGCCGCCAACTGACCCTGCTGGCGCCAGCGATAGACTTTAGCCTGCGGCTGGGCAAAGATGGCCGGTTCCGCCACCAGCACGCAGTCATGCAATAAGTCAGCATTAGCGGCGCCTGCAGGCAACACTTCCTGCAATAAACGCAATTTTTCCAGTTCGGCTTGCCGGGCGATTTCTGGTGCTGTCAGTTGATTGATACCGGCCACCAGCAACACACAAATAGCAGCGGCTCCTCCAAGTAACAATGCATTTTTACTTACAAATTTAAGCACTTAGCGATCTCCTTTGTTTGGATGCGCTCTGTGACCATAGGTTCTGGGCCTGGTGTAATAATCAATCAGTGGCACAGCCAGATTCGCCAGCATCACGGCAAAGGCAACTGCGTCCGGGAAGCCGCCATAACGACGGATAATAAATATCAGCATCCCGATCAGCGCGCCATAAACTAAGCGGCCTTTGGTAGTCGTCGAGGCTGACACCGGATCTGTGGCAATAAAAAATGCTGCCAACATGGTGCCGCCGGATAACAGATGAAACAGTGGGCTGGCATTCAAATCGGGGCTTATCAGCCAAGCCAGGCTGCTGGCGATGGTCAGTCCGCCCAGTAAGGCCAGAGGAATACGCCACTGGATAACTTTTTGTTGCAGCAACCACAAGCCACCCAATAAATAGGCCAGATTGACCCAGTTCCAGCCAACTCCACCCAGACTGTCAAATACCGGTTGCTGTAGGCTTTCCGGCGCGGTCCGCCCGGCGGCTAAATCGGTTTTCAGCGTATCCAGTGGGGTGGCCATCGTCATGCCATCCGCATCGGTTTTTAATTGGGTCAAGCTGTAGCCAGCGCAACTGAAGTTGGTAAATACCGCGCAAACCGGATCGGCAATACTTTGTGGCTGTGCCTGCAATTGCTGTGGTGGTAACCAACTGGTCATTTGTTGCGGGAATGAAATCAAGAGCATGACATAAGCAGCCATCGCCGGATTAAACAGGTTATTGCCAAGGCCTCCATACAATTGTTTGACAATGATAATCGCGAAGGCTGTGCCACCCACGATAATCCACCATGGCGCATAAGAAGGAATGGCTACTGCTAACAGCACCGCTGTTAAGAGAGCGCTGTTATCTTTTAAACGTGGCAACACCGGTTTCGCTCTGAGTTTTAGCACCAGCGCTTCACTGGCCCAAGCAGTGACCACGGCCAGCAGAATTTGCAGCAGCACGGCGTAACCGAAAAAATAACACTGCGCTGCAATTCCCGGGATACAAGCCAGTGTCACAGTGCGCATCAAAACCGAGGTATGTTGCTGACTGTGATGATGCGGTGAGCTGGCAATTCTAAAACTCATGCGGGGTCCTTAGGTTCGGTGGCCTGTTGCGCTTTTTTGGCTTTGGCACGGGCGATAGCAGCTGCGATGGCGGCAGCTTTTGGATCGGCTGCAATTTCTGCATTACTTTCAACGGCAAGGCTGGCTGGCTGGAGTTCAGCCTGACTGTCCGTCTCTGCAGCAGCTTCGTCTTGCTGCTGGGCTTTTTTCGCTTTGGCACGGGCGATGGCGGCTGCCACTGCGGCAGCTCTTGGATCGACAGCTGCAGCGCTATCGGCCTCAGCTTCAGTCGCAAGGCTGGCTGGCTTGAGTTCTGCCTGACTATCCGTCTCTGCAGCAGCTCCGTCTTGCTGCTGGGCTTTTTTCGCTTTGGCACGGGCGATAGCGGCTGCCACTGCGGCAGCTCTTGGATCGACAACTGCGGGGCTATCGGATTCAGCTTCAGTAGCAAGGCTGGCTGGCTGGAGTTCTGCCTGACTGTCCGTTTCTGCTGCAGCTCCATCTTGTTGCTGGGCTTTTTTCGCTTTGGCACGGGCAATAGCAGCTGCCACTGCTGCAGCCCTTGGATCGACAACTGCGGCGCTATCGGATTCAGCTTCAGTAGCAAGGCTGGCTGGCTTGAGTTCTGCCTGATCTGCAGTCTCTGTAGCAGCCCCATCTTGTTGCTGGGCTTTTTTCGCTTTAGCACGGGCAATGGCGGCTGCGACAGCATCACTTCGATTGCTGCTGGCGGTTTCGTTAACAGTGGCTGGCTCACCAGCGGAGGAGGTGGCTGTTTCGTTAACGAAGGCTGGCATGTTGGTGGCTTCCGCGGCAGATTTGGCTTGTTGATAAGCTCGGGCTTCGGCTTTTTTCTGCTCACGGGCGGCAATAATTTGTTCGCGGCTCAGGGTTTCGGCTTGGTCTTCACCATGGCTGGCCTGAATTCTGGCTTGTGCTGCTGCCACTTCGCGCTGCTTTTGCTGCTCTGCCATTTGTTGCTGGCGTTGCGCTGCCAACGCTTGATTGCGGGCGTTGCGTTGTTGTTTTTCCCGCTCTAATCGTTCATTGCGGGCTTCAAAACGGGCTTTGGCCTGTTCTGCTTTTAATTCTTCCCGGCTTTGTTCGCGGATTTCAGCTTTAGCGACGCGATAATAATGCACCAGTGGAATTTCGCTGGGGCAGACATAAGCACAGGCGCCGCATTCAATGCAATCGGCCAGGTTGTACTCTTTGAGTTTGTCCTGATCTTTGGCTTTGCTGTACCACAATAGTTGTTGGGGTAACAACGTCGCCGGGCACACTTCGGCACAGGCACCACAACGGATACAGTCCAATTCCGGACCGGCCACCGGCAGTTCAGCCTGAGTCGGGGCCAGAAGGCAGTTGCTGGTTTTCACCAAGGGCACTTGTAGCGAGGGGAGGGTAAAGCCCATCATGGGACCCCCCATAATCACCCGCTGATTGATTTCCGGTGCAAAGCCACAGTGATCCAGCAAAGTGCCGACCGGTGTCCCAATCAGCGCATGGATATTTTGCGGTTGCGATAAGGTTTGGCCAACCACGGTGACAATTCTGGAGATCAGTGGAATATCGTCCAGCACCGCCTGGGCAATCGCAAAGGCAGTACCAACGTTTTGCATCACAATGCCAATATCCAGCGGGCGACGGCCGGCGGGTACTTCTTTACTGGTCAGCAGTTGAATCAGTTGTTTTTCACCACCCGACGGATATTTGGCAGGCACTACCCTGACCAGATAACTGTCACGCTGACTGGTTGCCGCCTGCATGGCCGTAATGGCATCAGGTTTATCATCTTCAATCCCAATCAGCACCGCGGCCGGATTGAGCAATTGACATAAAATATCGATGCCTTTGACAATAGTGGTGGCGTATTCCTGCATCAATACCGCATCAGCCGTGATATAGGGCTCACATTCGACTGCATTAATAATCAGATAATCAACGCCGGAACTCGCCGCTGATTTGATATGGGTTGGGAAGCCTGCACCGCCCATGCCGGCAATACCCGCTTGCTGGATCCTTTCCAACAGTTCATGCCGCTGTGCAGTGGCCAGGTCAAGTGGAAAACGTTCACGCCATTGCTCAAGACCATCCGGCGCTATCACCACACAAGGCTCTGGCAAGGCAGAAGGGTGGGCGGATGGATGGGCTTCGATGGCCAGCACTGTGCCTGAAGTCGGGGCATGCACCGGGACCGCCATCGCATTACTGGCATGGGTCAGTGCTTGTCCTTTGAGCACCCGCTCGCCGGGCTGTACCAGCACTGTTCCTGCCACGCCAATATGTTGGCGTAACGGCACATAAAGCCGGTCCGGCAGCGACATGCGGCCGATTGGCTTTTGTTGGGTTTGTTGTTTGCGGGCTGGCGGATGGATACCACCATGAAAATCCCACAACTGACCTGCTTTAATTTGCTGAAATAAAGACTGCACTTAGTTGGTCTCCACCACTTTGACCGGAATTGCCTGCAAATCCCATTTCCATCTTTCGGCGGTTGTAGTAATTGGGATCATATCAATACAGTTGACCGGACAAGGTTCCACACAGAGATCGCAGCCGGTACATTCATCACTGAGCACGGTATGCATTTGTTTGGAGGCGCCGAGAATCGCGTCCACCGGGCAAGCCTGGATGCATTTAGTGCAGCCAATACATTCATCTTCACGAATAAAGGCGACTTTCTTGATGGCAGGGCCAGCAGCGCCATCCAGCGGCTTGGCTTCAACGCCCATCAAATCGGCCAGTTTTTTAATGGTGGCATCACCGCCCGGTGGGCATTTATTGATAGCATCGCCATTGGCAATGGCTTCAGCATAAGGCCGGCATCCAGGATAACCACATTGACCACATTGGGTTTGCGGCAAAATATCGTCTATCTGATCCACCAGGGGATCAGCTTCTACTTTAAAGCGCAACGCGGCATAACCCAGTACAGCCCCAAATACCAGCGCCAGGCATCCTATTGCTATCAGTGCAACTAACATCGACATATTAAACCTTGACCAGACCGGTGAAGCCCATAAAGGCCAGAGACATCAGACCCGCAGTAATCAGGCCAATCGCAGCGCCGCGAAATACCACCGGCACATCGGCACTGGCCAGCCGCTCGCGCATCGCGGCGAATAACACCAGCACCAGAGAAAAACCAACGGCAGCACCAAAACCATAGATCACGGATCCAAACAGGCCATGATTTGCTTTGACATTCAATATCGCCACTCCTAATACCGCACAGTTGGTGGTGATCAGCGGCAGGAAAATACCCAGCAGCCGGTATAACGCCGGGCTGGTTTTATGCACCACCATTTCGGTAAATTGCACCACCACCGCGATCACCAGGATAAAACTCAAAGTGCGCAGGTAACTGAGTTCCAGCGGTGCCAGAATATATTGTTCCACCAGATAGCTGCATAATGAAGCCAGTGTCAGCACAAAAGTGGTCGCCAAACACATGCCGATGGCGGTATCCAGCTTGTTAGATACCCCCATAAAAGGGCAGAGGCCAAGAAATTTGACCAACACAAAATTATTGACCAGTATAGTACTGACTAACAGCAGCAAAAATTCAGTCATCATCAATGCATTACCAGGTTATCTGCTTCGAAGCAGGCTTCGTTCGTGCATAGCACGACGAACCTCGCCAGAACACTGTTTTTTGGGTGCGCTATTATGCGGGCTTTGCGTCAGGCAAACAACCCGATAAATAGCAAGGCTTTGCATTTATAGGTACAAATATGCAGCAGTGCTGATTTTTTCTGCACACTAGATTACAACGGCGCTGGTTTGCCAATGTAATAGCCTTGGGTGCCATCAATAAATAACGACTCCAGGGTATGTTTTTCTTCCTGCGATTCAACACTTTCCGCCAGTACAGCCACCCCAATCCGATGCGCCAGATCGATCATCAGCCGCATAAAATATTGATTGTTTTTATCTTCATCAATCTGCCTGGTATAACTGCCGTCCATTTTAATAAAGTCCGGTTTTAAATCACGGAAAAATTTAAAGGACGTGATGCCGGTACCAAATTTTTCGACTGTCAGTCTGCTGCCGCAGCGGTGCAACATATCAATAAAACGTTTACTGGTTTTCAAATTCTGCTGCATGCCAAATTCACTGACTTCAAACACCAGTTTGCTGGCCAGAGTGGCATCTTTTAATAACCGCCGCTCCAGCCAGATGACAAAATGATCATCATGCACACTGCGCGGTGACAGGTTGATACCAAAATACTGATCCTGCAGATTACGATGTTTAATCGCCGTAATACCGGTTTCGACAATCAACCGATCAATTTCAGTGATTTTATCCAGTTTTTCTGCCATCGCCAAAAACGCGGCGGTGGGTAGCAACTGATTTTCCATGGTTTTGAACCGCACCAACATTTCACTATAGGTCTTTGACGACCGGTTGGATGGTTGAATACTCTGGACC
>Ga0209599_10000858_pt1 | contig 17022 bp, 19 predicted proteins | sample Shrwel_input2_FT_FD_187534 | JGI IMG/M metagenome (GOLD analysis project Ga0209599, IMG submission 187534) | Subsurface microbial communities from deep shales in Ohio, USA - Utica-3 well 1 S input2 FT (SPAdes) (version 2) ... | reverse complement strand
GATAGGACAAAAGCCAAAAAGTGTATTTAAAACCGATACCCCTTCAATCCCTAAAATACCTAGTACAGCTACATCAGGCGTGCTGATTTGTGCTTTAGAAAAGACAATATATTTTTGAAAAGTGTTTTTTGCCGCAGTAATTAACTCAGCATCCATGACTAAATTAAGGCTTTGTGTTGGCCATTCAACTGCTCTAAAACTAAAAACGATGCGACCTTTTAAATTAGCATAAGCTCCTAGTCGTGACTGTTCAGCGTTTAACTCTTTAAAGTCGGTGGTGGTTTGACCTTGCAAAAACTTATGTGCATCAATACCTTGAATGTTTAAGACACTCTCGTTTGTGAGTCGAATAATTTGTAACGCAGACATAATACACACTCAATAAAGCAGTCTAAGCCCTAGACGATAGGTTTTTGGTTGCGCAAAGCATATAATATATTAACAAAATCAGCGAGATGAAAAATGCGTGAATTAACCAATGCCGAACGTGCGATGTTTTGGCGCGCTAGACGCGGTTTAAAAGAGTTAGATGTATTTTTTGAGCCATTTATGCGCGACCATTATTTATTATTGCCCGAAGATGAGCAAGCTATGGTGGCTAAGTTAATTAAATGTGAAGACCCCGATTTATTAGCGTGGTTTATGGGTTATGAACAACCCGAAGATGCAGAGTTGAGCCATATTATTAAGGTGATTTATGAGCGCGTGGGAGTTGGACAGTCCCGTTAAGGCCTCACGTTGGCAACAGGGAAGTGTGGTGTTTTTTTATTTTTTGGCGTTAGCTGCCATTTGGGTGGCTTATATGCCTGTATGGGTAGAGCTAGTGTTGAGTGTCTTGGTATTAATACTGTTTTTGCTTGAATATCGCCGCCATAATAGCTTAACAGTGACTCGCCTTAGTACTCATCAAGATGAATGGTTTATTTATTTGCCTACAGGTCAACGTCTTAAAGTCACGCTAAGCTCAGTGATGTTGTGGCGATATTTGGTCATTTTACGTTGTAGTAGCCAAGCCTTAAATATGCCGTATCAGTTGGTATTATTTCCCGATAGTCTTAATGCAGGTGACTATAGAAAGTTACAGGCTAGGTTAAGGCTCATGGATGTTTAATTGTAGGTCGGGTTTTAACCCGACTTACTCATAAATAGCTAAGTAATTTTCTCTTGCTCTATCACAAACTCAGGTGGTACTAACACCGTATCTACAATATCGGTATTCATTTGTGGATAGTCGAGTGTGTAATGTAAACCACGGGACTCTTTGCGTGCCAAGGCCGAGCGCACAATGAGCTCACTAATTAACACTAAATTACGTAACTCCAATAAATTGGGCGACACTTTATAGTTGCTGTAATATTCGGTGATTTCAACCTTAAGCAATTCAATACGGCGTAAAGCGCGTTGTAGGCGTTTATCGCTGCGTACAATACCTACATAGTCCCACATAAAGCGTCGTAATTCGTCCCAATTATGCAAAATAATTACATCTTCATCGGAGTTGCGTACTTGTGATTCATCCCAAGAAGGACAAGCAGGTGGCGGTGCTGTGTCGTGTAAGCGGCTTTCGATATCTTGCGCCGCAGCCATAGCAAATACAAAACATTCTAATAACGAATTGCTTGCCATGCGGTTTGCGCCATGTAAGCCCGTAAACGAGGTTTCACCAATGGCGTATAAATGGCTAATATCGGTTTCGCTATGCAAGTTCACCATCACACCGCCACAAGTAAAATGGGCGGTAGGTACAACAGGAATCCAGTCTTTGGTAATATCAATGCCGTACTGCAAACAGGTTTTATAAATCGTTGGAAAGTGACTTTTAACAAATTCTGGTTCTTTGTGAGTAATATCTAAATATACACAACGAATACCCAAACGTTTCATCTCAAAATCAATGGCACGCGCCACAATATCACGCGGAGCTAATTCGGCACGCTCATCAAAACGCGGCATAAAACGCTCACCATCAGGCAGACGTAATACTGCACCTTCGCCGCGCATGGCCTCAGTGATCAAAAAAGATTTTGCTTGAGGATGATATAAACTAGTAGGGTGAAATTGGTTAAATTCCATATTGGCAACCCTACAGCCTGCACGCCATGCCATTGCAATACCATCGCCTGTGGCAATATCGGGGTTACAGGTATAAAAATAAGCGCGACTTGCGCCACCTGTTGCCAAGGCGACAAAACGCGCTCTAAATAACTCCACTTGTCCCGTGGCTTTATTTAGCACATAAGCACCCACGACCCGATTGGGTTCATCATCTAAGCCGAGTTTTTGAGTAGTGATTAAATCAACGGCTACCCGATTCTCGAGTAATTTAATATGGTCACATTCTTGTACGCGCTTGACTAAGGTGGTAGAAATGGCGACACCTGTTGCATCGGCAGCATGAATAATACGGCGGTGCGAGTGGCCACCCTCACGGGTTAAATGCAGTTGTTCGCTGTCATCAAGCGTAAATCTAACACCTTGTTGTATTAACCATTGAATCGAACGCGCGCCATTTTCGACCGTAAATTCTACGGTGCTTCTATGGCATAAACCTGCGCCTGCGATTAAAGTATCTTGTACATGACTATCGTTGGTGTCAGTTTCGTCTAATACCGCCGCCACACCACCTTGCGCATAATAAGTGCTAGCCTCGCTTAATTCGGCTTTAGATAACACAGCAATTTTGAGGTGTGAAGGCAGTTTTAACGCTAAGGTTAAGCCTGCCGCGCCACTACCCACAATCAGCACATCATAATCAAGATTATTCATGGTTGTTTAGTCAAACCGTCATTCAGTTATCACAAAGTATAAAACAGACTGAGTTAGCACAATAGTACAAAGGCGCATACAATCAGGCTTAAATTAAGCATATTAGGGTTTATCATGGCAATTAGTGCTTTTTTGCGCACAAAGAGGCGATTATGTTAGAGCAACAAGCCACAGTGGTTAATATCGATGCCAAAAATCAGATTTGGGTATTAGCTGCGCGTCAGAGTGCCTGTGGCTCGTGCCAACAATCCGCACAATGTCATCCATCTGATGTATTAACTCCCCCTAGTTTGGCTATCCAAGTCAAAAAAAATCAGCATATTTTAAATGTCGGCGATGAGGTCATCATACAAATAGCCGAAAAAACACTATGGCATGGCTTATTTTATTTATACATTTATCCTTTAGTTGCATTGGTGTTTGGAGCGGTGATAGGACAGTTTTTTGAAGGAGAGTGGGGCGCAGCCATGATGGCGAGTATTCTTTTTATGATGGCTTTAGTTCATGTTAAACAGTTAACGCAACAGCAAAACGACAATTATTTACCAACGGTTATCAAAAAGCTTAATTAACTAAAAAAAATTACACAGCCTCTATAGTAGCTTTGTTTAATTGGTTTTAAGTTTAGTCACTTATTTTTTGCCATTTTTTTAAAACAAGTAGGGGTTTAGTATGAAACAAAATCAATCACCTAAAATAAGTGCATGGTTAGTCGGTATAGTCTGTACAGTAGGTGTGCAAAGTTCTTGGGCATCGGCAGTAGCCGTCGATTTTTCGGATTTAGTCGAAAAAAATGCGCCTGCGGTTGTCAATATCAGTGCATCTACAAAAGCTAAAAAACGGACTTTATCATTACAACAACAGCAACAAATCCCCGAAGCATTTAAACGCTTTTTTGGTGAAGATTTTGGCTTTGCACCACAACCACGCGACCGCCAGTCCTTTGGTTCGGGCTTTATTATTTCTAAAGAAGGTTATGTGTTAACCAATAATCATGTGGTTGACCATGCCGATAAAGTCATCGTCAAACTCAATGACCGCCGCGAACTCGAAGCCGAAGTGATTGGTACAGACGAACGTACTGATGTCGCTTTGCTTAAAATCAAAGCCGATAATTTGCCGATTGTACAAATTGGCAACCCTCAAACACTTAAAGTAGGTCAACCTGTATTAGCCATTGGCTCACCTTTTGGTTTTGATTATTCGGCCACCGCAGGCATTGTGAGTGCTAAGTCTCGTGCTTTGCCTAATGAATCCTATGTACCGTTTATTCAAACCGATGTAGCCATTAATCCTGGTAATTCGGGTGGGCCTTTGTTTAATTCGGATGGTCAAGTCATTGGTATTAACTCGCAAATTTATAGCCGTTCGGGTGGTTATATGGGTTTGGCTTTTGCGATTCCTATTGATGTCGCAATGGACGTAGTTGAGCAATTAAAAGACAATGGCAAAGTATCCCGTGGTTATTTGGGTGTAGTGATTCAGGATATAGACCGTGATTTAGCAGAAGCGTATGGCTTAGCTAAACCAGCAGGCGCATTGGTCGCCAAAGTGTTGCCCGATACGCCAGCCGAAAAATCGGGATTAAAAGAAGGTGATATTATTTTGGCATTTAATGGCCAAGATATTGGTTTGTCTTCAGAGTTGCCGCAGCTAATTGGTCGTACCAAAGTAGGTAAAAAAGTACCTTTAACGCTGCTGCGTGAAGGTAAAAAAATGGATATTCCTTTTGAGGTAGCCTCTTTGCCAGATGATGATGAAGCAGACACAGACAAACAAGCCGCCGAGCCTGATTTAAATAGTTTAGGCATTGGCTTGCGTAACTTAACCGAACAAGAAAAAACGCAGCTTAAACTTGATGACGGAGTAGTGGTGTTACGCTTGGCTGAAGATGGTGCTGCTGCTGAAGCAGGTATTCGTCCTAATGATGTGATTGTGCGTGTTAAAAATCAACGCGTTAAAGATACCCAAGAGTTTATTAAAATTGCCAAAAAATTACCTGCTAATAAAGCCGTTCCTGTGGTCATTAATCGTGCAGGGCAACCGCGTATTTTAGCGTTGCGTATAGAAGGTACAGACAAAAAGGATAGTAAAACGAAAAAGTGATTTTCATCCCTTCGACTCCGCTCAGGGCGCATCTTTGCGTTGGCTGAGCGGAGTTATGGTGGCTGAGCGCGTTTAACTCAAAAATTAAGAACGCCGCCTGTCTTTTTTGCTACAATGCCGCACCTTTTTCTTTGCCTTGTTGGTACAACTCTGTGACTGATATCAAACATATTCGTAATTTTTCTATTATCGCTCATATTGACCACGGTAAATCTACCTTAGCCGACCGTTTTATTCAAATTTGTGGCGGTTTGCAAGACCGTGAAATGCAAGCACAAGTGCTTGATTCTATGGATTTAGAGCGTGAACGTGGTATTACCATTAAAGCGCATTCGGTGACTTTGTATCACACAGCAAAAGATGGTAATCGTTATCAGCTCAATTTTATTGACACACCAGGTCATGTTGACTTTTCTTATGAAGTCAGTCGTTCTTTAGCTGCGTGTGAAGGGGCATTGTTAGTCGTTGATGCTGCACAAGGCGTAGAAGCACAATCAGTGGCTAACTGTTACACCGCGATTGAGCAAGGTTTAGAGGTTTTACCCGTATTAAATAAAATTGACTTGCCTCAAGTTGAACCTGAGCGTGTGATTAATGAAATTGAAGAAATTATTGGTATTGAAGCCACAGATGCTTTTAGAGTCAGTGCCAAAACAGGTTTAGGTGTTTTAGAGTTATTAGATGAACTCATTGCCAAAATTCCTGCGCCTACAGGCGATAGAGATGCCCCATTACAAGCCTTAATCGTGGACTCGTGGTTTGATAACTATTTAGGCGTAGTGTCGTTAGTGCGTGTGCGTCATGGACGTATTAAAAAAGGCGACCGTATGTTGGTTAAAAGTACGGGGCAATCACATTATGTGACTAGCATTGGCGTATTTAATCCCAAACATAGCGAAACAGGCATTTTAGAAGCGGGCGAAGTAGGCTTTGTCATTGCAGGCATCAAAGATATTTTTGGCGCACCTGTAGGTGACACCATCACCCATTACAATACGCCTGATGTTGAAATTTTACCGGGGTTTAAAAAGGCACAGCCACAAGTTTATGCGGGTGTCTTTCCAATTGACTCCAGTGATTTTGAAGCATTCCGCGAAGCCTTACAAAAACTTAAGCTCAATGATTCCGCTTTATTTTTTGAACCAGAGTCGTCCGATGCCTTGGGCTTTGGCTTTAGATGTGGCTTTTTGGGTATGTTGCACATGGAAATTGTGCAAGAGCGTTTAGAACGCGAATATAACCTTGATTTAATTACTTCTGCACCTACCGTTGTTTACGAAGCCAAAAAGAAAAATGGCGATATAGTATATGTAGATAATCCGTCCAAATTACCTGAAGGTTCTTCTATTGACGAATTGCGTGAACCCATTGCCGAAGTGCATATCTTAGTGCCGCAAGAATATGTGGGCAATGTCATTACCTTATGTACCGAGCGTCGTGGTGTACAAAAAGACATGAAGTTTTTGGGTAAACAAGTTGCGCTGAGTTACGATATTCCGATGGCTGAAGTGGTACTCGACTTTTTTGACCGCCTCAAATCCACTTCTCGTGGCTTTGCCTCGTTAGAGTATGGTTTTAATCGTTTTGAAGTTTCAAGTTTAGTTAAAGTTGACGTATTAATTAATGGTGAAAAGGTCGATGCTTTAGCGATGATTTGTCATACTAATGATGCGCGTCATCGTGGTTTGTCTTTAGTAGATAAAATGAAAGATTTGATTCCGCGTCAAATGTTTGATGTGGCGATTCAAGCTGCAATTGGCAGTCAAATTATTGCCCGCTCTACCGTTAAAGCCATGCGCAAAAACGTCTTAGCCAAATGTTATGGTGGCGATGTGTCGCGTAAGAAAAAGCTCTTAGAAAAACAAAAAGAAGGCAAAAAGCGCATGAAGCAAGTCGGTAGTGTAGAAATTCCTCAAGAGGCATTTTTAGCCGTATTAAAGGTGGATAGATAATGGACTTTGATTTTGCGCTGATTTTAACGGTTTTAACGCTGTCAGCTGCCTTAATTTGTTTGGTTGACAAAGTTTTTTTTAAACAGCATAAAAAAGCATTAGATAGCCAACAAAGCTCACAGCCATATAAAGAAAATATTATTATCGAATACGCGTATTCGTTTTTTCCTGTTTTAGCTGTCGTGTGGGTATTGCGTTCTTTTTTATATGAGCCATTTACGATTCCTTCAGGCTCAATGCTGCCTACCCTAGAAGTTGGTGATTATATTTTGGTCAATAAATATAATTATGGTTTACGTTTGCCCGTACTTGGCACAGAGATTTTACCGATGGCTAAACCACAGCGTGGTGATGTTATGGTGTTTAAATTTCCACCACAACCCAGTATGAACTTTATCAAACGTGTGATGGGTGTGCCAGGCGATAAAATTAACTTTGAAAACGACACGCTGTATATCAATGGTGAAGTCGTTGAGCGTACACTAGTCTCGCAAGAGCCAGAAATAGAACCTTGGCAACAATATTTTACTGAAAATCTAAACGGCAAAAAACACAGTATTCGTCAAGAAGTAGGGCGTTATCCTGCGGGTAAAAGTTGGGGTTATACTGTACCAGCAGGGCATTACTTTATGATGGGTGATAACCGTGATAATAGTAATGACAGTCGTTTTTGGGGTTTTGTACCCGAAAAATATATTGTTGGTCAGGCGGTTTATATTTGGACTCATAAAGAGCCAGGTTTACATTTGCCGAGCTTTCATCGTAACAGTGGCATTCAATAAATTAAAAAAGCATTTGGGGGGGGATTGTATGTACGTATCACAACGTGGTTTATCGTATTGGTCTGTACTGTTAGGCGTGAGTTTTTTCGCATTAATACTTAAGACGGTCGCAACTGTAGGTCCTATTTATGCTGATTACTATACTGTGGATCAAATGCTAAAAACTAAATTTGGTGAGACGCAAGTTGATAAACTTGATGTGGCTAAATTTAAATCTGATTTTCAAGCGGCAATGGAGCGAAATGGTATACGTGATCGTAAAATTGATGATTTAATGGTTGTTAGTAAAGATGGAAGTAAAATATTAGTAGATCTAGATTATGAAGAGCGGAGGCAATTCATTTCTAATTTAGATGTTGTGGTACATTTTAAAAAGAGTTATTCAGTCGATAAGCCTGATGGATTTACTGAATGACGCTTTCTCATCAACGCTTATATCATGCTTTGAACTATGTTTTTAAGGATGAAAAATTACTTAAGCTAGCCTTAACGCATCGTAGTGTCAGCGGTAATCATAACAACGAACGTCTAGAGTTTTTGGGTGATTCTATTTTAGGTATGGTTGTCGCCGACTATTTGTATAAAAACTTTGCACACGAAAAAGAAGGGCGTTTAACGCGATTACGCGCTAATTTAGTCAAACAAGACAGTCTTGCCGAGATAGCTCGGCGTTTAAAGTTAGGCGACTATCTAAACTTAGGTGTTGGAGAGTTAAAAAGCGGTGGTTTTAGACGTGAGTCTATTTTAGCTGATACCGTTGAAGCTATCTTAGGTGCAATTTATTTAGACTCAGCTAATATCGAAATCTGCCGTGACTGCGTTCTTGGTTGGTATGGTGAACGCTTACAACAAGTTGCCACCGAAACCGTTTTAAAAGACCCTAAAAGTCGTTTGCAAGAATATTTACAAGCGCATCATTTAAGTTTACCTACTTATAGTGTTTCCGCTATTTTAGGTCAAGATCACAACCAAACCTTTGAAGTACAATGTCATATTCCTAATATGTCGCCCGTACAAGGTAATGGCAATAGTCGCCGCCACGCTGAGCAAGCGGCGGCCATCATGTTATTAAAACAGTTAGGTATTGAGTAAACACATGACCGAACAACTTATAGAAAATTTTTTTGGTGCGAGTACTCAACAAGTAGACAACCAAAATTATCGTTGTGGCTTTATTGCTATTGTTGGTCGTCCTAATGTGGGCAAGTCCACCTTGCTTAATCATTTATTGGGGCAAAAATTATCCATTACCTCGCGTAAGCCTCAAACTACACGTCATAAGATTTTAGGTATAGTCACCGAAAATAACGTGCAAGCCATTTATGTTGATACACCAGGTATGCACAAGCGCGAAACCCGGGCCATTAACCGATATATGAATCAAGCGGCGCAAAGTGCACTTAAAGATGTCGATTTAATTTTATTTGTGGTTGATGCCTTAAAATGGACTCCTGATGACGACTTGGTATTAGAGAAGCTGCAATATACTGATACGCCTGTGATTTTGGTAGTTAATAAAGTAGACACCTTAGATGATAAAGGCGTGTTATTACCACATTTAGAATCACTCAACCAAAAACGTCATTTTTCGGATGTCATTCCATTATCTGCACTAAAAGGTCATAACTTGCCTACGCTGCATGAAGTGGTTGGACGCTATTTGCCCTATGCACCACCGATGTATGGCGAAGACCAAATTACTGACCGTTCACAACGTTTTTTAGCCGCAGAAGCTATTCGTGAAAAAATCATGCGCCAAATGGGTGACGAAGTACCTTATGACTTAACGGTACAAATCGAAAGCTTTAAAATAGATGGTAATTTGTATCGTATTGATGCCACTATTTTGGTCGAACGTGATGGTCAAAAAGCGATAGTGATTGGCGAGGGCGGTCAAAAGCTAAAGTCTATTGGTAAATCGGCACGTTTAGATATGGAAAAACTCTTTGACTGTAAAGTTATGTTGACTTTATGGGTTAAAGTCAAAGGCGGTTGGTCTGATGATGAACGTGCTTTAAAAAGTTTGGGTTATGGCGATATTTAGTCATTATGACTAATTCAAGAGCATTACCTCCGTTATGCCATGCCTTTATATTACATAGTCGGCCTTACCGCGAAAAAAGCCGTTTGGTCGATATATTTACCTTAGAGCATGGTTTAATTCGTGGTGTGATGCGTCAGCAAGTTCCGCCATTGTTTCAGCCTTGTATTGTGGCGTGGCGTGGCAAAAATCCCTTAAAAACAATTAGCCAATGTGAAAGTGTAGGTCAGCCTTTAGTGCTAGAGGGCAATTCCTTGTTTTCTGGTTTTTATCTAAATGAGCTGTTGGTGCGTTTATTGGCGGATGAAGAGTCGCATGGCGAACTCTTTGTTTTATATACACAAAGCATTGCTCAATTAAATACCACTACCCAGTTAGAACCATTATTACGGCGGTTTGAGTTATGTTTATTAGCAGCATTAGGTTATGCCATTAATTTTACCCAAGATGTTTTGGTTAAGCCCTTATTGCCGTTAGCTTATTATCAATATCAGCCAGAGCGTGGTTTTGTGCAAATAGACGATGTATCCGAAGGTGGTTGGCAAGGGCAGTATTTATTAGCCATTGCTGCCCAAGATTGGACACAAGCACAAACACGTCAAGCCGCAAAATATATTTTACGTGCTGCGTTGGCGGCACATTTAGGTAATAAACCCTTAAAAAGTCGAGAGTTGATGACTTACGTATTTCCACGAGCTACAACAGCATAAGTCATAACAGAGTTAGAGGAAAAATGAATGAGTATTTTATTAGGTGTAAATATTGACCATGTTGCTACATTACGCCAAGCGCGTGGCACACGTTACCCCGAACCACTATACGCTGCTTTATTGGCAGAAGAAGCAGGTGCAGACGGTATTACTTTACATTTACGTGAAGATCGCCGTCATATTCAAGAGCGTGATGTACGTTTATTAGCTCAAATGTTACAAACAAGGATGAATCTTGAAATTGCCGTGACTGAAGAAATGTTGCAATTTGCCGAAACAATTAAACCTAAGCATGTATGTTTAGTGCCAGAGCGTCGTGAAGAGTTAACTACCGAAGGTGGTTTGGACGTTGCAGGACAACAACAAAAAATTCAAGCAGCGTGTCAGCGTTTAGGTCGTTTAGGTATAGATGTCTCGCTATTTATTGATCCAGAAGCCAAACAAATTGATGCCGCCATTGCTTGTGGCGCACCTACGATTGAGCTACATACAGGTGCGTATGCTGAGGCCGACTCTAATGTGGCTCAAATCTATGAGTTAAAACGTATTGCCACTGCTGCTGAGTATGCCGCTAATAAATTAGTCGTAAATGCAGGGCATGGTTTGCATTATCATAATGTACAGACAATAGCTCAAATCAATAGTATGAACGAGTTAAATATTGGCCATGCGATTGTGGCTCATGCCTTATTTGTAGGATTTAAATCGGCTGTGTCAGAAATGAAGGCCTTAATGATTCAGGCGCGGGCGTGACTTCGACTCCGCTCAGTCACCTACTGGTTTTATTCTGCCATCACGAATGTGCGCCCTGAGCGGAGTCGAAGGGCGAGATATTAATTCTCTAATTCAATACTACCTGATACTTGTACATTAAGTCGACTTTGGCCACCTGCATAGTCGGCAGCAGGGGCGGCATCAGCCATTTCCATTTTAGCCGCACGCATCATATACATGGGTTGCGGTGGTTGATTGTTGGTTGTGCCTAAATTCATTTGTACTAACTTATAACCTTTAGCATTCCATGCACTTTTTATTTTATCAGCGCGTGTTTTAAATGCAACTACAGCTTCGCTAATTAATTGGTTTTCTAGCTCGCGCCGTGTTTCGGGCGCAACACTAAAGTCTAAGTTATTTAATTGTAATTTACTTTGTAATTGACTAATTAGCTCGCCTGCCGCCTTAAAGTCTTTACTAGAAACTTGAATTTCGGCACGGCCACGCCAGCCATCTAATTTGTTTTTATCATTATAAATTGGGTAAGTTTGCTGATTACCGCTGGTTAACTTAACGGTAGTGTAACTTGCACCTAACTTTAAAGATTCATTAGTTATAGTCGTAAGCTCTTTAGCTAATAGCGCAGGATTTTTATTATTTAACTCTATACTTAAAGTAGCAGACAATAAGTCATTAGCAATTTCTTTTTCAACATCGGTTTGAAAGTCTATACGTTGATAGATAGGCGTATCGGCATAAGCAGGCAGAATGATAGGCATGATACACAAGACAAGTAAAGCAGATGCTTTTTTTAACATAACCGTATTCCAGATTAAAAAGGAGTGATCCATTGTCTCGCTTTTATATGTAAACAAACAGAAGAAAATTATCTCCTGTTTGTTACTAGATCATAGGGACTGTTGACGTTTTGCGTGTTCGCAATCACAATCAAGACATCAACAGTCCCTAGTATAAATTTCTATTGTTTGCGTTTGGAGTGGTGTTCTTGTTGCTCCATTGAGCTAGCAATACAAGCTATTGCACATAATAAGGTAAATAGCAGGGCATTAGCAGGAATTTGTAAATTAAAATCAGTACTAGAATGAAGCATAATACTCATTATTCCCATCATGGCAGCAAAGCCCATTCCTTTTAAAATCGCAGTATGACGTTGCTTTTGCGCTTGAATGGCTTTTGTAAAGCACAAGACAACAATGAGTCCAAAAAATAAACTCCCAATAAAACCGTATTCAATCCCCATTTGTAGAAAGTCATTGTGGGCAAAATCATAAAAGTAAAAAGATTGATTGTCTCGGTAATTGGGAAAAATACTGTAATAACTTCCTGCCCCAGAGCCTGTTAACCAAAAATCATGTAAAATATCCACGCTTTTTTGAAATACAAAAGTCCGTTCTTCTCGTTGAGCATCAGTTGTTTCTAAACGAGCTGCTAATTTATCTAAACCAAACCAAGAGCCTAAAATTAAAACGTCAACTGCAATTAAGCTGGCAAATAACAAAGCCAATGATTTGGCTTTGTGGTGTTTGCGATATAACCATAAGCCTGCTACACCACAGACTCCCAAACTAGCAAAAAAAGCAGTATTTCCCATTCTGGAGTGTGACAACACTAAAGCAACTACCATTAACGCTAAAAAAACTCTTAAACGCGCTTTACCGCTTAACATGGTAAAAACAAAATTTCGTAAACTAGCTCTAAAGCCTGCATAATAATCTTTACTAAGTAAAATTTGTGTGACTAATAAGCCGACCCCTAAGGCAATTGCCATTTCTAAATAGCCAGCAAAATGATTACGATTTACAAACGAGCCTGTTGCCGAGCCTTGATGTTGAGTACTTATTTCTCTGATATGTAATATATCAAATGAGCTTCCTCCCAATACGACTAATACACCATATGCTGCCTGTAAAACTCCACTCATAACAATGAGTTGAGCAACTACATTAATACGTTTGGGGGTATTTACAATTGCCAAGGCTAAAATAAAAAATAGGGCATAAGCTATGCTTTTTTGGAGCTTATAAAGTGTAGCACCTGTATCTAAAGATAAAGGCTGCCATGCTTGTATGTTAGTCGTGTAGTGTAGATGTTGTGGACTTAACCACGTTAATATTTCAGGAGGTAAGGGAATCAGTTGTAAGGCAGTCCATAATGGAATTGCCAAAAAAAGGCTAATGATCACTTTATTGTGTCGTAATGCTTGAGGTGTGCTTTCTTCTTTATTGCTGAATAGCCATAAAATAAATGAAGTTGCAATGAGACATTCTAAGAGAGCAGTAGACCATATTCGATGGCTCCCTAAAGGTAATGGAGACCAAAATAAAATAGCACAAAATAAGAAAAATAAAAAACGTTGCATAAAAGAAGAAAACTAAAATGGTAAAAATAAAAAAGGGTCTAAAAGACCCTTTTTAGGTACAACATGGAAATTAGGTCGGACTAGCAGTATTACCACTACCACCGCCACCGCCACCAGTAGAACCAGTATTGCCACCACTAATGGTCACACCAGAGCTAGTAGTATTTGAGCCACCAACTAAACCACTGTTGCTGGTGTCGTTTGACAAGCCAGCAGATTGGTTAATACTATTTGTTTGTTGTGGTGCAGCAGCAATAGCAGCCTGAGCAGCAACTGCAGGAGGAACGCCTTTACTAACAGCAAAAGCCGTAATTGCACCAGCACGAGCAGGTGCAGCAGCTACTGCAGCATTAACGATAGCAGGAGCGTTTGTTGGATCTGCAGCTAGCAACTCTGCCATTGCTTCTTCTACAGTTAAACCAGCAGCAACACCAGCAGCAATCGCTTCTTTGGCATTTTTGGTTTCGGCACTATAAGCCGCGGCAGCTTTACCAACAGCACCAGCAGGTGCAGCTTGTACAGCAGTCATTGGTAATAGAGCGGCTACCAATACTAATCCTAGCAATGATTTACGCATAGGGATAACTCCTTTGATGGATAAAAATTAGTCTTTAGACTATAGTTCGAATCCTAGTCCAAGACAAAAGGCTTGGCAAGTAGAAAGATGTTACAACACATAAAAAAAGACAAAAGGTATAATAATGCTTTTGTAAGGTCATATTTTAACTTTAGTTACGCCAAAACCTATATAAGGTCTAATTGTAAACCACTCGGTGGTAACCGATGTTGTGTTTGTATGACAAAAGCCACTTTATATGTCTAATTAGATATTCTTAATCATACTTTTGACTCATATCCTCTAATCGAGCGTCCTTTTCTTGCCAGATTTGGTTTATCCAATGTTGGAAATTAACCCTAAAGTGGCGGTCATTTTCGTAATCTCCTGTTTTTAATTCGCTAGGGATTTGGCGTGTTTGAATATGAATGTCAACGGTTTTGTTTTTGCCGCACATAAACTCCCAAAAGTTGGGGCGGCCATCAGGATAATAAATAGTTACGTCAACTAAAGTATCAATACGTTCATTCATAATATTCAGTGCGTAAGCCATGCCTGCCGATTTAGGCTTGAGTAAATGTTTGTAAGGTGATTCGCGGTGTTTGTGTTTCTGTGGCGTAAAGCGCGTTCCCTCTAAAAAATTCATAATAGACACAGGCGTATGTTTGAATTTTTCGCAGGCTTTACGAGTAGTTTCTAAATCTTTACCTTTGAGTTCTGGGTGTTTAGCTAAAAACTCTTTGCTGTAACGTTTCATAAAAGGAAAGTCTAATGCCCACCATGCTAATCCAATGACGGGAACATAAATCAACTCGCCTTTTAAAAAGAATTTTAAAAAAGGTGCTTGTTTATTAAAGATTTTTTGTAATATAAAAATATCTGCCCACGATTGATGATTAGCAATAACCATATACCAACCATCATATTTAACGTCGTTTAAGTCACCTGTAATGTTGTACTGGGTTTTTTGAGTGCTGCCTAAAACGGCACTGTTAATGGCAATCCATGCTTCGGCAATTTTAATACAACTGAGTGTGCAGGCTTTTTGTAAAGGCTTTATGGGCGCAAGTTTTAATACGGCGAAACCAAACAGAGGTGTACATAAAGTGATTGTGTTGGATACAAGTGCTACACAATTGATTGCACCAACCATAGGAGTAGGTAAATTGGATAACATGACAACCTCTGATTAGTAGGATATAATATACAAGTGTATATTATTTGTTTGGCTTTGAAAAGTTATCTTTATGGTGGCGGAATATTACCGTGTTTTGAGTGAGGGTAAACAGGCGTTTTTGTACATGTGCTACAAATTTAAAGTTTGTAACGCTAAAAAGATAGTTTTTTAATAAGCTAAATCATAGAATTAGCAGCAAGGAAGAAAGTTTTTTAGCAAGGAGTTGCGTATGCGTATTATTACAATGCTGTTTTTTTGCCTATTAAATGTGGCGGCATGGTCGGGACAAAGTGATTTATATCAGTGGCAAGATGCTAATGGACAGTGGCATTTTGGCGATGCTGCGAGTAGTAATGGTCAAACTGTGCAAATTGTTGAACTACCACCAGAAGCAAAAAATGTAGTTAAAACACCAAAAACAAAGCAGCTCAAAACAAAAAATACCAAAGTAAGCACTAGAATAAGTCATAATAAAGCTAAGAAAGAAACACCCGCTCAAAAAAAGCTACGTTGTGATAAAAAACGCGATGAATTGCGCTTTCAGGCGTTTCGTACTGAGGAGCGTAATCAATATGACCATGACTGTATAAGTGAGATGAAGTGGTGACTGAAAAAGTAAATATGGTGAAATATGTTATTGGTGAGCGTCAAGTATTAGCCAAAATGAAAAACGGTGAGTTTCGTTTGGTGAAGTTGCAGATTGGCCTGCCTGAGCCTTTAGAAAATCGCTGGCAATCCGAAATCGCTTTAGATGGTTTGTATCCTAATGTGGTTAAAGTGCCCGGTGTGGATTCGTTTCAGTGTTTAAATTTGGCTTTTGGTGTAGTGCGTACTGCACTTGAAAAGTTTATTGAATCGGGGGGCGAGTTATATTGGAAGGATGGCTCAGGCCCTTTAACCTTAGTGGATATTTTTTCATGACCATTGCCTTGGGTAAATACCGTCATTATAAAGGCAACGATTATCTGGTAATTGCCTTGGCAAAGCACAGCGAAACTGAAGAAGAGTTAGTGGTATATCAAACCTTATATGGGGATTTTTTGTATTGGGTGCGTCCTTTGGCAATGTTTTGTGAAAGCGTGATGATTGATGGCGTTGAACAACCTCGCTTTAAATTTATGGGACAATTCATTCCATAAAGTTATTTAATATATAAAAATTATAAAATTGTTTTATTCTTTGCGCTGCCATAAAATCAAGATATTCAGCCAGCACAGAGGAAAAAACCATGTCAGCTAAAACCTTATACGATAAATTATGGGACGATCACTTGGTTAAACAACGTGATGATGGATCGTCTTTGATTTATATCGACCGTCAGTTGTTGCACGAAGTAACCAGTCCACAAGCCTTTGATGGTTTAAAATTAGCCAAACGTCAACCGTGGCGTTTAGATGCCAACATCGCCACGCCTGACCATAATGTACCTACCGACAAAGAAGAACGTAGTCGCGGTATTGCAGGCATTAAAGATAAAACTTCACGCATTCAAGTTCAAACTTTAGATGACAACTGCAAAGAGTTTGGCGTGGTTGAGTTTGATATTTTTGATGAACGCCAAGGGATTGTCCATGTGGTTGGCCCAGAGCAAGGTTTGACTTTGCCGGGAATGACCGTGGTTTGTGGTGATTCACATACTGCAACACATGGCGCATTTGCCTGTTTAGCGCATGGTATTGGCACGAGCGAAGTGGAACACGTTTTAGCCACACAATGCTTAATTCAAAAAAAATCAAAAAATATGCTCATCAAAGTTGAGGGTGTATTAGGCGAAGGCGTTACCGCTAAAGATGTGGTGTTAGCCATTATTGGCAAAATTGGCACAGCAGGTGGTACAG
>Ga0209599_10000857_pt1 | contig 17057 bp, 18 predicted proteins | sample Shrwel_input2_FT_FD_187534 | JGI IMG/M metagenome (GOLD analysis project Ga0209599, IMG submission 187534) | Subsurface microbial communities from deep shales in Ohio, USA - Utica-3 well 1 S input2 FT (SPAdes) (version 2) ... | reverse complement strand
CCCTAACCGCCAATCAGGCACACTGCCCCCTGTCGTGAGGTGAGAACGCCCTACTCACACACCCATTGGGTAAAGTAGGCTCAGGCCGAAGAGATGCAGGAAGTGTATCGCTCGAACGGCGGTCGCTTGAAAACCGGGGACCCTGCCACGACACCCCAAACCCTTGCACCCTAAGCGCCAATCAACCATACTCCACCAAGCAAGGCGACTCGAACGCTGGTCGCTTCACCAACGAGCACTAAATGATTGACCTCGATCACATCGCGACCCTCAGCCGTGAGGAGTTGCTCGAACTGCCTGTGGCAACCCTACGATACCTCGAATGGCAAGCCCGCTGGCGCGCTACGGCCAGACCCGAACAGCTACCGCCCGAAGGTGACTGGATCGAGTGGGGTGTTATGGCCGGGCGCGGATTTGGGAAGCAGCTTTGCGTTGAAACTCCAATTTATACACCTCTTGGTTTTAAACGTCTTGGCGACATTGTCGTTGGGGATATGGTGTTTGATGAAACTGGAACGCCTTGCAAAGTCCTTGCTGTTTACGAACCGCCGACAGAGGTCGCTTACCGACTGACGTTTAGGGCTGATAACGGTATCGTCGAGAAGATCGACGCTGGGGCTGAGCACCAGTGGGTGACGTGGACTCGCGCAGAAATGTGGGGTCTGCTCATTTCAAACCGAAATTACAACTCGTATGGTCAATTCCCTGAGGACTGGCCCAAATGGGTTAATCCTGACGGCTCTGGGCCAAAGATTCGCACCACTCAGGATATTGTCGATACCCTACTGGACGAGTGGGGTAAGCCGAACCACACGATCCCCCCTGTTCGTAGTCAATCGGGCAAGTATGCGTTCCCTGATAGTTGGCAGATCGAGTCTGCGGAGCCTATCGCTCCCAAGCCTATGCGCTGCCTGACCGTCGATAGCCCGAACAGCATGTTCTTGGCTGGTGCTAGTCGCATCCCCACGCACAACACCCGCGTCGGCGCTGAGTGGTTAGCCAATGCGGCGCTAACTGACCCTGAGGCGCTGCCTAAGTCAGTCATTGCGCCCACCCTGTCGGACGTGAGGTTCACCTGCTTCGAGGGTCAGAGCGGACTGCTTTCGATCATCCCGCCTGAGTTCGTTGAGGACTACAACAAGACCAATCTTATCATCACTCTGACCAACGGCGGTATCATCCGGGGGTTCGGTAGTGAGTCGCCAGAACGACTTCGCGGTCCACAGGCGTCTTTGATGTGGGCAGATGAATTGGCGGCATGGCAGAACGCCCAGGAGACCTGGGACATGGCGATGATGGGGTTAAGACTTGGACCAAGACCTCAGGTGGTCTGGACCACAACGCCGAAGCCTATCGAGCTTGTGCGGAAACTCACGGTCGATAAGCCGAACCGCGTGATCACACGGGGAGCCACCTTCGACAACAAGGCTAACCTGCCTCAGTCCTTCCTGGACAAGATGGAGGAGGACTTCGGCGGAACGACGATGGGTCGTCAGGAGATTCTCGGTGAGTTGATCGACCCTGAGGAGGCGGGGATCATCAAGCGGTCTTGGTTCCGAATCTGGCCTGCCAAGAAGCCACTGCCTACCCTCGAATGGGTGATCATGTCGCTCGATACGGCCTTCACTGAGGCCACGGTCAACAAGAAGACGCACGATGCCGACTATTCTGCCTGCACAGTGTGGGGCGTGTTCAGGCACGAGGGTAAGAGCAATGCATTGCTGCTGGACTGCTGGCAGGAGCAGCTAGGTCTGCCTGACTTGGTGAAGCGCGTGAAGAAGGAGTTACTGATCACATACGGCGATGATCAGGACGCTGCACTTCTGACCCCTATGTTCGGATCATCGAAGCCCGTGGAGTCGGGCAAGAAGATCGACATGGTGATAATCGAGGACAAGGGCTCAGGGATCAGCTTGAGGCAGACACTCGAACGCGAAGGGATCATGGCCTACGCCTACAACCCTGGTAGGGCAGACAAGCTGACGCGACTGCACATGGTCTCTGCGGTCTTTGCTCGTAGGCAGGTCTGGTTGCCAGAGAGCGAGAAGTATCCTGGCCGACCGCGCACATGGGCCGAGCCGATGGTCGCTCAACTCTGTGCGTTCACGGGGAGTGGGTCGATCAAGCATGACGACATCCTGGACGCGGTAACTCAGGCTATCCGTTTAATGATGGACAAGAACCTCCTCACCTTTGAGCGAAGGGAAAAGGAGAAAGAGCGTGACAGGGATGAGGTCAGAGCGCCTAGAAAACCTGTTGTCAATCCCTACGCGGTATGAGATAAATGGGTCGTTCTCCTGAACACCATCAGCCCTGAGCGATCTACACAGACTGATCCTCTGTCGCTCAGGCCACACACCGAGGTGGGCGGTTGCTCCCATCCGCACTTGGCCGCGATAGTATAGCCGTGGGAATGCCAAGATTACCCACGGACGCGTTTTCCGCAAATCGTATGTAATGGAGAGGACTATGCGCCTTAGTTATCCAGCCATCATCAGTGCGTCCGACGGCGCTTACTCAGCTACGATCCCTGATTTCGAGGAGATCGCCGTCTATGCCCAGAGCGTTGATGGCATCATGATCGAACTAGATGCCGCATTGCACGAGGCTGTGACGATCAGGACCATGCGCGGTGAGGTCCTGCCAGTCACCTCTGAGTTCGAGCAGTCGCTCGCATACTCTGAGGACGAGGCGACGTGGTGGACTATCGCTCACTGCGATGCGCCCAACGAGAACTTCCGTCGGATCATGAGCGGTTTGCATGAAATTGAAATGGCGCTGACCCAGCAACCCGTTCTGGCTATTGGCCTTGAGACAGGTCCGTCGAACACTGATGCCGAGACGGCGCTTGGCTTGATTCCGGGGAAGTGGTAAACTGAACGCACCCCCGCTAACTGTTCATCAGTTAGCCCGCCATTGGTTCCGGCCAGTGTGCTTACGCCCTCAGGTCCCACAGCCTGAGGGCGTTTTGCTGTCAGGGCTTCAACCTTGTCACTAAAGACCCCACCTGTTACATTGCCGCGCCACACGCTCAGTGACTTGAGGACACACATGCTTGACGATGACGAGCCGCAAGAGCCTCAGGGTGAGCTTGTTGACATGCCTGAAGTCGAGCCCTCCGATGTCGAGGACACTGAGGACGGCGGTGCTATCGTCACGCTCGACGACAAGATGCCTGACGTGTCGGGCGAGTTCTACGACAACCTCGCAGAGACCATCCCCGAGGACGACCTCAAGACTCTGGCCTCTGAGTTCATCGAACTGATCGAGCGGGACCGTGAGGCTCGCAAGAAGCGCGACGAGCAGTATGAGGAGGGCATTCGGCGCACAGGTCTTGGCGACGACGCTCCTGGTGGCGCTCAGTTCCAGGGCGCGTCGAAAGTGGTCCATCCGATGCTGACCGAGGTCTGTGTTGACTTCGCGTCCCGTGCGGCCAAGGAGCTACTGCCGCCTCAGGGTCCTGTGAAGGACAATATCATTGGCGAGATCACCTCAGAGAAGATTCAGAAGGCACGTCGCAAGACGGCGCTGATGAACTGGCAGCTTACCACCCAGAGTCCTGAGTTCAGGTCTGAGATGGAGCAGCTTCTGACCCAGGTGCCGCTTGGTGGCGCTCAGTATATGAAGGTGACGTGGGACGAGGCGAAGAACCGCCCGAACTTCCTGTTCGTTGCCATCGACGACATCTACCTTCCGTTTGCTGCGTCCAACTTCTACTCCGCACAGCGCAAGACCCACGTCCAGTATCTGACCCGCCTCGACTACGAGCGCCGGGTCAAGAGCGGCATGTATCGGGACGTGGACTTAACCCCCGTCAGCATGGAGCCTGAGCGTTCGTCGGCAGACATTGCCAACGATAAGATCGAAGGGCGCACCGCCACCTCGTATAATGAGGACGGTCTGAGGACTGTCTTCGAGATTTACGCGACTGCCGAGATCGAGGGTGATCCTGCGCCCTATATCATCAGTGTGGACAAGTCCACCGGCGAGGTCCTGAGCATCTACCGCAACTGGGCTGAGGACGACGAGACTCAGGAAGAACTCCAGTGGCTCGTGGAGTTCCCCTTCGTGCCGTGGCGTGGGGCCTACCCCATTGGTATCGTCCACATGATCGGGGGCCTCTCAGCGGCCACCACAGGCGCTCTGCGTGCCCTGCTGGACTCTGCACACATCCAGAACGCGCCCACCATGCTGAAGCTCAAGGGCCTCTCCAAAGGTGGTCAGACGCTCAACATCCAGCCGACCCAGGTCGAGGAGATCGAGGGTGGGATGAGCAACGACGACATTCGGAAACTGGCCATGCCGCTTCCGTTCAACCCGCCGTCGCCCATTCTGTTCAATCTTCTCAGCTTCCTGGTCGACGCTGGCAAGGGCGTCGTCAAGACCACGATGGATGACGCCACTGACACCAGTCAGTATGCGCCAGTCGGCACGACCCTTGCCAAGATCGAGCAGGGAATGACGGTGTTCTCCGCCATTCACGCTCGCTTGCACAACTCAATGGCCCGGATGCTGGGGATTCTCCACCGTCTGAACGCCATGTATCTCGACGACAAGGATGTCGAGCAGGAAGTTGGCGAGGAGATTGCGACCCGCAAGGACTTCAATGGTCCGATGGACGTGGTTCCGGTCTCTGACCCGAACATTTTCAGCGAGACCCAGCGGTTTGCCCAGATTCAGGCCGTCGCCCAACGGGCTGCTGCCATTCCGGGGATGTATAATCAGCGCAAGGTCGAGGAGCGCATCCTCGAAGTGCTGAAGATTCAGAACGGCAAGGACCTTCTGAACCCCGAAATGACGCCCAAGATGCAGAACGCGGTGAATGAGAACGTCGCCGCGACGATGGGTCGTCCGATTGTGGCCTTCCCCGAGCAGGATCACCTCGCTCACCTCAAGACTCACCTCGCCTATCTGGTCAATCCGGCGCTAGGTATGAGCAAATTGATCGCTCCGACCTACATTCCCGGCATTCTGAACCACATCAAGGAGCATGTGGCCCTGTGGTATGCCTCTGAGGTCTATGATCTGGGGACTGGTGCGGCCAATGAGGACATTGGTGACGCCATGAAGGGCCTGAAAACCACCGAGGAGCGTCAAGCCTTCGACCGAATGCTCGCAGAAGCGTCCCAAACGGTCGTTGAGTCGGCCTCTGACGCCTTTTCGGCACTTCCGGGCGTCATCGAGCAGGCAATTTCCGTCATGCAGCAGTTCCAGCCGCAGCCTGCCCCTGATCCGAAGCTCCAACTCGATATGCAGGACGCTCAACGCAAGGCTCAATACGACCAGGGCCGCCTTCAGGTCGATAATAACCGGGTTGGTGTCGAGAAGACCCGCGCCGAGATGGACCTTGAGATCGAAAAACTGCGTCAGGACCGTGAGGACATGCGCAAAGCCGCCGAACTCAAGACCCGAGCCGAGATCAATGCTGCTGATAACGAGACGGCCAAGCAACTTGCTGCCGCCGAGGCGATCAGTGGCGAGAAGTTTGCCTTTTCGACCGGAACAGGCATCAACCCTTAATAACCAGGAGGCCAATATGGCTAAAGAACCCTCGAAACCCGCTGCTCCCGCCTCTGAACAGGCCATTCCGATGCACAAGGCCCTCGCTATGGGTCAGAATCGCGAAACTGGCGCTGGCAAGGGTGCTACGGGCGGTAACAACCCGCCGAAAACCCCTGCATGAGAGTTGAAATGCTCTTGAGGGTGCTGGAGGCGAAGCAAGCGGAACTCGCAAAGAGTCTGCTTGCTTCGCCTTTGGGGCGAGACGCCTTCGAGTTTGGCCGTAGCTCGGGTCTGTATCACGGACTCGAAATGGCCAAGAACGCCATCATCGACTTCTACGAGGAAGCCGACAAGAAGAACCAATAACCCTCAAGAATGTGGAGCACACATGAAAGAGATCAGTAACAAGATCGACTTTGCTTATAACAGCATCGACGAAGCATTCCCCATCTGCGAACCCGGCGTTGAACCCTTCGGTTCTCGGGTTCTGGTCCAGGTCCGCACCCCTAAGCGCAAGACCAAGGGCGGCATCATTCTGACGAGTGAGGTCCGCGAGATCGAACACTACAACACGCAAGTGGCCAAGGTGATCGCACTTGGCCCTTTGGCATTCCACAACCGAAACACCTTGGAGCCCTGGGTCGAAGGGCTCTGGTGCTCTGTTGGCGACTTTGTGCGCGTGCCGCGATATGGCGGCGACCGGTGGACCGTGAAATACGAGGTGGACGGCGAGGAGGAAGAAGCCGTTTTCGTCATTTTTGACGACCTCAACATTATTGGACGCATCACTGGCGATCCCCTCGCCATGCGGGCGTTCCTCTAAGGGCGATATTCCCGTCGCCACTTTGCATAGCTGCCATTAGAAAGGAAAAGCTGTGTCCGACCCGAACGAACTCGACGATGACGACATCGAGGTCATTGAACTTGAAACCGAAGACATCCCGGTCGAACAACCGGAGCCTGAGGTAGAACCTGAAGCCGAAGATTCTGAGGACGAGCGCCTAGCTGAGTCTGATGAGCCGGACGAGGAGGAAGAAAAGACCTCCGCCTCCAACAAGAACCGCAAGCGCCGTGAAGTCCAGAAGGCTGCACGGGACCGCGCCCAGCGTGAACTCCAACTGCTGCGAGAACAGAACCAACTCCTCATGGAGCGGGTTAACAGCATCGAGGGGTCCGTCAGGAGCCAGACCGAGGAGCGCCTCGACCACAGGCTCTCCGAGGCTCAGCGCGAGGTCCAGACCGCTGATGCCATTATCGCTCGTGCCGTAGAGGCTGGTAATGGCGAAGATGTGGTCACGGCTATGCGCCTCAAGGAGGAGGCTCAGAACAAGGTCCTCCAGCTTGCAGCAGCCAAGCAGCAGGCGGCTCAGCCCACCAACCAAGGCCCTGATCCCCGCATCGCCTCCCTTGCCCGTGAGTGGGCCGCTGCCAACCCCTGGTTCGACGCTTCTGGCCGAACGGAGGAGAGCGCCATTGCTCTCGCCATCGACCGGGTTCTTCCGAACGAGGGATATGATCCTCGCTCTGTGGAATACTACGAGGAACTGACTCGTCGCTTGAACAACCGCATCGGGAACCCAAATCCTCCTGAGCGGACTCAAGAAACGACCGCCAAGCGCAAGGCTCCTCCGCAAGGAACGGCAAGCCAACACGCCCCCACTTCGACGCGTAAACAAGTTTACGTGACACCTGAACGCAAGCAGGCTATGATGGACGCTGGTTACTGGGACGACGTTGCTCTCAGGAACCAGATGCTCAAGGAATACGCTGCTTACGACAAATCGGCCAGCTAAAAGGAGCCAGCCAAATGGAAGTAGACGAACGCCTTGCGAAGGAAGTTGGAGCCAGTCGTCGCTCGCGGCAATCTGAAGACCGTGCGGTCACAGAGCGTCGTGACATTAGCGACAACGACCGGCTGAACATGTTCCGCAATCAACTATTCAACGACGCACTGCCCGACCTCCCTCAAATCCCTGGTTGGCACCTCTGCTGGTTGACGACGACCAACACCCGCGACAGCATCCATCGCCGGATGCAGCTTGGCTATGAGCCCGTCCGTCCCGAGGAAGTTCCCGGTATGGAATACGCGACTCAGAAGACCGGCGAATGGGCGGGTATGATCGGTGTCAACGAGATGCTCGCGTTTAAGCTACCCATGAGTCTCTATGAGATGTTCATGCAGGAAGCTCACCACGATGCACCTAATCGCGAAGAAGGCAAACTTGCCGACACCGCTGATTTCATCAGGAATCAGGCCGCTCGTGATAACGTCGAGGTCTATGAGGACGAAGGTTACCAGGAACTGCGTCATTCCGCTCCGCGCCGTGGTATCTTCACCTAGGCGAGGTTTCCCATTCACCTCACATCAATGAGGTAATTCATGTCTGCGACTTCCGCCCCGTTCGGGCTGAGTCCCGCGACCCATCCGTCTGGCACGATTCGACCCGTCGCCATGACGATCCTCACGGGCTACGCCACGAACATCCTCCAGAACCAGCCGGTCAAGATCGTCCCCTCGTCCACTGGCGAAGGCACGATTGCGGCTGCTGCCATTGGTGATCGCTTCATCGGCACCTTCCAAGGCTGCGAATGGACCGACACCGACGGTCGTCGGCGCTACTCCAACAAGTGGACCGCCTCGACCGCTGGCACCGATATTGTGGCTTACGTCACCCGTGACCCGCAAATCACCTACGAGATTCAGTCCAACGCCGCTCTGGCCGTGACTGACATTGGTAAGCAGTTCGACTTCACCACCATCGGCTCCGGCAGCACCACTGTCGGCATCTCTGCCATGATGCTGGATGTGGCTTCCGCTGCGACCAATGCCTCTCTCCGCCTGCTGGGTATCACGCCCGGTGCCGACAACAACTGGGGTGACACCTACGTCATCGCTCAGGTCCAAATCAGCGAACATCAAAACGTCGCTGACGTGGCCGCTTACTAAGGGAGCTTTGAACAATGGCTACTCCCATGCGCAGTACGGATTTCCGTGCTGTAGTTGAGCCTATCCTTAACAAAAGTTTTGATGGGGTCTACGATCAGCGGAAGGACGAGTGGAAGCAGGTGTTCGAGGAGATCACCGGTATTCCGCGCGCCTACCATGAAGAAGTCGTTCAATACGGCTTTGGTGCAGCCCCGGAACTGCCCGATGGCATGCCCGTCACCTATCAGTCCGGTGGCGTGCTGTTCATCCAGCGTTACCTCTACAAGGTCTACGGTCTGGCCTTCGCCCTGACCAAGGTCCTCGTTGAGGATGGTGATCACGTCCGTATCGGCCAGACCTACGCCAAGCACCTTGGCCAGTCGATGGTCGAGACCAAGGAGACCCTCACCGCCAACATCCTGAACCGAGCCTTCAATAGCTCGTATACGGGTGGCGACGGCGTGTCTCTGGTGAACTCTGCTCACCCGATCACCAACGGCACCTTCTCGAACGTTCTGGCTACCGCTGCGAACCTCTCGCAGACCTCGCTGGAGCAGATGCTCGTTCAAATCCGCAACGCGGTGGACAACAACGGCAAGCGCATTCGGCTTACCCCAAAGGCCATTGTCACCGGCCCGTCCAACGTGTTCCAGGCTGAGGTGCTGCTGAAGTCCGTCCTGCGGGCTGGCACTGCCAACAACGACATCAACCCCGTCAAGTCGATGGGGATGCTGGACGACGGTCAGGCCAACATGTCGCGTATCACTTCGACCACCGCTTGGTGGATCAAGACCGATGCGCCTGAGGGTCTGAAGGTCGTTAAGCGCCGTGGCCTTGAGAAGGCTATGGAGGGTGATTTTGAAACGGATTCAATGCGTTACAAGAGCACCGAGCGTTACGCTGTTGGGTGGACCGACCCGCGAAGCGTGTTCGGCACGAGTGGCGTTTAGCGGTTTACGAGGGTGAGTCCATGTGTTAGGTTTGAGAAATCGGACCTAACACATGGAGACCTAAGTGCCCGAAAAATGCCACGTCGTTAATTGCACAGCCCCTGTTGTTGCTAAGGGGCTGTGCAACACGCACTATAAGAGAATGCTAAGGCAGGGGACCGTCGAACAGACTCGCCCTGCCGACTGGGGAAAGCGAGAAGCGCACCCCGCCTACAAGTCCTGGAGCGGACTTCTTAGATACCATCGTCATCGAACTGACCCTAGATGGGTATCTGATTTCTGGACCTTTGTGTCTGAAATCCCAGAAAAGCCAACTGACGATAAGTCAACCGCCCAACGAGTGGACGACACTCGCGATTGGGGTCCTGACAATTTTTACTGGAGAGTTCCCCGGTTATCTAAACAATTCCGAGATGATCGGGCCGCTTACATGCGTGAATATCAACGTCAAATGCGTGCTGCTGATCCAGACTACGGAAGAAACGCCGATCTGAAGAAAAATTACGGCGTCACCCTTGAGTGGTTCAAAACTCAATTTGAAGCCCAAAACGGAGTCTGCTTTATCTGCGAACAGCCTGAAACCGCCACGATAAGGGGTAAAACCCTAAACTTAGCCGTCGATCACTGTCACGACACGCAGGACGTTAGGGGACTTCTCTGCTCGGCCTGCAATCGGGCCATCGGCGGACTCAAGCATGACAAGCGCCTTCTGGAAAAAGCCATCGACTATCTGAATCGTCCCCCACTCGAAAAGTTCTGACTTGCCAAACTCCAAGGTGTGTCCTATAAGACTGATAGACACACCTTGGAGCACAAAATGTCTGAACTCGTTTTCTCGAAGTTTCCCCAGTCGGTCCTCGACCGCTACGACTTTAGCAAGGCCGTCTATCACGGAGCTACGGTCCCCATCACAGGGATCATCTGCCCCGACCACGGCGAGTTCCAGCAATACAGCGGACAACTCCGCAAACCGGGCGGAGCGGGTTGTCCCAAGTGCGGAGCCGAGAAGCGTGGTAGCGCAAAGCGTCTGAGCCAGGACGAAGCCATCGCCAACCTCGTCAAGGTCTTCGGCGATACCTACGACTACACACGCTCGGTCTATAACGGCTCGAACGCAAAGATCACCGTGTCGTGCCCTGAGCACGGCGACTTCGATGTTCTCTACAGCAACCATGTCTCAGGCAAGGGTTGTCCTGTGTGCGGAGCCGCCAAGCGCGGCCAGCGTCAAGACCCGATGGAAGCGGGCAAGAAGACGGCTGCTACCAAGATTGCCAAGTTTGCAGCCAAGTTCGTTGAGGAGGCGATTGCAATTCACGGCGACAAGTATGATTATAGTGAGGTCGTCTATCAGGGTCAGAAGACGCCTGTGACGATCATCTGTCCTGAGCATGGAGCGTTCAAGCAGACGCCCTATCATCACATCAGCCGCAAGCAAGGTTGCCCCACCTGTTCAGGCAAGAAGCCCAAGGGTGATTGACCTTACACGCCACTAGCCATGAGATCGGCCTCTGTGCTATGTTGCGCGGAACTTCATGGAGGCCCTGATGGCTCAAACTACTTTCTCAGGCCCGCTCGCCTCCGGCGATAAGGCTGCTGGCGTATCGGGCGGGTCGAATATCGGCTTTGCTCAACTTGTTCAGACCGCCACCCTGAACTTCGATGGCACCCTGGTGCAAAGCGCCACGTTCAATCTGCCTGCCAACTCGATCATCACTGGCTTCAACATTGATGTTCTGACCGCTTACAACAGCGCCACGTCCGCGACCCTGACCATCGGCACCGCCGCTGCTGGCACTCAGTATGCTGGTTCGGTCAATGCCAAGACCGCTGGCCGCGCTGCTCCGACCTACTCCGCTGCCCAGCTTCTGGCTGCGAGCAACATCTCGACCAACACGACGCTCGTCGTGACTGTCACGTCTGTCGGCCAGCCGACTGCGGGTTCCGTGTTCCTCGCTATCGAATACGTCCAGACGACCGGCGTCTAATCTATTGAACCCTGCCGCTTCGGTGGCAGGGTCAACCTCATAGGAGCCACTGGATGGCAACGCGCTCTAGAGAGCAGCAACTGGACCGCTACTCGGCGGTCGTTCCTGTTACGACCACTGCCCTCCAGACCCCATCTCTGTCTGACACTGCTGGGCTTGCTCGCGGTGTCTTTATCGTCGGTAATGACGGCAGTGTGGACGGGGGCTATATCGCTCCGGTCACGATCACTCGACCGGCCAACACCACTGCATATAGTGCTAGTGACGTGGTTGGTGGCGTCCTGACGATTGCGTCTGTGGGTCCTGCAAGCAGCACGGCGATCCTGACCGGCACTCGGCTGGAGCTTGATATTGCCGCTGTGCCGACCGGCATGACCTACTTCACTTTGCACATCTATAGTGCGACGCCACCCTCTGCCTATGCGGACAACGCAGCCTGGGACCTCCCGTCAGGTGACAGGTCGGTCTATATGGGCAATGTCATCGTCGGCACGCCTGTGGACCTTGGCTCTACGCTCTATGTCGAGATCAACAACATCAACAAGATGTTGAAGCTGGTGGGTGGCTCGTCGCTCTACGGCTATTTGGTAACTGCCACGGGCTACACGCCTGCCTCCAACTCGGAAGTCTACAAGATGACCCTTGCCACTGCGGCGATCTAACTATGCGCCCCTCGGTCAAGAAGTTACTGCTGTTCGGGACTACGGCTCCGTATGCGGACGCGATGCTGGCTCTTGACTTCGTTGGGTCACGGTCTGCTGGCACACCATACTACATGCTCAATGGGGTCAGGTATCCGTCGGTAACGGCTGTTCCCGGCTGGACCTACACGGGCGGCACCCCTGCTGGCACCGGGTCCTACGCGCCGAAAGCTGACGGGAGTTTGCAGTTTTTCCCGAGTGTCACGAACCTGCTGCTTCAGTCGCAGACGCTAGACAACGCTGGCTGGGTCAAGACCGATACCACGATCACAGCGAACGCCGTTGCCGCACCTGACGGGACGACGACTGCCGATCTGGTGACGGAAGGGTCAGCCGGAACGGCGCTACTGTTTAGCCCGACAGCGACCATCTCGCCGTCAGTTCAGAACGTCGAGTCCATTTATCTTAAGCGCGGAAACACCGACTGGATCAGGCTTCGGTTTTTCTCGAATGATGGCGCAAATGGGGTCAATGCGTGGTTTAATCTAGCGACCGGCGCGGCTGGAACGACGACCACAACTGGCTCACCGACCAATGTTGCACTTGTTGCATCTGACGTGGGCGGCGGCTGGTTTCGAGTGTCGATTTCGGCAACATTGGCGACTTCCACCACTGCCAACCTTAGCGTGGCGTCGGCCGTCTCAAACGGGGCCACCGGGCGTGTCAGTGGTGCGACCTATTACGCTTGGGGTGCCCAACTCGAACTAGGCTCCACGGCCTCGACCTATATCCCCACCACGACAGCGGCTGTGACCGTCGCACCGCCCCGCATCACGGACGCGGGGTATCTGGCGGAGGAAGCGAGGACTAATGTGGTCCCGCGCTCTGCGATGACGGGGGCAACTAGCAGCACCCTCCCGCCCGGGATGGCGGTCCAGCTCGCCACAGGGCTGACGCAGACTGTGGTCGGCATTGGCGAAGAATACGGCCTGCCATATTTTGACTGGTCGATTACGGGCACGGCCTCTGGAACCGGTTACCCGGCATTGCTTTTGACGCCGACTGGCACAAACGCCCCTGCCGCATCTAACGGCCAAACGTGGACGGGCTCGGTCTATTATCGCGTGGTATCAGGCTCACTCCCGACCGGGATGATTGGTGTCGGCACGCAAATCTTCAACGGTGCAGCTTATCTTTCCGGCCTTTCGTCGACCTCGCCAAGCACCGCGACCGGATTTACGAGGCTAACGACAACCGGAACCATCGCGAACGCCTCCACAACTGGCGTGACCTTGTATGTAGGCTCACCCGGAGGGGTGACGACCGGCACCGTCGTCAACGTCGTCATTCGCATCTATGCCCCTCAACTCGAACTCGGCTCCTTCGCCACCAGCCCGATCCCGACGACCTCCGTGGCCGTGACCAGGGCGGCGGACGTAATGCAAATTACCAATGCCGCACCCAGTCTCGGCTACACGCTACTTGCCAGCGTGAATTCCCCGATCCTAACCGGCAATCGCAATATCATAACACTGGGCACCCAGCGCGGGCAGATTTACGCAAACGGGACCACTTACTCCAATGCGATTGACGGGTTTGCAAACCTCAGTTCTCAGACCCAAACAGCGGGCCTTGCGAACCTCGCCGCAACCTTTGGCCCCTCCGCGCAGTCTCTAGGCATCAACGGGACGCTGGTCGGAAACACAACAAATGCGACATCCGATGGCGCTACCCGCACGGTTTACATCGGGAACAGCGCCGCCCCGTCCCAATGGTTTAACGCCCCCATCTGCCGCATCGTCATCTACCCCCGCGCCATGTCCAACAGCGAGTTGCAGGCTATCACCACGGCAGGAGCTTACTGATGACCACAAAGATCAGTGCAATGACGCCCGGTGCTGCGCTCAGTGGCACCGAGCTATTCGAGTCAACTCAATCCGGCTCGACCGTCTCGCTCCTTGCCTCACAGGTCAAGACCTATGTGGACAAGCAGTCATACACCTATAACGTCCCGACAGCAGGCTTCAGCCTGACCATCGGGGCTGGTGTCCAGCAACTCATTCTCAATCCCGCAGGGGTCCTTGCTACGGGCACGATCACCATGCCCGCTGCCCCTGCCGATGGGTTCGTGGTTACGATCTCATCGACCCAGGTGGTGACAGCCCTGACGCTCAATCCTAACAGCGGTCAGACCTTATCGGCCAACACGACTGCACTGGCCGCTTCGACCGCTGTGCGTTATATCTACGTCTCCTCCGTCACCAAGTGGTTTAAGTTGAACTAATCATGCACGACCTGTCCCTTGGCCGCAGAGCACAGCACGTCAAGGCCCAGATCGAGGACGCCATAGCCTATGTGCGTCAGCCGCAGGCCCAACAGCCCGCACCTCAGGCTCAGAGCCCTCAGCAACCGCCTCAAGGTCCTCAGCCACCTCCCCAGCAGATGCAAGGACCTGGGCAGTCGCAGACCCCTCAAGGCTCTATGGCACCTCCGCAGCAGCCTCAGGGCCAGCAGCCGATGGAGGGTGGCCTTCAGTCATTGCAGAAGGCTCCTCAATCATTCGCCAAGGGTGGACTCGTTCGCTCTGTGCAATCTCGCTGATTCACTGTATAGATAAGACCTCAGGACTGGAGAACGAGCCATGAAGGGCTTCAAGGACACCACCAAGACTCAGATGGGTCATGGCTCTTATGACGAGGTTCCGACCCGTCCTGCCACTTCCAAGGATGTTGCAGCCGCTAAGGCGGTTCGGATCATCACGCCGGGCAAGTCTACGCCCCGAGTCACGGACTCAATGATCCTGGGTAAGGGCGAGGACAAGGCTCCCGGTGAGCGTGGTGGTAAGAAGTTCGCAGTCGGTGGCATGGTCCCTCCGCGCTCGGGCGGTATGCCTGCTCAGGGCAAGCCGCTGACCGCTCAGAACATGAACGATGCGCGTCTTGCTCCTCCGCGACCTGCTCCGCGTCCGAAGATCATGCCTGTTGCCTCTCGGGCTCCGCTGATCAAGTCCGTCAGCAAGCCTGCTGAGCGCATGACGCCTCCGCCCGCTACGTCGAATTACGAACCGGGCGGTAATCCTCCTGATCCTTACGGTGGCCCCAAGATGTCGATGGCCGACATGGCTAAGACGATCAAGTCCGTTAACGATCCTAATCAGCCAAAGGGCGAGCTTGTCTCCAAAATTGCGATGGACGCGATCCCTTACGACGAAATGTCTGCTGCCCGCTCGACTGGCGCTTTGGCCCGACTCAGTGCGGATCGTGGCTTCAAAAAGGGTGGCAAGGTCGTCGAGAAGGGTAGTGGTGAGGTCTACGCCTCCAAGGCTGCGATGAAGAAGCACGAGGCTTCCGAGTCCAAAGCCAAGGAGCGTTCTGAGCACAAGCAAGAGGGTGGTGAACTCCTGGCTGGTCGCGCCCAGTCCCTGCGCGATATGGTCGGTAAGCCTGCTGCTCGTGCTGGTTACGCTCAAGGTGGTAAGCCGAAGTCCAAGTGGTCCTAACTCATGGCCTTCTCCGACACGATCTCAACGACGAGTTTCAACACCCGCAAGGTGATTGAGAACGCTGCACGGCGCTGCAAGGTGCCGCCGCAGACCTTGTCGTCTGAGCATGTCGAAGTTGCCAACGACGCTCTCTACCTCCTGCTCAGTGACCTCGCCAATCAGGGCGTTCCGCTCTGGTGCATCGAGAAGCAGATTTACCCGCTCTATGAGGGCGTAGGTAATGTCGTTACGCCTGTCGGCACTGTGGACATCCTCAATGCCAATCTGCGCTATCTCCAAGCCCTGACCGGCACGGACACTGACACCACGACCGTTCACCAAGTCGAGTTCGACTCCACTACCTTCGTGACCACTGTTGGTGTGCTCTGGACGGCTACGGCGGTCCCTATCGCCCTTGAGCGTTCGGACGACGGTGCAACCTGGACAACCATCCAGACCGAGACGCCTTCCGCTACGTCCGGTGAGTGGGCGTGGTATGACCTCGACTCCTCGGTATCAAGCCTCTACTTCCGGGTCAGAGCTACGAGCGGCACCCTGTCGTTCGATCAGGTCTATCTGGGTAACAACCCCACCGAGATTCCGTTGGCCCGTCTGAATCGGGACGACTACACGAACCTTCCGAACAAGACGTTCCAGAACAACCGGCCCCTGCAATACTGGTTCGACCGTCAGGTCCGCCAGCCGATCATGCACATGTGGCCTGTGCCCAATGCGGACGCAACGACTCAGCAGATCGTCGTGTGGCGTCACCGTCAGATCATGGACGTTGGGACCATGACTCAGGAGATCGAAGTCCCCCAGCGTTGGTATGAGGCAATCGTCTCGATGCTCGCGGCCAAGTTGGCGCTTGAGTTCGCAGAGGCCAACCCTCAGATGATCCCGCTTCTGGACTCAAAGGCCAAGGAGGCGCTCTACATCGCCCAGATGGAGGAGCGCGACAACTCCCCCATGATGATTGCACCTAACATCAGCCCATACACTATGTGATTGAAATGCCTAGGTATTTAGACACTCGTGGCAAGACAACGCTTGGAATTGCGCTATGCTCCAGGTGCAGTTTGAAGTTCTCACTAGACGACCTCCAATCGGACCCGAATGCCCCAGGCTTGATGGTCTGTAGAGCCGACCTCGACGAGTTCGATCCCTACCGACTCCCCGCCCGTCAGCCTGATCAGATCACCCTGCGGTTCTGTCGGCCAGATGTCCCATTGGTGCCGTAATGCACCTCATAGACCAGAGGCTGTGCTCCCCTCTGGGCGCGGTGGTTCCGATGCGACCCTCTCCCCGCTCGGAGCCACCGCGCACGCCCGAGGATGATGAAGTGACGATTTCAGCCAAAGACCTTGACCTTATCAGCGAGGTGATCAAGGCCAGTCGCGTCGTGGACAGCGACGACATGGCTAAGTTCAACAGCAAGATCGACGGCATGAATGATCGCATCACGACGATCCATTCCGACCTTCAGACCATGATCCGAGAGCATTCTGAACTCAAAGAAAACATGCAGGGCCTCATGGACGCCTGGAAGGCGGGAGGCGCTCTGCTGGGCAC
>Ga0209599_10000856_pt1 | contig 17062 bp, 17 predicted proteins | sample Shrwel_input2_FT_FD_187534 | JGI IMG/M metagenome (GOLD analysis project Ga0209599, IMG submission 187534) | Subsurface microbial communities from deep shales in Ohio, USA - Utica-3 well 1 S input2 FT (SPAdes) (version 2) ... | reverse complement strand
TAAGCATCCTGATTATGATCTAGGTACACCGAATCGTATTCGCTCTGTGAGTGGTGGATTATCTAATAGTCCCGTGAATACATGGAGTTTTGGCGTTGAACATTTCATTAATCTTGCGACTTATCTTGATGAGAAAAATCCAATTTTAGGTTCTCGTTTATTACAAGTGTTGTCACGTTGGTACACCTTAGCCGAACCTCAGCGTTCTCAGGTACAGCAAGCACTTAAAGCGATGCAGCCGAAAGTTAAATCTAAGAATGTTTCTGAAACACTAAATTCTTTACTCAGTATTTAATCTAAAGTAAGTTTTACCTTTAACCACAATCGTTTACGGTTGTGGTTATTGTTTTTTATCATTTATAGAATTTCCCTCAATTAAAAAATTATAAAAAATAGAAATGGGAGCATTATAGGAATAATCACACATGGCTTTGAGTGTATTTGATCTTTTTAAAATCGGTGTAGGTCCTTCAAGTTCACATACTGTCGCACCGATGCGAGCAGCATATCGTTTTGTCGAGGTATTGCAACAACGCCGTGATTTAGAAAAGGTCAAACAGATTAAAATTTACTTATACGGTTCATTATCTTCAACAGGAATTGGTCATGCTACAGACAAAGCAACTTTACTGGGGCTAATGGGGAATGATCCTGAGACAATCAATATTTCAGCAAGTGATTTAACTCTAGAGCGCGATTTAAAATCTAAAATTTTAAAAATTGCAGGTATTCACCAAATTCCGTTTGATGCGAATCAAGACATCCTCTTTATCGATGAAGCTTTGCCGTATCACCCGAATGCAATGAAAATTATTGCATTTGATCAGCAAGATAATGAAGTCTATGCCAATACTTATTATTCGATAGGCGGAGGTTTTATCTTAGATGAGAGTCATATAGGCCAAGGAAGTTTTATTGAAGATAAAACTCAGATTCCATATCCATTTCAAAGCGCAAAAGAACTGTTAGCACTTTGCAAAAAGCATCAGTGCAGTATCAGTCACTTGATGTTAGAAAATGAGAAAAGCTGGCGAACTGAAACTGAAATACGTGCCAAAATCATAGAAATTTGGCATGTGATGCAAGCTTGTATTCAAAGTGGTTTACAACATGATGGTATTTTGGCAGGTGGATTAAATGTAAAACGTCGCGCGAAAAGTATTCACCAACGTTTATTAAGAAAAGAACATAGCAATCTGATCGCGACCACCTTTAATGCAATGGAGTGGGTGAATTTATTTGCACTTGCAGTAAATGAGGAAAATGCAGCAGGCGGAAGAGTGGTGACTGCACCGACCAATGGTGCGGCTGGCATTATCCCCGCAGTTTTATCCTATTACGTGAATTTTTCCGAAGATGAATCTGAGGATACGATTGTAAAATTCTTTTTAAGTGCCGCAGCAGTTGGGATTTTATGTAAATTGAATGCTTCTATTTCTGGAGCAGAAGTGGGCTGTCAGGGTGAGGTCGGTTCAGCATGTGCAATGGCTTCAGCAGGTTTAGCTGAAATTTTAAATGGAACACCTGATCAAGTTGAACATGCTGCCGAAATTGGGTTGGAACATAATCTAGGATTAACTTGTGATCCTGTAGGTGGCTTAGTACAAATTCCTTGTATTGAACGTAATGCCATTGCTGCTGTAAAAGCGATTAATGCTGCACAGATGGCGCTCAATGGTGATGGCCAGCATTATGTTTCTTTGGATAAAGTCATTCAAACTATGAAAGAGACAGGTAAAGACATGTCCGATAAGTATAAAGAAACCTCGAAAGGTGGTTTAGCTGTAAATTCGATTGAGTGTTAAATACCATATAGACGATTGCTAAGCTGACATAAAAAAAATTGATAAAAAGGATATTGATGGATATCCTTTTTTATTTGACAATTTGTATTGTCATAAATAGTATGTGATGAAATCTAATACGAAGATGGATCGCTGAGATGGAAATAAAAACAATCACATTACCCACCCGTGACATAGAAGTAGAAGTTTATACACCTGCTGAAAAATCAGATAAAGTGCCTGCAATTTTATTGCTACATGAGTTATTTGGCGTACTTGATGTTTATCGTGAAGATGCTCAAGATTTAGCAGATCGTGGTTATTTGGTCTATGTACCCAATTTATTTAGTGGTGGTGCAGTTAAATACTGTATTCGCGCAATGGTCAGTAAGGCTGGGCGTATAAATGCTGCGGATAGTGATGTTAATCAAGAAATTCATGTGCTACTTGACGCATTGAAGGCTGACCTACGCTCTAATGGTCGACTTGGTATGCTCGGTCAATGCTTGACAGGTGGCTACGTTATCCAAATGGCAAAACGTGAGGATATGCTTGCACCTGTGGTTTATCATCATTCATTGGGCATTCAAGGTTCAGGCGTACCAAAAAAAGAATCCTTGGATGACATACGAATCTTACAAGGTCATTGGTCAACTGTAGACCCATTTTGCCCAGCAACGAAACGTAATAAACTGATAAATCAGTTAGGAGATCGTGTAGAGGCTTATACTTATAATATGCCACATGGCTTTCGAAGTGTAAGTCGTGGCTTACCTGAGGCGAAAATTGTATGGCAGCGAACGGTTGATTTTTTCGATCGAGAATTAAAACAAATAGGCGTATAAATGTTATTCTCAAAATAGATCATGAATAAGTGTTTATTTTTATAAAAAATAAAAGGTGAGAGAAAATGTCTTCTAAATATGAATATGCTGGTTTTTGGATACGTGTTGGCGCAGCCATTATTGATTCAATTATTGTTGCAATTGCTTTAATTCCGATTGCGATGATTGTGGGATGGAATAGCACTTATACTTCTGGAATGAGTTCTGGGTTAGAGTGGGCATGGCAACTTCTTTGCGCGGTATTTTATATTTTCTGTTGGATTAAATTTGCAGGAACACCAGGTAAACGTCTATTACGTTTAAAAGTTTTAGATGAAAAATCAGGTAATCATGTAACAGTCGGTCAGGGGATTATTCGCTATATAGGCTACATACCTGCAACACTTGTTTTATTTATTGGACTTATTTGGGTTGCGTTTGATTCTAAAAAACAAGGCTGGCATGACAAAATGGCAAAAACTGTTGTGGTCAGAGAGCTTTAATTTAGAGCGAAATTTTATCATGTAATAAAAAATTCATATGATAGGGCTTGTGAATCAATTCGCATGTCCTATAATGCCGTTGAGTTTATTCACGGAGATCCTAAATGGGAAGTTGTTCGAGGTTCGGGTTTAATAAAGGATTAAGCCAAAGCGAATACTGAGCAAGTGAGCTATTTAGGTCGGCTATCTTGCAATGAGATAGCTTTGCTAAAAATTATCTAAACCTTCCTATAAAATTTTGCTGTATCCACAAAATTTATTCTATTGACTACGTCCTGTTTAGTTTCTCACCTAAAATAGGGAGAAGCCTATGTTTTTTCATGCTTCCATTCAATGGTTTGCTGTTCTTAACGTATTTATTTTATGCGGATTATTGCTGTCTTCAAAGAGTAAGGCAGGCCCACTGATCAACACTGATGATATTTCTATAACAGCAGCACAGCAGTGTCAGCTAGAAAGTACCTATAATTATAATCGAGACGGAACGTGGTCTTATCAAGTCGTACCTGCCTGTAATCTCAATCAAAATTTAGAAGTATCTTTAGGTTATCACTCAAGTAAAGATCACGATCAGATTCATGGCTTTTCGCTTCAAGCGAAAAGTATTTTAAAGCCAATCGAAAATGATTGGGGTATTGCCAGTAGTTTACAGCTATCCCATGATGATGTAGCTCATCATGGGGATTTAAATTGGTTTTTGAATGTTCCAGTCAGTTTTCAACTCTTAGATCAACGTTTAGCATTGGATACCAATCTCGGTTATCAACAGGCCGATGAGCGTCTAGTTCGCTGGGGAATTGCTTCAACTTATACGCTGACCGAGCATGTTGGTGTAACACTTGAAACTTATAATCAAGACCGTCAAGCGCCATTTTTTCAAACAGCGCTGCAATACAGTTTGATTCCGAATGTACTTACTTTAGAAGCTTCCTTTGGCGATCGTCTACATCGTTTAAAACAGCATTGGTTTGGACTTGGTTTAAGTTATACACCGTCATCATAATGAGCTTAAATTCAGTTGATCTATTATTAGACTTATTGATAAAAATATAGGTGTAAGATGCAATTAAAATTTTTACAAGATATTGATTTATCGAATATTGCTGACACTTTGGTCAGTCTGTCTGTTGCTTTTGTTCTCGGTGCATTAATTGGTTTTGAACGTCAGTATCGACAACGTACGGCTGGACTCAGAACCAATGTTTTAGTCGCTGTTGGTGCTGCAATTTTTGTCGATATTGCCACAAATTTAACTGGTGCAGAAGGTGCAGTTCGTGTGATTGCTTATGTGGTTTCAGGTATTGGTTTCTTGGGCGCAGGTGTGATTATGCGCCAAGAAGGCAATATTCATGGTTTAAACACTGCGGCAACTCTCTGGTGCTCAGCCGCCGTGGGCGCTTCTGCGGGTTCAGATCTTATTATTGAAGCAATACTGGCAACGGTTTTTATCTTGGCAGCCAATACTTTGCTAAGACCGATTGTTCATGCAATAGACCGTCGCCCATTAGATGACGAAACTGAAGTGTTACATGTGATTTATATCATTTGTGATCGTGTACAAAGTAAAGTTGTAATGGATGAATTAAATCTGACGCTGAAACATCATAATTATCCAGCCAAAGATATTGAAGTCACTCCATTTGGTGAAAAGGAAGTGGAAATTGAGGTGGCGTTGATTGCGACTTCGATCGAAAGTGAAGATGCACAGCATATTATTAATCATTTGAATGCGATGCCACAGATTCGTCAGGCATTCTGGGATAAAAATGCCGTAACATAATATTTGTGTATCACGGTTTATAGATTTTTTAGCTATTTAAAATCATGGATTTGAGATGGATTGTCTCATAAATAATATATAAGTCTTCTATTGTTTCACATAAAATGATTTCAGATTGATAAAAATGAGAACAGTATGAGTTCAGAAGCACATTCAATAAGCTTGATTGCGCCAGTGGTTTTATTGGCAGCTGCTGTTGTCGCAGTACCTATATTTAAGCGTATAGGGTTAGGGTCAGTTTTAGGATATCTAATTGCAGGGCTTATTATCGGGCCTTTTGGTTTTGCATTTTTCCATGATTCGGCTTCCATTTTGCATATCGCTGAATTAGGGATCGTGATGTACTTATTTGTGATTGGGCTGGAAATGCAGCCTTCTCATTTATGGGGATTACGGCGAGAAATCTTTGGCTTAGGAACTTTGCAAATTGTGGCATGTTCTTTGGCTCTTACTGGTGTGGGACTTTTATTCGGCTTTACATGGCAAGTTGCATTTATTGGCGCTGCTGGTTTTGTATTAACTTCAACTGCGATTGTGATGCAATTACTTGGTGATCGGGGAGATATTGCTCAACCGCATGGACAGAAAATTGTCTCGATTTTATTGTTTGAAGATTTATTGATTGTGCCTTTGCTTGCGATTGTGGCATTTATGGCACCAAATCATGTTGTCGAAAGCACGTCCACTCGCTTAGAAAATATAGGAATAGGACTCATCGCAATTGCTGGATTAATCGCGGCAGGATATTGGTTACTCAACCCCTTATTTAGATTGCTGGCTGCTGCGAAAGCAAGAGAAGTGATGACTGCGGCTGCGCTTTTAGTGGTTTTAGGTGCTGCTTTGTTGATGCAGGTGAGTGGCTTATCAATGGCAATGGGTGCTTTCTTAGCTGGCGTTCTGTTATCTGAATCTACATTTCGACATCAAATTGAAGCGGATATTGAACCATTCAGAGGGTTGTTACTCGGCTTGTTCTTCCTTGGTGTTGGCATGTCGCTTGATTTATCAGTAGTTGCTCAGAACTGGCAGCTCATTATTAGTGGTGTTTTGGCGTTGATGTTTGCTAAGGCACTGATGATTTATGTGATTGCTCGTGTTACTAAGAGCTCTCATTCAGAGGCTTTAGATCGAGCATTATTAATGGCACAGGGTGGAGAATTCGCCTTTGTATTATTTACCGCGGCTGTGAGCGCACAAGTTATTGATAATACTGTTAAATCAAATCTTACTGCGATTGTTGTATTATCCATGGTGTTGACGCCAATTATTGGAATTATTTTTAGTCGATTTACCAAGACAGATAAAACGGTTTCTTTGGAAAATGTCAGTGTTGCAGAGGGTCTATCTGGCAGTGTATTAATGATTGGTTTTGGTCGCTTTGGTCAAGTTACAAGTCAATTGTTACTAGCGCGTGGCGTTGATGTAACGATCATAGATAATGATATTGATATGATCCAAAACGCAGAAAAATTTGGCTTTAAAATCTATTATGGTGATGGTTGTCGTCTAGATATTCTGTATGCATCAGGCGCAGAGTCGGCACAAGCAATTGTAGTTTGTGTAGATAGTAAAGAAACAACCAATCGAATTGTTGAGTTGGTTACGCATGAGTTCCCACTTGCTAAGCTACTCGTTCGATCTTATGACCGAGAGCATTCACTTTATCTAGTGAAACAAAAAGTTGATTACATGATGCGTGAAACCTTTGAATCAGCAATTAAATTTGGTGAAGTAATATTACAAGAACTTGGTGTAGATGAAGACGAAGTTCGTATTATCTCTGATGAAATTCGAGATCGAGACAATGAACGCTTTGAGACGGAAATTGCAGCCGATGATGTTTATGCAGGTGCTGGTATGCAATATTCACACACTCATCCTCGCCCAACTGCACCATTAATTCGTCCTAAACAAGCTGGACGAATCTTAAATGATGAAGAGACACCGAAAGATTTAGATGAAAAATAATTCTTAATATTTTTGACTAAGCCTTAGTCTAACTAAGGCTTATTTTTTTGCTTAAATTTGAATAAAACTAAAACAAAAATACCTAAGATCAAACCCCAGAAAGCTGAACCAATCCCTAAAAATTGTACACCCGAAGCACTGCATAAAAATGTCAGGAGCGCTGCTTCACGTTCTTCTACATTTGCAAATGCCACAGCGATGTTATGACTAATGGTAGCAAAAAGTGCAATACCAGCTAAGGCAACAATAAAAATTTGTGGAAATGACATAAGCAGGCTAACAAGTGTCGCCGCAAAAAGTCCCATTAAAATATAAAATAAGCCACAGCTAATTCCTGCGATATAGCGTTTGCTTGGATCAGGATGTACTTGATCATCTAAGCTTACTGCTGCACTGATGGCTGCTAAATTTATTGAAAAACATCCAAAAGGAGCAAAAATAGTATGTGCAACACCTGTCCAACCGACTAATTGATTTACATGCGGGTGATAACCATAACTTTTGATCATCGCAATTCCTGGTAAGTTCTGCGAGGTCATATTGATCACAAACAGTGGCAAAGCTAAACCAAGAATTGCAGACCATGAAAATGAAGGTTGCATCCATACAGGTTGAGTAAATGACCAAGTAATCGATTGCAATTTAAAATCAATAAACAACGGACAAATTGCTGCGCCTAAAATTACTGTGAGTACGATGCTGTAACGAGGAAACAAGCGTTTAGACACAAGATAAATAATAAGCATGCTCAGAATAAATCCTAGGTGGCTTTCTAAACTGCTAAAAATTTGGATACCGAATTTTAACAAGATGCCAGCAAGCATTGCACAAGTTAGACTTTGAGGAATATGCGCTAATAGTTTCTGAAAAATGCCAGAAAATCCAACCACAGCAATTGCGATACCACAAATAACAAATGCACCAATCGCTTCATAAAGATCATAATGACCTGTAGATGCAATAATTAAAGCAATACCTGGCGTAGACCATGCTGTTGCTACGGGATATTTATATTTCCAAGATAGAATTAAACCCGATAAACCAATCGCCAGACCTAAAGCCCAAAACCACGAGCTAATTTGTGTAGTATTTGCACCTAACGATTGAGCACCTTGAATCACTAATATTGCAGATACACTAATACCAATTAGAAAGGTAATAAAACCCGCAAACACCGCAGGAATTGAAAAATCTTGGATGAGACGTTGCATCTATACATCTACATTTATTTAAAATTTGTTGAAAAGTATATCGTTAATACACACTAAATCGTAGTTCTAAAATTATCAAATCAATTGATCATTCGATCAATTTTAATTTAGGTGAGGGTGGACGTAGCGAGTCTTAAACCAAAACCAAAGAATAGAATACCGACTAAAAAAATCCCACTTGCTGCAAGTTTATAGTTATGTTTAAAAAAGTTAGCTAATTTAATACCTGAGAAAATTAAAGCAGTTAAATAGCTAAAACTAATGATTTGCAAAATAATAGCTAGGATTAAAAAACTAAATGCAGGATAAGCATAACTAGGTTCAACGAATTGAACAAAGAAAGACAGGAAAAATAGGATTGCTTTGGGATTGAGTAAGCTAATACTGAGTGCCGTACGATAAGGGTGAATCTGATCAAGTTTAGGTAAATCAGCGAGTTCAGCGTTATGAATTGGCTTATTCCACGTCTGATACGCAGATTGTAATAGCTTAAATCCTAAATAAGATAAGTAGCACGCGCCTGAAAGTTTCAGAAGAACAAACAAAATCGGAAAAGCTTTAAGGAGGGAAGCCGCACCTAAAACAGTACAGATAATTAAAATAAAATCACCGGTAAAAACACCACAAGCAGCGGCGTATCCTGTACGGATACCATAGCGCGAAGCGACAGACATCACATACAAAGAATTCGGACCTGGCAATAACACAATTAAGATTGTACCAATAATATATGTGGTTAAATCTGTTATGCCAAACACGATAAACTCTTTAAAAAACCGATTTTTGCTAATATAACAAAAATCGGTTTTTATAGGTGAAAAATCGACTAATTATGCTTTAATTTCAGCATCAATACCGAAAGACTGGCGTAGTAATAAACTCAACTGATCACGTGCTTTGATAAAGCCATCAATGCCACCTTGAAGTAATTGAAAAGCCATCAAATCTTGTTCTAACTCAGCTTTAAAACTTTCTTTGGTTTGCAGCGCACGTTCAATTTTATCAGCTTGTAGTGCTGCTTCTTTGGTCAATTGCGCTTGAATAGCTTGTGGGTCTTGTTCCAATTGTGCCAATAAATTCGGTGCAATTGTTAATAAATCACAACCAGCCAAGCCGAGTACTTGCGCTGTACTACGGAAGCTCGCACCCATAACTTGAGTTTGAATATCATGTTGCTTGTAATAATTATAGATTTTTTTAACAGATAAGACACCAGGATCTTTTTCGATCGGGTACTGATCAACACCTTCAGCTTTCTTATACCAATCTAAAATACGACCTACAAATGGAGAGATCAAAGTGATGTTTGCATCTGCACAAGCCTGCGCTTGATGTAAACCAAATAACAAGGTGAGGTTACAAGGAATACCTTCCGCTTCAAGTACTTTTGCTGCCTGGATACCTTCCCAAGTTGAAGCAATCTTAATTAAGATACGTGATTGTTCGATTCCGTATCCTTGATAAAGCTTAGACAGTTCACGAGCTTTAGCGATTGTTGCTTCGGTATCATATGAAAGAGAAGCATCTACTTCAGTTGAAACACGACCATCAATTAACTTTAGAATTTCTACACCAAATTTTACAGTCAAAATATCAATCGTGCGTTCAATCAGCGCATCACTTTGATAGCCTTCTTCTTTGGCCTGATAAAAGGCATCTTCAATCAGCTCTTTACTTTCAGGCTGTTCAGCTGCAGCGGTAATGAGTGAAGGGTTTGTTGTTGCATCTAATGGTCGAAACTTTTCAATTGCTTCAAGATCGCTACTATCAGCAACAACGGTTGTTAAATTCTTTAATTGGTCTAATGCATTCTGGGTCATTGATATAACGTTCTTAATAAACAATATTATTGGTAACTTCTTTTATAACACAATCTGACTGAAAGCAAAGTACAGCTTTCGTTTGATGGATCAGTATTAAATAAGTGGTTGTTATTTAGCCTTATCATGGCGTTGTGCTCTAATATGATCAATTAAAAAACGCGCCGCAGCACCTAATTCACTTTCTCTACTCCATACTAAATCAACGAAATATTCGAATTTCGGGGTGAAATCATAGAGTTCTAAGATTTTCAATTTCTTCTTTAGCTCAGGATTTTCGTTAAACATTTCGAGTGGAAGTACGCCCCAACCTAAATTTCTCACAATCATCATACAAGCAGAGTGGTGATTATCAGTACGCCAATAATCTTTAGAAAACAATAATTCTGGTTTGATACTGTTATCACGACTTGCAACAACGATTTGACGCGTTTGCACCATTTGTTCGAAAGAAACATTTTCTAATTGGGCAAGAGGATGATTCTTAGCAAGTACTGGCACCAAAGCTTCTCTTTTTAACTCGACAAATTGTTCCCGACTATCCAGTTGTTCTCGTTCAAACATCAGTGCGAGTTGTGCAGTTTGATCAAGCAACATTTGTAGAGCATCTTCTTGAGGTGCTGAAACGATATTGATTGCTAAACTAGGAAAATGTTGTTCTAACAAAGTGATGTAATCAGTCCAATTGGTATGGAGTAATTCTGAGACGATAACGATATTCAGTGTTGATTCAAGACCATTACTCAAGGCATGCGCATGTTGCCTCCATTGATTCATTTCAATCAATAATTGTTGAGTTTTTTCATACAGCACCATCGCTTCGGCTGTTGGCGTTGGCTCACGACCAATTCGTTCAAATAAATTGAGATTGAGATCAATTTCTAAATTAGCAATCGACATACTCACAGCAGAAGGTACTTTGCCTAATTTACGTGCAGCAGCAGAAAATGAACCTGTTTCAATCACGGTTTGGAACATTAAAAGTTGTTCTTGATTTATATTCATCTGTCAAAAAAACTGAAAGAATCTGATTGGATTAATCAACATTATAAAAATAAAATGGCTCATATCCAAACAAGAGAGTGTTATAGAAATGTTGATTTCCAAAAGAAGACTCGTTCATGCGATGAGCTATGAAGTGATTTTATTGGTCATCATCGCAATCGCGTTAAGTTTTATTTTTAATATGCCTTTAGAAGTCACTGGTGTTTTAGGTGTGATTATGGCGGTGATTTCTGTGGTGTGGAATATGATTTTTAATCATTATTTCGAGAAAGTTGAATATAAATATCAATGGAAAAGGACCATTCCAGTTCGTATTCTTCATGCAGTCGGCTTTGAAGGCGGTTTGATGCTTGCGACCATTCCGATTATTGCCTACATGATGAAAATGAGTTTCATTGATGCATTAATTTTAGACTTTGGTTTAACCATGTGTATTTTGGTTTATACATTTATATTCCAGTGGTGTTATGACCTGATTGAAGAACGCTTCTTTCCGAATGCCAAATTAGCAATGTAAATAGTAATATTCTAATAAAATCATAGTAATAGTATTGATTTAAAAGTTGATTCAAAGAAATTTGGATCAACTTTTTTTATGCATGGTTTTTAAGGGGAGTATTTTATTAGACCAGACCAAAACCATTTTGCAAATTTGATTTTTGAACTAAAACAACACTTGACGATTAACTTTAAGTTAATGAATTTGCATTTAGGTTGATTGATCAAAATCTCGAAAAAGTTTTTTATAAGAATAGATCAAGACATAACCAAGGGAAAGCACATGGAAGGTTCTGTTCAGCATAAAGAACGACTATGGACAAAGCGTCGGCATAGTAAACAACTCAAGTTGGAAATGGCAAAAAAGTATACAGACGGCGTAGTTATTCCAACACAAGATATTATCAAGGTTTTAGAAACCCTTATTACACCTGGTGATCGAGTTGTACTCGAAGGAAATAATCAAAAACAGGCAGATTTTTTATCGCGTTCATTGGCAAAAACGAATCCCGATATTTTATATGATTTACATATGATTATGCCCAGTGTAGGGCGTCCTGAACATTTAGATTTATTTGAAAATGGTATTGCCCGCAAACTAGATTTTTCATTTGCAGGAACTCAAAGTTTACGTATCAGTCAGTTGCTTGAAGATGGATTGCTTGAAATAGGGGCGATACATACTTATATCGAATTGTACTCTCGTTTGCTGGTCGATTTAATCCCCAATGTGGTGTTGTCGGCTGGATTTATGGCAGATCGACAAGGCAATATTTATACAGGCCCTAGTACAGAAGATTCTCCTGCATTGATTGAACCAGCAGCATTCAGTGATGGAATCGTGATTGTACAAGTCAATGAGCTCGTCGATGACGTAAGTGATTTGCCGCGTGTTGATATACCCGCTTCATGGGTGGATTTTATCGTTGTTGCAGATCAGCCATTTTACATTGAACCTTTATTCACACGTGACCCTAAACACATTAAACCAGTACATGTGTTAATGGCGATGATGGCTATTCGAGGTATTTATGAAAAGCATCAGGTGCAATCTTTAAATCATGGAATTGGTTTTAATACCGCTGCGATTGAGCTGATTTTACCGACTTATGGCGAGTCTTTAGGCTTAAAAGGCAAAATTTGCCGTAATTGGACTTTAAATCCTCATCCAACTTTAATTCCTGCGATTGAAACAGGTTGGGTTGAAAGTGTGCATTGTTTCGGTACTGAGTTGGGAATGGAAAAATATGTTGCGGCACGTCCAGATATATTTTTCACAGGTCGTGATGGCTCTTTAAGATCTAACCGAATGATGTGTCAGCTCGCAGGGCAATATGCAGTTGATTTATTTATTGGCGCAACGCTTCAGGTAGATGGAGACGGTCATTCTTCAACAGTAACCAAAGGGCGCTTAGCCGGTTTTGGTGGTGCTCCCAATATGGGACATGATCCACGCGGTCGTCGTCATGCTACACCAGCATGGATGGATATGCGTATTGCGGGCAGTACAGATACTGACACCTATTTGGCGCGTGGTAAAAAGCTAGTCGTTCAAATGGTTGAAACCTATCAAGAAGGCGGCAAACCGACATTCGTTAAAACTTTAGATGCTGTAGATGTGGCAAAAAAATCTGGAATGGATTTAGCGCCAATTATGATTTATGGCGATGATGTTACTCATTTGCTGACCGAGGAAGGCATAGCCTATTTATACAAAGCTCGAAGTTTAGAAGAACGCCGTGACATGATTGCTGCTGTTGCAGGGGTCACAGAAATTGGTCTAAGCCAAGATCCTAAAAAAACACAAAAATTGCGTCAAGAAGGATTAGTTGTATTTCCTGAAGATTTAGGTATTCGGCGCACGGATGCAACGCGTGAGCTGTTAGCAGCCAAAAACATCGCAGATTTAGTGACTTGGTCTGATGGATTGTATCAACCGCCTGCAAAATTTAGGAGTTGGTAATGAACGCGATCCTAAAAACCACTAGCTTTTTTAGCACTACAGAATATCTAGCAGATATGGCTGTAGAAGCATTATTGGCTGAAGTGAATCTAACGCCTAAACCAGCATTGGTCGATCAACGCGGAAGTGGCGCACATGATGATTTAACGCTTGAACTGATGGAAAAATCGGCACGTAGTTTGTTGCCTATGTTCAAAGCCATGGCTGAAGCGGCTGAATATCATGGTCAAGTTTGTCAGAGTTTAAGAGAGGACATTGGTCAACTCGGTAGACAAGGCGAACAACGCATGTTGCAAGTCACGAAAGGTATCAATACACATCGTGGCGCAATTTGGTCAGTTGGTCTTGTAGTAACTGCTACGGCATTACGAGTTCGAAATCAGCAACCTTTTCTTATAGATAATATTTGTGCTACAGCCAGCCAAATAGCGCAGATTGAAGATCGATTTATTCCTCAGCAAAGTCCGAGTCACGGTCAAAAAATACGACAAAAATTTGGCATCAATGGCGCTAAACAACAAGCTCAGCAAGGTTTTCCAATGATTACTCAATTTGGAATCACCCAGTTAAGACTGAGTCGTGAGCAAGGGATTAAAGAGTCTGAGGCACGTTTGAATGCTTTGTTAGCAATGATGGCACAGCTGACGGATACTTGCGTCATTCATAGAGCAGGACTTGAAGGTTTGAATCTAATGCAAACCGGAGCCAAACACATATTAGAGCTAGGCGGTTGTTCGACTGTTCAAGGACGGAATCGACTTGAACAATTAGAACAGGAGTTATTGGCAATAAGAGCTTCAGCAGGTGGAGCAGCAGATCTACTAGCCACACTTTTATTTCTAGATGAAGTTGAACAATACAACTGGACTTGATAGCAGGGAATATATCAATGGAAATACTGAATTTTGAATTTAAAGCAAATCAATCTCCACAAAAATCTGCCTTAGTCGGTTGTGTAGGCTCAGGTGATTTAGAAATTTTAATGGAGCCTAGCACCTCAGGCAAAACAACGATTCAAGTGATGACTTCTGTGGATGGTAGCGAGCAACGTTGGAAAAACTTATTTGAACGTATTTTTCTAGATCCAAACACGCCCGCTGTGAATATTGATATTCATGATTTTGGTGCTACGCCTGGGGTTGTCCGTTTAAGACTAGAGCAAGCATTTGAAGAGGTGCAACATGGCTGATCTCGAGTATTTACTCAGTAAGCAAAGTTTTATCGAACTCAGTGCACGTGAGCGAGCAAAGTCATTATTTGATAAAGATCAATTTAAAGAACTACTTGATCCGTTCAGTCGCATGATGTCACCTTGGCTATTGAAACAGAATATTGTGCCACAAGCGGATGATGGCGTTGTGATTATCAAAGGTTTGATTCAACAAAAGCCAGTTGTGGTGATTTCAATAGAGGGCGTATTTCAAGGCGGCAGTTTGGGTGAAGTGGGCGGCGCTAAAATTGCTGGTGCATTAGAGCTCGCAATTGAAGACAACCAAAACAATATTCCAACCACTGCAATTCTATTGCTAGAGACTGGTGGAGTCAGATTACATGAAGCGAATTTAGGTTTGGCTGCGATTGCTGAAATTCAATCCGCTATTGTGGAGCTGAGACAATTTCAGCCTGTTATAGCTGTCATTGCAGGTAGCGTAGGCTGCTTTGGAGGAATGTCTATTGCTGCTGGATTATGTAGTTATCTGATTATGACTCAAGAGGGACGTTTAGGTTTAAACGGTCCTCAAGTGATTGAGCAAGAAGCAGGAGTAGAAGAGTATAACTCCAAAGATCGTCCATTCATTTGGAGCATTACTGGTGGCGAGCAACGTTTTGCAAGTGGTCTTGCGGATGCGTTTGTCGAAGATGATCGTGACCAAATTAAGCAGCAAATTATTCATTATATGCAACAAGGACTCCCTAAAGTTCAACGTAGTACCCAAGCTGCATTTTATTTGTCAAAACTTTCTCAAGTAGATACGTCAGATCAGATTTCACCGATGCAAGTACAAACACTATATCAGGGAGAACAAGCATGAACATGGATGTAAATGCGGTGAGAAGTTCAATCAGAGGAAAACATTGGTTCAATGTTTTAACTCAAAATTTTGAAGCTATTGATACTGGTATAGCGTCATTACATGTTGCAAATGGGCAGCTCGATTGGATGGAAATCAGTGTGCTTTCTATCGTAGCTGATGAACATAATCTTTATCCAAGAGCACGACAAGGTGAAGTTGGATTACTTGAAGGTTGGTCTTTAGCGCTTGCCGTAGATCAGATTATTCAGGCTGATCGAGAGCTTGAAAAAAAGCGGGGCATTGTTTGTATTGTAGATGTACCGAGTCAGGCATATGGTCGTAGAGAAGAAGTATTTGGAATTCATCAAGCATTAGCGGGTGCAGTAGATAGTTATGCTCGTGCACGTTTGGCAGGACATTCGCTTGTAAGTTTGCTGGTAGGTAAATCTATGTCTGGGGCTTTTTTAGCACATGGTTATCAAGCAAATCGAATCTTGGCATTAAATGATCAGGGTGTAATGGTACATGCTATGGGCAAAGAATCAGCAGCACGTGTGACTTTGCGAACTGTCGATGAATTAGAAAGTCTTGCTGCCAATATTCCACCAATGGCTTATGACATCGAAAGTTATAACTCATTAGGCTTACTATCAAATTTATTAAATGTGAGTAACGCGGACGAACCGACTGACGAAGATATTGAGTACATACAGCAAGCGCTAAAAAATGCTTTTGATGATATTACTTTGAGCGGTGTAAATGATTTAAAGCATCGTCTTGATGCAGAGAATCGCAGTACGTCAAAACGAGTTCGTGAGTTGTTGAGGGAGCAATGGACATGATGCATTCTTTCCAACCTCATGATCTTCTGTGGGGCATGACCACAAAGTTATTGCCTGATAGCGCTCCACAATGGGTGATTGATACGATATCCGAGCAAAAGCCAGTGGTGGTAAGACGTGCTGTGTCAGCGTGTAATATGGTTGCTGTTGGAATACGTGGAATTCAGCGGAGTCAAAGATTTGCAACTGAGATACCGATCAATGTCATTACAAAGTATATACGACCAGAGTGCTTAATAGAACAGGATTTAAGCTTATTTGCTCACTTACAGTTGAAGTTGCAACAAGTTTATAACGTGATGCAAAGCTTTAATATGACATGGGGTTATATAGGTAGTGTTGGATTTGAATTGGCTACTGGATTGAGAACGGTCACAGAAAATAGCGATATTGATTTGCTCATTCGAGCAGATGAGCCTGTTTCAAAATCGCTTGCTCAAGCTATTATACTTCAGTTAGATCATCTCAATATGAAGCTTGATGTGCAATTACAAACACCTCAGGGTGGTGTCGCACTTAGGGAATGGGCAGGCAAAAAAGGGAGTGTTTTACTAAAGAGAAACGATGCAGCTGTTTTGGTCGAAAATCCTTGGTGCTAAGGGAATAATAACATGAGCTCAATATGGGGGCGAATTCAAACATGAGGTGCGACAGTTTCAAAAGCCATATGATAATCAACAAGCTGAGCAAATTTCTCTAATGGTGTAAGCCAATCTAACGCCTTTCTAGGACGAGTATTCAGTGACATGGCAACTTGATTTAAATAATGCTGATCTGCCTGATTTAAATCAATCCCTTTAGGTAAATATTGCCTAATTAAACCATTCATATTTTCGCATGTGCCTTTTT
>Ga0209599_10000855_pt1 | contig 17065 bp, 14 predicted proteins | sample Shrwel_input2_FT_FD_187534 | JGI IMG/M metagenome (GOLD analysis project Ga0209599, IMG submission 187534) | Subsurface microbial communities from deep shales in Ohio, USA - Utica-3 well 1 S input2 FT (SPAdes) (version 2) ... | reverse complement strand
TCATTCATTTTTTCTTATTAATTTCGTCTTTGGTTTAGAAAAATATCTTTTTTAATTTCTGTAAATTTATCAAAAATTCCAGAAAATCAGACATAAAAAAAGCTTTAGATTAACATAATACTAAAGCCTGAAATATTAAAAAGTTATCGATTAATAACCGTGCAAATCTGTTCCTTCTGTACGCTGTAAAGTTACTTTCTTTCCCATCTTTTTCTGAATTACCCTGAAATGCTGCAATTCATCATCCGTAAGAATATTGATAGCTGTTCCTTTTTCTCCTGCACGTCCTGTTCTTCCGATTCTGTGAATATAATCTAACGGTGAACGAGGTAGTTCGTAATTGATGACACAAGGTAAAGATTCTATATGAATTCCTCTACCTATTAAATCTGTTGCTACCAAAATCTGAGCGCCGTTTACTTTAAATTCTTCTAAATTATTTCTTCTTGCTCCCTGCGATTTCTGACTGTGAATAGCAACTGCTTTTATCTTATTTTTCTTTAGTTTTTCTACCAAATTATCTGCAGACTTTGTTGATGAAACAAAGATCAATGCTTTCTCAACTTTCTTTTCTTTAATTAAATAACGCAAAAACGGACCTTTATTTTCAGGTGAAACGTGATATGCCAATTGCTCGATGTTGTCAATTTCAACTTCTTCTTTTTTAATTTCAATTAAAATAGGATTCATTGAAAGACGTTTCTTCATTTCGGAAACTTTATCATCTAAAGTAGCAGAAAATAACGTTGTCTGTTTGATGACAGGCATCATGCCGAAAAGTTTATCCATCTCTTCTCCAAAACCTAACTGAAACATTTTATCGGCTTCATCAATTACCAAATGCTTGATTCCTGAAATACTGAGTGCATTATGCTCAATTAAATCTAATAAACGACCGGGAGTTGCGATAAGAACTTCTACACCGAACATTCCTTTCATCTGTGGATTAATAGAAACACCGCCGTAAACCGCCATTGTACGAATCTCACGTTTAAGATTTTCTGTAAAACTTCTGAACACATCATCAATCTGAATCGCCAATTCTCTTGTAGGAACCAAGATTAAAACCTGAACATTTCGGTCTTTTTTAACTTCTGCATTTTGTAGTTTTTCTAAAATCGGCATTACAAAACAAGCTGTTTTTCCGGAACCTGTCTGCGCAATTCCCATAAGATCTTTACCTTGTAAAATAACTGGAACAGCCTGCTCCTGAATAGGAAATGGTTTCAAATAACCTAATTTTTTAACAGAATGAATAATATTGCTTGATAATCCTAACGACTCAAATGACATAAAATATTGATTTGCTGCAAAGATAAGCTATTAGGAATTGTTTATTAATTTATGGCTCCGAACTTTTAAATTAATCCGCCGAAAACAATTGCCAATGCCGTTTTGTCCGATATTTAAATTTTGGATAAATTTTTGAGTAATAGATTTTAATAATTATAAAATTTAATCTCATTACATATAAAATCGCAAGATTCCGTATCTTTTAAATAATAAATACCTGCATATGAAAAAAGCATTAATAATAGTCGATGTACAGAATGATTTTTGTGAAGGCGGTGCATTGGCTGTTCCCGAAGCTAATGATATTATCCCATACATCAATGGTTTGATGGAAGAAAACGAGTACGATCAGATTGTTCTTACTCAGGATTGGCATCCTGCAAATCATAAAAGTTTTGCCAGCAATAATGGAAGAAAAGTTGGTGAAAGCATTATTTTAAATGGTGTTCCGCAGTTTATGTGGCCAGATCATTGCGTAGAAGGAACTTTCGGGGCAGAGTTTCATAAAGATTTAAACAGAGAAAAAGTTACCCATATAGTTCAGAAAGGTAAAAATCCTGAGATTGACAGCTACAGCGGTTTTCAGGACAATAATCATTTTATGAAAACAGGTTTGGATGATTTCTTAAAATATCATGATATTCAACTTGTAGAAATTGTAGGTTTAGCGATGGATTACTGCGTGAAATTTACCGCAACAGATGCCGTTGCAAACGGATATATCACTTGTCTTCATTTTAACGGAACAAAAGCCGTTAATGTAAAACCAGATAACGGAAAAGGTGCTATTTTTGAAATGATTCAGAAAGGAGTGACTGTTTTGGGATAGTTTGTGAGTTTTTTAGTTTATCCGTTATTTAGTTAATGAAATTAAATTAACACAATTTTGTCATTCCAGAGGAATCTCAACGCAATGAAAATAAAATAGTTTAGCTTCCTATGGAATGACAAACAGGCTCTAATAAAATAAGCACTACAAAAAAAGACGCAGAAAATTTATTCTGCGTCTTTTATATTTTAAATTTAAGAGCTATTAAAGCATTTTCAAATTGTTCACTTCAAGTTCTGTAAGGATTCTCCAGTGTCCTCTTTTGATATTTTTCTTGGTCATTCCTGCAAACATTACTCTGTCAAGAGCTTCAACTTCATATCCTAATCTTTGGAAAATTCTTCTGATGACACGATTCCATCCGATGTGGATTTCCATTCCGATCTCGTTTCTTGGTTTGCCTTCGATGAAAGAAATCTGATCTACTATTGCAATTCCTTCTTCCAGACGAATCCCTTCTGCAATAAGTTTCATGTCTTCATTGGTTAATTTCTTATCCAAAGTTACGTGATAGATTTTTTTCGCATCGAAAGACGGGTGAGTCAGTTTCTTTGTCATGTGTCCGTCATTCGTTAAAAGAATCACTCCAGTTGTAGAACGATCCAGTCTTCCAACTGGGAACAAACGATAAGGAGAAGCATTGGCAACCAAATCCATCACGGTTTTTCTTGCTTTGTCATCTTTAGTAGTAGAAATATATCCTTTAGGCTTGTTTAAAAGTACATAAACAGGTTTTTCCGGAGTAATACCCTGCCCGTCGAAAACTACTTTGTCGGTTTTCTGAACCTGATATCCCATTTCGGTAACTACCTGTCCGTTAACTTCTACCAATCCCTGAACGATTAAATCATCTGCTTCTCTCCTGCTGCAAATTCCGGAGTTAGCAATATATTTATTAAGACGAATCGTATCTTTATGTACATCTTTTTCAACTTTTTTGAATCTTCTTTTCTGTACAAACGATCTTGCTCTGTCGTCATCTCTGTCGGTCTCGCTTCCGGGTCTTCTTCCGTATTTTAAACTTCCTCTTTCGTATTTTCCTCTTGTATCGAAAGATTTTCCGGCACCGCCTCTTTTGAAACTGGTTTTTCCGGAAGACTTTCTTTCTTCACTTTGATTGGATACAAATGGTTCTTTTTCAATTTTTGCATATTTCTTTTCCATTCGGCTCTCATAACTGGTATCAGAAGATCTTCCTGAATCAGTTTTTTTAAATGGTTTGGAGCCGTCTGTATCTCTGCTGAAGGGCTTTTTGAAAGATTTTGAATCTGAAGAATTTCCAGATCTAGGAGCGCGAGGACTGTCCGAATTTCTTGTCGAAGATCTTGGTTTTTTAGGTCTTCCTGAATTATTATTGTCTCTGCTCATTCTAAATATTTTTGCAAAGATAGTAATTTAGTTATGAGTTAAAAATTTAGAATCATAACTTTGTACAATTGTTCCATAATTCTTATAATTAAAAAGTATACAATGATTACTTTCTTAGACCGCAATTTTTCTCAGTTAAATGATTTTCTTACCGAAAATACATTCAGCAAAATATTTATTCTTGTAGACGAAAACACACATGAATATTGTCTTCCACTGCTTTTAGGCAATTTGGAAACAGAAATCAGCTTTGAAATTCTTGAAGTTGAGCCAGGTGAAGAAATGAAAAATATTCAGACCGTCAATCAATTATGGGAGATTTTAACAGAAATGCAGGCAGACCGAAAAGCTCTCATCATTAATCTTGGTGGCGGAGTAATCACCGATATGGGTGGTTTTGTGGCTTCTACTTATAAAAGAGGAATTAAGTTTATTAATATTCCTACTACGCTATTATCGATGTGTGATGCTTCCATTGGCGGTAAAACAGGAATTGATTTAATGCATTATAAAAATATGGTGGGAACATTCAGTTTTCCTGAACAGATTTTTGTGCATCCCCAGTTTTTAGAAACGCTTCCTTATAAAGAATTGCGAAGTGGCTTTGCCGAAATGCTGAAGCATGGTTTAATCGCTGATCAATCTCATTGGGAAAGTCTGATCCAGATTCAGAAACTTGATATGGAAGGAATTTTTCCACATATTCAAACCTCAATAAATATCAAACAGGAAGTTGTAGAGAAAGATTTCCATGAGAAAAACTTGAGAAAAACCCTGAACTTTGGTCATACAATCGGTCATTCAATAGAAAGTCTGTGTCTGGCGAAAGAAAGTCCTATCCTTCATGGTGAAGCTGTTGCGTTGGGAATGATTTGCGAAACATACCTCTCCTATCTTGAGGGTCTGATTACTGAAATAGACTCTGAAATGATTATTGAAAACATAAAGAAATATTATTCTTTTATAGATCTCAGTGATTTTAAAGAAGAAGATATTTTTGATCTTTTATTAAATGACAAAAAAAATATAGAAAGTGAAATCAATTTTTCACTGCTTTCAGGAGTCGGTTCATGCGTATTTGATTATCATTGCAAAACTGAAAACATTAAAAAATCTCTTGAATTTTACAAAAAAATCAGTGGATTTTAAAATTTAATAACTTTTTATCGCTTCAAACTTAATTTAATTTCAATCAACTTAAATAATTGTTTGTTTTTACAAATGATTATTAATCAATAACTTAATTTATAATTGCGCTATTTTTCGCTCCAAATAAGACCTGACTTTTATCATGATTTTCATTTTTGGCAAACAATTTGAAAGATACCACTCGTCAAACTCAGAAAAAAGTTTGGTAGTAAAATTTAAAATTAGAAAAATAGTAAATATTAAAATTTAAAGTTATGAAAAAGTTAATTTTAGGACTAGCGGTTACAGCAAGTTCATTAGCATTCGCTCAGACAACTACTACAAAATCAATGTCTTCAGATGTAAGATTTGGTATTAAAGGAGGTATGAACGTTTCTTCACTTTCAAAAGATGCAGGTCTTGAGGATCAGAAATCAAAAATTGGTTTTAACGCAGGTGTATTTGCAACAATTCCAGTAGCGGAATCATTCAGTATCCAACCAGAAGTTCTATACAGCCAATATGGAGCAAAAATAGAAAGCGTAGATGAATTTACTGCTCTTGGTACAACTACAAGAAATGTTGAGTCGTATTCTACAAACTTAGATTATTTAGCAGTACCAGTAATGTTCCAATATAATTTTGTACCAAACTTTTATGTAGAAGCTGGTCCTGAATTTGGATTTTTATTAGGAGCAAAAAACAAAGGTGATAGAACAACTACTACAACTACCGGTTCAACTACGACTACAACATCTGCAAGTTACAAGGATGATATTAATAAAGATAACTTGAATACATTTAACTTTGGAGTTGGTATTGGAGCAGGTTATTACTTCACTGATAATATTGGTATTACAGCAAGATATGTTGCAGGTGTTACGGATGTTGCTAAAGACAGACCAAGTAATTCTGATGCTGTAAGAAACAATACTTTCCAAGTAGGTTTATCTTACAAATTCTAAAAATTTTTAAACAAATTTTATTTCAATAAAAAATGTCAGACTTAATTTCTAAGTCTGACATTTTTACTTTATAATCTTATTCTTAATTGAATAATTCTATTTCCTCTCCTTTTGCAACAGGATATTCTTCTGTAAAACATCCGAAACAGTGATTAGAAGAACCTAAAATTATCTTTAAATTTTCTGTACTCAAGAATTCTAAAGAATCTACTCCCAGATAATCTCTCAATTCTTCGGTCGACATATTTGCAGAAATAAGATCGTCTTTTGAAGGAGTATCAATTCCTAAATAACAAGGTGCAATAATCGGTGGAGAAACACTTCTGAAGTGAATTTCCTTTACACCAGCTTCTTTTAGAATCTTAACCAGTCTTTTAGAAGTAGTCCCACGAACAATTGAATCGTCAATAATTACGACTCTTTTACCTTTTATTTCTGAAATAATAGGGTTCAGTTTCAGGTTGACTACTCTTTCTCTCATTTCCTGAGTCGGTACTATGAAACTTCTTCCGATGTATCTGTTTTTGATTAATACAGGACGGAAAGGAATTCCCGAAGCTTTAGAAAAACCAATCGCAGCAGGAACTCCGGAATCAGGAACTCCGATTACGATGTCTGCTTCTACAGGAGCCTGCTCCCAGATTTTCTCACCAGATTTTTCTCTAATTTCATAAACATTGATGTTTTCTAATGTAGAATCTGGTCTTGCAAAATAAATGTATTCAAATGAACAAATTCTCTGTTTACCTTTTGCTTCATCTACCATGTAAGAATTGAGTTTTCCCGGTTCATTTTCGTTGGTATAAATGATTTCTCCAGGTAAAATGTCACGTACATATTGCGCCCCCACTGCATCTAAAGCTACAGACTCTGAAGCTACAACATAAGAATTTTCATTAATTGCTCCTAAAACCAAAGGACGGATTCCGTTGAAATCTCTGAATGCGAAAAATTTATTTCTCGTCATTCCGACCACAGAATAGGCACCTTCAATTCTTTCCATGGTTGCTTTAATGGCTCCACGAAGTCCAAGATCAAGATTTTTTTGAATCAATCTTAAAATAACCTCAGAATCTGAAGTCGCTCTGAAAACTACACCTTCAGCTTCCAATTCTGTTTTTAACTCTCTTGCATTGGTTAAATTACCATTGTGAGCAATCGAAAGTATAATCTGATCGTACTCATTTTTAGCAAAAAACGGCTGGAAATTATATTTCTTTTTGTCTCCTGCAGTCGTATAACGAGTGTGTCCGATTGCAGAATTTCCCATAAAAGTTTCAGGATCGGGGATCTCTTTATAAACATCCAAAACCAGACCTTCATCTTTCATATTGCTTATTTTCCCGTTTTTAAGGACGGAAATACCGCAAGCTTCCTGACCTCTGTGCTGTAATGCAAAAAGCCCGAACTGCGAAAGAGAAAACGTATCAAGATCATTATCAGAATACATTCCGAAGATACCACACTCCTCATTCGGAGCATCCAGTCTTTCTTCTTCCTGCGTTCTGAAAAGATTTCTTCCGTAGGTTTGGTTTTCAAACTGTTTTAAATATTCACTTTTATGAATGTCTAAACTTTTCATTTTTATTTCTCTAAAATTAAAAGATTAAAAAATTTAATGATTAAAAGATTATTAAGTCGTTAATTGATGAATGTCCGTTTTTGATAATATTGCTAAAATCAACAGTAATTTTGTCATTCCAAAAGAATCTAAACTACTTAATTTTCAACGTATTGAGATTCCTACGGAAATCGAAGATTCGACGAAGTCAATGACAAACACATTGCTGGAAACTAAGTTATTACTGATTATGGAGACTCATTATTTAATTTTAAATTCTTAAATCTTTAAATAAATTAAATTATTTCTATAAGATAGCCTTAAGGCGGTTGTAGATCTCAACGTAAGCCTCAGTAACTTCACCAAGATCTCTTCTGAATCTGTCTTTATCCAGTTTCTTCATTGTATCTTTATCCCAAAGTCTGCATGTATCAGGAGAAATTTCGTCTGCTAAAATGATTTCGCCGTCAGAGGTTTTTCCTAATTCGATTTTGAAATCAACAAGGATTATGTTCATTTTATCGAAAAGATCAATTAAAATCTGGTTGATTTCTGAAGTTAGTTTATACATTTCTTCAAGCTCTTCGTATGTAGCTGCACCCAAGAAAACTGCGTGATGATCGTTAATTAGCGGATCTCCCAATTCGTCTTTTTTGTAGCAGATATCGAAGATAGTTACCGGAGATTTAATTCCTTCTTCTACTCCTAATCTTTGAGCCATACTTCCCGCAGAATAGTTTCTTACCACCATTTCCAAAGGAATAATAGATACTTTTTTTACCAATTGCTCTCTTTCGTCCAATTGTTTAATGAAATGAGTTTTAATCCCTTTTTCATTTAAATATTCAAAAATAAGAGTGGTGATGGCATTGTTCATTTCACCTTTTAAATCAACCGATCCTCTTTTTTGAGCATTAAATGCAGTAGCATCGTCTTTGAAACGCACCACTACCTGATCCGGATTATCGGTAGCAAATACCTGTTTTGCTTTACCTTCGTACAACATTTCTTTCTTTTCCATTTTTCTGAATGTCTTATTAGTTAGATTTATATTTATTTTTTACTTAATTAAAATTGCTGTTAAAACTGCCATTCCGAAACTCAGAAGTGTACCGATGAGTACATACTCTGTCAGTTTTCTTTGTTTTGCCTGTGCCAAATCGCTGAATCTGAAAACAGATTTTGCAGCAACCATAAAACCAACACCTTCCCAATGATTGACCATAATAAAAGTGAAAACCAGAAGGCGTTCTAAAATTCCGATATATTTTCCGGCACTGGATAAAGATTCGGTTTGTATATTACTTTGTGCTTCTGCAACGGGAGTCCATGATGACAGTAAAGTTTTGATGATAATCGATGTGGGACTTGTTAAAAACAAAGCTGCCATTACGATTTTTAAGATACTCTGATTGTTTAAAAATTCAAAATTAAATTCATTAAAATAAAAAGAAATTACAGTAATTACTGCAATGTGCAAAAGCTGATCGCCAAAAAACCAACTTTTTTTAGTCTTAATATTTTGAAAATAAAGTTTTGAAACATCAATCATAAAATGCGAAAAGCCAACTAACACAGCAACCCACCAAAGCTGAATATTCCAAAGAAAAATAAAGCTTAAAACGGTGTGAATCAGAACATGAATGTACAAATATTTGCTTTTCAGTTTTCTGTTTTCTTTATCTGAAACCCAAGAATTTGGCTGAAGAATAAAATCTCCGAGTAGATGTGCCAATATGAGTTTTGTAAAGATCATAGTTTAAAGTTCTGAGATTTTCTTTTTAAAATACTGGTTGGTTTCTACAATAAGATCGTAGTTTGCGCGCTTTAGTCTCTGGCTGATGGAAGATTGTGAAATAGCAAATTTTTTCGCAAGATCTTCCTGCGTAATATCGTTATTCATAATCATTTCATGAATAATTTCTGAGGTAGCCATCGTCCAGTTATCAAAATCTTTTGATGACCATTTTAATAGAATATTCAGATCTCTGTCAACAGAATCATTTGATGTTTTGATCGCAACAGTGTGACCGTCATTCTTAAGATCATTCAGCAATCTCCCTGAATTCACGTAAGCTGTACCATTAGATTCGGTGATTTTTTCTGATGAAAAATTTTCTTCACCAATGCCAATAGCAATTCTTACATCTAAATTTTCCTGACTTTTGATGAGGGATTTTATGGCTAAGAAACGCCAGAAAACATCATTGATATTACATTTAAACTGAAATTCGTCGCCTCTATAGATTTCCCATATTTGTGGAGCACTTCCCCACCCTTCAAGAAGATTTTTTAGTTTGGTGATCCAAACTTCAGTGTCTGCATGTTGCGAATTTATAATATCACCGGTGATTACCGCTATCATTCTGCAAATATAAGCATAAATACTTATATATAAAAAATATAAGCAGATTCACTTATAGATATTAATTATTAGCGAATCTGCTTATATCAATTTTGAAGAAAATTATTTTCTATTTTTTGATAAAAGGATAAATTTTATCGTCTAATTTTAATAAATAGTTTCCTGTTGACAGTTGTTGAACGGAAATATTTTCTTTGTTTTTAAAAGGATTTTTTTCTGAATAGATCATCTTTCCTGACAGATCTACAATTTCAGCAGTTTTAATATCGTCTGTGTTTCCTTTTACATAAATTGATTCATTTACAGGATTTGGATAAATTTTAAAATCCTTATCTGCCAAAATAATATCTGAAGCAGAAAGTGTTCCCAAATTCTGGCAATAATCATTTGCATAAGAATCCCATTCTGAAATATTGAATGCAGTTGTTGGCTGGGTTACGGAGTTTTTTCTGTACAGAGAAACGTTTGCTAATGTTGAAGTATTAGATTGTCCGCTTATTCCTATTCCGTCAACTGTTGAAGATTTGTATCGTAGTTCTATATAATTGCTTCCCGAAAACGTCATTTGTGGAGCTGCCGTTACAAATTTCGCCTGATTGATGGTATAACACGAAAAATTAGCAGCAGGATTTAAGATAACAAAGGTTTCATTATTCTGAACCGTACCTTCCAACTCATAAGGATCTACAAAATAATAATTGGTTCCGCTGTAAAACTGAATAGATAATCTGTAATCACTTAAATTTACAGCATGACCTGTTTTGTTGGTGATCTCAATGGCTTTATTATTTGCAGTTCCTTCAAGATATTTGGTAACCATTAAATCTTTCGCATAAATATCTGTCGCTAAAGTTGTAACGTTTACAATATTGCTGTCAGAAGATGTTAAATATCCATTATCGTAAGCTTTTACCGTAAACTGATAAGCAGTAGAAGGCGTTAAATGATCAACACTTATAGAAGTTCCTTTTGTGGAAGCGACTAATGTTCCGTTTTGATAAATTTTATATCCGATAACATCTGTACTTGTACTCGGTGACCAGCTTAAAGTCGTGAAATACGCACTGTTTTGTGTTACCGTTAAATTTGCAGGAGTTTGTGGCGCAACTGCGTCTGGAGTTTGTCCCCAAATTGCAGTAACCCAAGAAGGATTATCAATAAAAGGATTTCTGTTTTTCTGAATTGCATAAACAGCATTATTTCGATCGATTTCTTTCTGAGAAACAGGATCCTGACTGTGCCATTGAAGAAGCATTGTAAGATAAGCGGGATCAAAAGCTCGTTCTTCGGTTCCATCCAAAGGATTGGTGTCTGAAGCAGGATTTGTATTGTTGTTAAAGTTGAAAGTTCCTAATTTTCCTTCATATCTCACTGCAAAATAAAGTAAACTTCTCGCAACGTCTCCTTTAAATTCATTAATGGGTTCATAAACACGACCAGTATAAGATGAGCCAGGAATTATACTGTTCCCGATTCTTGATGTATTGGTGAAGGTATAAAAAGTAGTTGTACCCGCAACTCCGTAAGGATAATTGCTTCTTAACTGATTGATTCTTGCATCTGTAGGAACTACATAAAACAAATCGGAATACATAGGATAATTGCTGTAAAAAGTGCTTTGAGGCATCATGTGTTCTCTGTTCCAGCCTTGTCCTTCTGCCGATGCACTCCCGATAATATTAGCAGTCGTGTATTCATAAGAATCCGGACCTGTAGGTATTTCAGAATACATATCCAGAAGAATTGTTGTATTTGAAGCGCCATGATCGTAATATTTATCTAGATCTGTCTGATTATAGTAATTCGTAAGATCACCATAATGCCAGTTGATATTTTTTTCAGAAATAATATCGTGAATTTTAGATTTCAATGCATATCCGGAAAGTCCTGCTGTTCCGTCATAATATCCTGCAGGAATTTGCGCAGAAGCATATATGGAAATGAATAAAATAGGAAGTAGAAGTTTTTTCATTCTTTAAAAATTGGATGGCTAAATTATGAATTTTATACCATTAGAAATACAATATCTTCATTAATGTTATGTTAAATTTAATAATATAAAAAATTGATAGATAAAACTTTACATAAAAATTTTTATACTTAATCAATTTTTTTTTAGATTTTACGCAATTTAAGTATCTTTGGGAACTAACTATTATCTAATATGAATACAGAAACTATCAACAACATTAAAATGATAGCTGAAACAGCAAAAGAATTTGCTGAGAAAAATATCAGACCCAATATTATGGAGTGGGACGAAAGCCAAACCTTTCCTAAAGAACTTTTTCACCAATTAGGAGATATGGGTTTTATGGGAATCGTAATCCCTGAGCAATATGGTGGTTCTGGTTTGGGTTATCATGAGTATGTGACCATTTTGGATGAGATTTCTCAGGTAGATCCTTCTATCGGACTTTCTGTAGCAGCTCACAATTCATTGTGTACCAATCATATTTATGAATTTGGAAACGAAGAGCAGAGAAACAAATGGCTTCCTCAGTTAGCTACCGGAAAAGTAATCGGAGCATGGGGATTAACTGAGCATAATACAGGATCTGATTCTGGAGGAATGTCTACAACTGCAGTAAAAGATGGTGACGAATGGGTAATTAACGGAGCTAAAAACTTCATCACTCATGCAATTTCAGGAGATATTGCTGTTGTCATGACAAGAACCGGTGAAGTAGGTGCAAAAAACAATTCTACGGCTTTCGTACTTGAAAAAGGAATGGCAGGTTTTACTTCTGGTAAAAAAGAAAATAAATTAGGAATGCGTGCTTCTGAAACTGCAGAACTTATCTTTGATAACGTTCGTGTACCAGATTCTCACCGTTTGGGAGAAGTGGGAGAAGGTTTCAAGCAGGCTATGAAAATTTTAGATGGTGGTAGAATTTCTATTGCTGCCCTAAGTTTGGGTATTGCAAGAGGAGCTTACAAAGCGGCTTTGAAATATGCAAAAGAGAGACATCAGTTCGGGAAATCAATTTCATCTTTTCAGGCAATTAATTTTATGCTTGCAGATATGGCAACAGAAATTGATGCTGCAGAACTCTTAATTCAAAGAGCTTCAACATTGAAGAATGCTAAACAGAAAATGACTAAAGAAGGTGCAATGGCAAAATTGTATGCTTCTGAAGCTTGTGTAAGAATAGCAAATAACGCTGTACAGATTTTCGGAGGTTATGGTTATACAAAAGACTTTCCTGCTGAAAAATACTACAGAGATTCAAAACTTTGTACAATAGGTGAAGGAACTTCAGAAATCCAGAGACTGGTAATTGGAAGAGATATTACACAATAAGTTATTTCAAAACACATAAAAAGATGATTAAACAGACATTATTAGGCGAATTTCTGCATGAAGCAGAAAATACCCGAAAACTTTTAAAAGCAATTCCCAATAGTGCTTTAGACTTTAAACCTTCTGAAATTAACTGGACAACGGCTCAGTTGGCTTCTCATATTGCAGAAGTCTATAATTGGTTTGAATACACTTTCAATCAGGATGTTTTCGATATGGGAACATACGTATATGATAAAGGTGATATTTCTAAAGCAGAAAATATTGTGGCTAAATTTGAGGAAAATGTTTCTAAAGCTAAACACGCAATAGAAATTTCAGACGAAAGCTCTTATTTTAACGAATGGAAAATGGAGACCAATGGAAATTCAATCTTCCCTCCTATGCCGAAAATTCAGGTTATTCGTTCTTTTCTGTATAATCATCTCTATCATCACAGAGGTGAATTGGTTGTTTATTTAAGATCTACAGGAAATAAAGTTCCGGGATTGTATGGACCTACAGCCGATGATAAATTTTAAATAAGAAATATAATATCATCAACAGATAAATTAGCATTCACAAATTGTGAGTGCTAATTTTATTTTATAGAAAGAATTACGGCATATTTAATGCATTGCATAATTATTTAAAGTCATTGTCGAAAATTTTCTTAAAAAATTTTGTTTTTCGTAATATTATTTTTATTAGCTTTGATATTCCATAATCAAATTATTAAAATTTTATGAAAAAACAACTATTATTCGTTGGAATGCTCATTTCCGGCATTTCATTCGCTCAGACAGATAGACTCTGGTCTGAAACTTCAAAAAAAGCCAATTCAGAGATTTTAGAAAACAAAACAAATATTCTTAATCCCAAAATATATCAGCTTGATATTAACGGATTAAAGAATGCTCTAGCCAAAGCTCCAAAAAGATTGGCATTAGGAGAAAAATCTGAAGTTATTATCTCGTTCCCCAATTCTGATGGGAAAATGGAGAATTTTAAAATTAGAGAAAACTCTAACTTTGATCCTCAGTTAGCTGCAAAATATCCGGATATCAAATCTTATGTAGGTGAAGGTCTTACCGATTCAAATTCTACAGTTTATTTCAGTATTTCACCTTTAGGATTATCTTCAATGGAAATTTATGGGGATAAATCTGCTGTTTTTATTGAGCCTTACACAAAAGATCTTTCTTCTTATGTTGTTTACAAAAAGTCTGATAAAAAAGATGATCTCAATAAATTTGAATGTACAGTAATCGATGTTGCACAAAAAGGTATTTCTAATATAAGCACTCTCGAAGCAAGACCAAATGCAGACGATGCCAAATTAAGAACTTTCCGTCTTGCACTTTCTTCTACTGGTGAATACACAGCTTATTTCGGAGGTACAAAAGCACTTGCTTTAGCTGCAATGAACAATACGATGACTCGTGTAAATGGTGTTTTTGAAAAAGATTTTGCCGCAAGAATGGTTTTAATTGCGAATAATGATGCTGTAATTTATACAAGTGCATCTACAGATCCTTATTCTGCTGCTGCTCAAATGAGCAACTGGAATTCTCAGCTTCAGTCTACGTTAACTTCAGTTATCGGCGAAGCAAATTATGATGTAGGTCATTTATTCGGGGCTTCCGGAGGTGGTGGAAATGCGGGTTGTATTGGCTGTGTTTGCGTAAATGGTTCTAAAGGTAGTGGTTATACATCTCCATCAGACGGAATTCCGTCAGGAGATAATTTCGACATCGATTATGTTGCGCATGAATTGGGACATCAATTCGGAGGAAATCATACATTTTCACACGCTAATGAAGGAACAGGTGTGAATATGGAGCCTGGTTCAGGATCTACCATTATGGGATATGCAGGAATTACCGCTCAGGATATTCAGCCACATTCAGATTCTTTCTTCCATGCCATAAGTATTCAACAGATTACAGATAATATTAAAGCTAAAACTTGTCCTACAAGTACTTCAACAGGAAATTCAATTCCAACGGCAAATGCAGGTTTAGACTTTACAATTCCAAAAGGAACTCCGTTCATGTTAACCGGTTCAGGAACTGATGCTAACGGAGATTCTTTAACATATATCTGGGAACAGATCAACAATGCTTCATCTTCTCAAACTGGAGCAAGTTCTGCAGCAAGTGCAACTAAAGCAACAGGACCAACTTTTAGATCTTGGACGCCAACAACGACTCCTGTAAGATATTTTCCAAGAATGGCTTCAGTTTTAACGGGAGCAACCACTACTGCTGGTTCGGAAATCACAGTGGAAGCTTTGTCAAATGTTGCAAGAACCTATAACTTCAGATTTACGGTTCGTGATAACAGAGCCGGAGGTTCAGGAAATAATTCTGACGATGCTGTAATCACAGTAAACGGAACTGCAGGGCCTTTCTCTGTAAGTTCTCAAAATACAGCGACAACATATACAGGAGGAACTTCCCAAAATGTTACATGGAATGTGGCGGGAACTACAGCAAATGGTGTAAATTCTGCAAATGTAGACATTCTTTGGTCTACAGATAATGGGAATACATGGACTACATTATTAGCAGCAACTCCAAATGACGGTTCTCAGACAGTAACGATTCCAAACGTAACTACAACTACGGGTAGAATTATGGTAAAAGGAAGTAATCATATTTTCTTTGATGTAAATAATGCTAATATTTCTGTAAACGCAGGATCAGGAAGTACAGATACAGTAGCTCCTACAGCTCCTACTCTTTCTGCTTCCGGAACAACTTCTACAAGCACAAATCTTTCATGGAGTGGCGCAACAGATGCTGTAGGTGTTACAGGTTATGATGTTTATCAGGGAGCTTCATTGATTGGTTCTACAGCTTCTACAACTTACACAGTTAACAGTTTATCACCGTCTATAACATATAGTTTTACCGTTAGAGCTAAAGATGCGGCAGGAAATATTTCTACAGCAAGCAATACAGCAACAGTAACTACTCTTGCAGGAAGCACCGTTACTTATTGTGCAGCAACTGCAACGAATACGGCGGATGAAAGAATTGGAAACGTGACATTTGGTAGTATTAACAATACTTCAACAGGAACTGCTGGTTACGAAAACTTCACTTCTATTTCTACAAATGTTACTCGCGGTACTGCAAATACAATTTCTATAACACCGGTTTGGACATCAACCAAATACAATGAAGCGTATGCAGTTTACATTGATTATAATAGAGATGGTGATTTTACAGACAGTGGTGAATTGGCTTGGACGAGAGCTGGTTCTCAAACTACTCCTGTAACAGGATCAATTACAATTCCGGCTACAGCTTCTCTTGGATCAACCAGAATGAGAGTAATGATGCAGTACAGCTCTATTCCTTCATCTTCTTGTGGTTCTTATACTTACGGGCAGGTTGAAGATTATACTTTAAACATTCTTTCATCAGCAAGAGGAGAAGATTTTAATATCAACAATTTAATGACAGATATTAAGTTATATCCAAATCCTGCAAGAGATGTATTAAATATTTCAAATACGACTGTAGAAGATTACAAAATCTTCGATATGGGTGGAAAACTAATTAACTCAGGAAAAATTGAAAGAGGCAAAGTGAATGTAAGCCAGCTTACAGCAGGAGCATACACGATCCAGATTGGAGAAACCTCAAAAAGATTTATCAAAAAGTAACCATTGAAAAATTAAACTTTGAAAGAGGCTGCCTGAAAATGGCAGTCTTTTTTTATGCATAACAGTAATCTGTAATTTTACATCTAACATCTAACATCTAACTTTTACAATAATTTATCAAAATCACTATCTTTGTATTAAATTTAAATATATTCATGGATAAAATTGACAGCCTGAACCAAGTAGCAGAATTCCACACCACCTTTAAAGCTCCTATTTTAGAATCTCCGCAAATTCCTTCTCCGGAGAGATGCAATCTTAGAGTAGAACTTTTACAGGAAGAATTAAATGAGCTGAAACAGGCAATTGAGGATAAAAATTTAATAGAAATTGCTGATGCATTGTGCGATTTGCAATATGTATTAAGCGGTGCTGTTTTAGAGTTTGGGTTAGGAAATAAATTTGTAGAATTATTCAACGAAGTTCAGAGATCAAATATGTCTAAAGCTTGTGATAACGAAGAACAGGCAAAAGAAACAGTAGAATTTTACAAAGAAAAAGAAGTAGAATCTTTCTACGAAAAGTCTGGTGAAAAATTCAATGTTTATAGACAGGCGGATCACAAAGTATTGAAAAACAAATACTACTCTCCTGCAG